>VOFF01000986.1_pt1 | contig 33024 bp, 50 predicted proteins | sample 5384061 | NCBI WGS metagenome assembly VOFF01 (sample SAMN12384725, study PRJNA508395) | human gut metagenome | isolation source: healthy gut E | host: Homo sapiens | reverse complement strand
TAAATGTCCATCCAGATAAGTAAACGTTTTTTGACTCTGATAAACATCTTCTTCCATTAATTCTGATGGCTGCTTAAAAAGAAATCCCAAGTATTATTTTTTTTACCATCATAATACTGAGTCTTATAGTTTTTCCAATCTACAAAGGGTACATATCCCTTTCTTTTTGCAAAATCAATGTAAAGTATTTGCTTATAAAGTAACGAAAGTAATCCCTCTACACCATCTTGGTAATCTGGTTTTACAATATATACTGTCTTATCTTGATTTTTCTGACCAAATGAAATTTTCTTTTTGCAAGATATCTCTTCTGGCAAAAAGAATAATATAAATATTTTACACGATATCCTAAACGTGGATGTTTTCTTTGAAAATTCAGTCCAATTGGCATCTTCTATGTCCTCTACTAACAAGTAATCCTTTATTATTACTCCTCAATCAAGTATACGCATAACACAACATTATTTTTTTCTATTGATTTATCGAAAGTTTTTCTACAATATGTTCAAGTTCTTCATTAAACTTTTTTATTATTACTTTTCATTCCATGCCCCCATACCTGCAACAATCTGATCATAGTTCATGATAATATCTCCCAGCGTCTCAATATCCTCCACCACTGAATAATTGTTCCCATTCTTTTTGCCACATTTCGTGCAAATTCCACCTGATGATCGTTTACATGTTCATTAAATTGATGCTGTCGTGGCACGACAATCGGTGTTTTTCCAATCTGCAACGGCATAATGAAACTCGCAGGTCCCCCATGTGTTATTACTATACGGGCATCCTCTACGTTTTTAACCATCTGCTGATATGGAATTAATTTACTCCACTGACAATATTGAGGCTCATATGTACTAAATCCAGTCTGGATAATCACATCTTCTGAATAATACCGTTCTTTTTCAAATCATCAACTTTCTGAACCAGTCTGTTAAATGGCTGTTCATGTGTTCCCACTGTCACAAAAATCATCGTTTTTCTCCCCTTATTTAAAAATATGCTTCCAAGGTTTATAGCTTTCGGATATACCTTTTTTCTGTTCTTCCCATTGAACAATAAACTTATCAACAAGAGGATAAACCATTTTTTTCCAGTCATAGTTGGCTTGTCAATTCGGTCAAAGACTTCAATATAAATTAATTTTGCTCCCATTAATTTTGCCAAGATAAAAAAATGGAACTGCTTTGGTGCCGCACCACAGGAAATAATCAAATCGGTTTTTCGGAACGAAGAACTTTCCAGGCAATTTTTGTATTTATTATAAGTGCCTTAAGACTACGATTAGTTGGATAATAACAAGGGTACATTTTTTTCACCCTCAAGTAAACTTCGAGCGTCTTCTTTGTCAAATGTTACCCAAAATCGCTCCTTATCTTTCCAAAAAAGGTTTAAGCATATAGAGATGAGTTAAATGACCTCCTGATGATCCAACTAAACATACTTTCATTTTTTCACTCCTTATATTCCATCAATAATTTTTCCAAAAAACACTTTTTTTCTGTTACCTTTTGGCCTTTGTATCGTCACTTTATATTATAACTTATCTAAAAAAACAATCACATAGATCCGTCTTTCTTCGCAACAACCATCACCGTCTTCAAAAGTATCTTAATATCCAACCCAATATCCCAGTTTTCAATATATTCTGTATCCAGTTGTACGACTTCTTCAAAATCTGTAATATCACTTCGTCCGCTTACCTGCCACATACCGGTAATTCCCGGCTTGATTGCAAGTCTTGCTTTATGTCGCGGTTCATACAGGTTGGTCTCGGAAATCAACGGCGGTCTCGTCCCCACAATAGACATATCCCCTTTCAGCACATTAAAGAACTGCGGGAACTCATCCAGGCTCGTCCTTCTGATGAAATCTCCCACCCCGGTCTTATGTGACCCATCCGGCAACACCTTATTTCCGATTACTCTTGGGTCGAAGTCCATCTTGAACATTTTCCCATCGCCCAGTTTGTTCTCTTTCATAAGCTCGGCTTTCCGCGCTTCCGCATTCATGTACATGCTGCGGAATTTGTACATTTTGAATTTCTTTCCATTCTTTCCCACACGTTCCTGGGAGAAGAAAATCGGACCTGGGGATGCCAGATAGATGGCGGGGCCAACGAAAATAGTAATGATTCCTGTGAAAATACAGCCAACCAGTCCGCCGCAGATGTCCATCAGACGCGCTTCAGGAAAAGCTGTCCGAAGGATGCATAATTCAGACTTGTGGTCAGAACTGTATAGCTTCCAACCTTTTTCCACAAACTGTCTTTTGCCAGTCTGATTGGTGATTTTTTGCAAGGTTCAGATGAACGGTTACGCCAGTTTCGGTGAGCTTGTCGATAAGCCCGTCCGGGTATGGCAGATCTTCGGAGATGACGATCAGCACCTCGTCAATCCACTCCTGGCAGACGTACATAGGCACGTCACTTTCGCCTGCCACAACAGGGACGTCACAGATTTTTCTCACCGGTACAATCCTCATCGATCACAACCACTCCGGCAAGGGAATATCTGGCATAATTGTTTTCCTGCATGCTGTGCACTACGTTCTCTGCTACCGCTTTGGAGGTGATGATCAGCAGCTTCTTGTCGCCGCCGTTTTCCATTTTTTATGTAAGGAATTTTTCCAGATTTCTCTTATGGCATAGGTGAGGACCAGATAGATCACAATTGTGGTGATCAGGATCATTCGTGAAAAGCTCTGGCCTTCCTGGATTATGAATAGGTAAGCGATTGCAAGAGCACCTACTGCCACAGCATTTTTCAAGGTGGTGACAAACTCCTTATAGTGGCCTCTTTTCAGAACGCTTTTCATGGTGCCGGAGGTGAAGATCACCACCAGGTCGGCAAATCCAAGGAATATTGCCATATTTCGATACAATATATCTCCATACACATTGAATCCGTACCCGCGGAATGCATATGCCAAAATAAATGCCAGCTGCAGACAGATCATATCCAGAACAATAAAATCCGCATGCTTTAACCAGCCCTCTGAGTCCTTCCGATACATATTTTGCTTTTCCCTCCCAAGTACTTTTCTTCCGTTCAGCTTATCTAGAACCTGTTTTTGGTAAATACAGTTGACAGAATCCTTCCATTCTCTAAAATGCTATGGCGAAAATCTATTTTTATTTATAACTTATCTAAATTTATATTTTCCCCGCCAACGCTTTCCGGTTATGCTTTTTCTCAGGCATATTTAGGTCACATCACTCCTAATCTGTAACCACCGTTTATGCGTCAGCGGTATTATTTATTTCCAATTTCGACAAATTTCACCATTCCAGTCTTCTTAATAAAATACCACCCTGCCCTATTAGTGTCAACCCCCCAGGTTTCTTTCTGGCCTTTCCGACAAAGTTTGGAATTTTATCCACTTAACCCGATTTTCCCACTGGTTTTTTCCACTACTTTTTCATAAAGTGTTTGATAAACAGATACATGAGAATCACCAACGCCCCAAAGTACCCCAGCACTCCAAAAGCCGGAATTCCCATTATCTTCGGTGTCATGTCTGTGGTGCAGATAATACTGGAGCTGATCAGAAGTGCCATTACCCAAAGACCAAGCACAATGTTCCGGATCAGACGGCGCATCAGCCACGCCAGGTCATCGGAGGCGTGTAGGTCCAGGTTGATCTTGGTCTGGCCCTTCATGCAGCCCTTGCAGGAAATCTGCTGCCAGCGCAGGAATATCCACGGCGCGGAGCATGGAGCGGTACAGCTTTTTCTCCAGTGCCCTTCATCTGCTTCTTCCAGTTCCCCTCCTCCAGAAGGTTTCCTTCAGACGGGCAGCTGCAATCTGCACCATATTGATCTCCGGGCTGATATCTGCCAGTACCCCTTCCATATGCGTCAGTCCTCTTGCAAGCATGGTAAGACCATGGGGCATGACGATCTTATTCTCTTTCATTACGTCCATCAGATCTGTAAGGATTTCTACGATATCGATTTCGCCAAAATCTGCGGTGCCGTATTTCGCCATAAGGTCTCGGATGTCTGTGTAAAGACGGCTCTGATTGGGTTTCCCCTTGAATTCTCCAAGTGCCAGCACTGCATCCTGGATTTTTCCAATGTCATTCAGTGCCACTCCTTCGATAGCCTGCCCGATCAGCTCCCGGTCACGATCATTCAGCCGTCCCATCATTCCCATGTCGATCCACACGATCTTGCCTCCCTGGATCATCACATTTCCAGGATGGGGATCTGCGTGGAAAAAAGCCGTCGTCCATAACCTGCTTGATAAAATTATCCACAAATTTGCTGCCGATCTCATCAAGGTCGTAGCCGCCTGCGAGAAGTTCTTCCTTATGATCAATGGGAATACCGTCGATGTATTCCATAACAAGGACGCTGGCTGTGGTATATTCTCTGTAAAGAATGGGCGTTTTTACAAATGCCACATTTTTATTTTTCCTGGAAAATTCTTCCATGTTGGCTGCTTCCGTCGGGAAATTCATCTCTTCCTGGGTGACGCGCCACAGCTCTTCCAACACAAGATTCAGATCTACTGCTTCCTTGATGCTTACAGGGGGAAGGAGCTTCACTGCCTTTTCATCAGGCCGATATCGCGGGCCATGATCTCGTAGATGCCCTTTTCGCTGAACCTTTATCACAACTTCTTCGCCGGTTTTTAGGACGGCGCGGTGTACCCTGGGCGATAGAGGCTGAGCCAAGGGGCTTCTCCTGGATTTCCTGAAATTCTTCCTGCCAGGGACAGCCGAAGGCTTCCCGGAGGACTTCTTCTACTTCCACAAATGGCATGGGGTCTACATCAGAGCAAAGCTTCATGAGCTCGTCGCAGTAGCGCTTGGGCAAAATGTCGGAGCGCATGGACATGATCTGTCCCAGCTTGATGAAGGTGGGGCCGAGGTCTGTGAGAATAAGGCGGAGCTTCTCCGGGGAGACGCCTCGGGTGATGGCATACTTGTGGAGGACGGCTGTGATTTCTTTTAGCCTTTCTTTATACGTGCCGGTGTCTTTGCCATTTGACTTCTTACCAGCTGTGCTGTTTTTCTCATTTTTATCCTGTTGGTTTTCCACTTCCAGATTCTTTCTTTGTGTCTGGTCTGCTTCTGACTTCATCGTACTGTCATTCTTTGTCACACCCATGGCTGTTCCCCTTACTGAAAAGGCAGGATTCGGGTACTCTTTCTCCTCATCCTGCCTTCATAAATTTCTTTATTTTGTTCCGCAATGCCGTTCAGGATTTCCTGCTGCACTTCTTAAACAAGGCAATACTATTTCTTTTTCGAAAAATGTTATTGCTTATTCCTGAGGGTCGTCCTCGTATTCTTCTTTGGCTTCCTCGACTTCTTCTGCCTCTTCCTCTTCTTCGGCAGTCTCCTCTGCGTCTACATCTTTCGCCTGCATCTTGCTGATCTGCTCTTTCAGGGCGGCCAGCTGATCCGGAGTCATTTTGCCAAGTACTTCCTTCAGTTCATCCGGGTTGGACGGCTTCAAGGTTACGTTTACGTTCTTCTTCACGCTTTCTTTGATATTGTGCTTCAGTTCCTGATTGAGGACCTTGCCCTGTTCTACAGTGAGCTCACCTTTCTTTACCAGTTCATCCAGAACTTCTTTGGATTTCTCTGCGGTCACTGCTGCAGTGCCGATTCCTGCAAGTAATATTTTTTTTTTTTGATGCCTTCTCCAAGTTCCATAGTGTGTGCTCCTTTCTTATTTACAGCTGTATCTGCCAACTCCCTGTGGAATTTTCGTTTCCAACAGATGGGACTTCTCATAAAAATCCAAAGAAATACCAGCCCTTTAGGTACGAAAATGATCAATCCGACGATGGCGGCCCAGGTCTACCACGGATTCTACGGCGGTGTTCACCAGCTCCAGTGCCATCACCAGTCCGAAAAGGCCAAGACAGATGCACCATTCCACTGGGGAAAGCTTCAGGGATGATGCCTGCGATCACTACCAGGACTGCCATGATACAGTGGATCTTCATGTTCCGTTCCTTGCGGATACAGGTGAAAATTCCTTCAAATGCGTATCCGAAACTTTTCGTAATTGGTGGTTTCTTGGGTGCTGTCATTTCGTACACTTCCTGTCTGTTGGTTTGGGAGTAGTATAGCATATTTTGTGAGAAATTACTATAAATTTAGATAATTTTACAATTTTCTCATTATTACTGTACGAATTTCAAAAAAGGGCAAGCTGCAAAACAGGCCTGCCCTTACATACATTTTCTAAATATCCAGTTTACTAAAATCAATCACCAGGTTCTCATAAATTCCTGCTTTTACCGAATCCTGCAGTGCATATTGTTCCGCCTCTCCTTTTTCAAAATTATATACAAATATCTGATTCTTAACCGCATCTATGATCCAGTATTCTCTTACACCTGCTGTTCTGTATTTAAAAAAGCTTCGTATAATAGTCCATTCGTTTACTTGCAGGAGAAACAATCTCAATAATCCAGTCTGGTGCACCATTGCAGCCTTGATCATCCAGTTTATCCGGGTCACAAATTACTGAAATGTCTGGCTCTACATAAGTACCAGTCGTGTCATCCAGATATACTGCAAATGGAGCAGCATAGACTTCGCATTTCCCCTTATGGGAACGGATGTACTCAAGAATTCTGGCTGACAGTTCCATAGATATTTTCTGGTGTGTTCTGTTAGGTGGTACCGTATAGTATATATGTCCATCAATAAGCTCCGCTCTCTCCCCTTCTGGAAGAGCATATATATCATCTATTGTATAAACTTTTTCTTCGAGTAATGGCATGTAATCACTCCTTTTCGATGATTTCTATTACTTCTAAGTATATCGAAAGAACTTCTTCAAATCAACCATTTGAAAATGAATTTTCATTGATATAAATCAAAAAAAGCAGTTTATAACTTTATATCTTTCTGCCGTTCTTTTTTAGTTTCTCCACAACCGTAGGATACCGCTTATAATCTGTATGGGGCAAAGCTTGGGCTGCTACCATTAGTTCCAGGAAGTCTTCTACTTCAGCGAACTGGATGTAGACCATTTCTTCCAGGATCTGGTCGATGTCAGTGAGAAGGCTTCGGTTCAGAAGTAGCTTCTGGGCTCCTTCCAGTGAGGAGTTTCCAGCGTTGATAATGTGGTCGCGGTCCATGTCGGGATACATGCCGATGGTGATGGCGGATTCTTTGGATACATGTTTGCCAAAGGCTCCTGCCACGTAGAAGCGGTCTGCCTGGTTTAAGTCAAGACCGGATTCACGGAGCATGATTTCTACCATAGTGTGAGCGGCGGATTTGGTGCGGATAAATTCGTCGATGTCCTTCTGGTAGAAGTACAGACCGGGGGCATATTTCACACAGAAGCTGGTTGTCTCTCTCTCCTGGATAAGAGGGGCTTTTTTCCGGGGAAAGCTTGCCGCGGATGTCGATCCAGCCTTCAGGAAAAGCTCTGCGATCAGGTCTATGATGCCGGAACCGCAGATTCCCCGAGGTTCTTCCCCGATGAATTCTCCTCATGATTACATTTTTTCAGTGTTAATTTTTTGAATCTCATGGCTTCCTCTCGAGTCTTCCTTATGGCTTCCAATTACATGCACAAAGATGTTTCCATCCCTTATCTTCACTTCATCTACTGCTCCTATGTCCGCCCGCATTCCGGTACGCACCACTCCTCCCTCCAGCGCTGGTCCTGCTGCGCCTGCGCCGCAGAGAAGGAATTCTTTATTTCCGATCACCAGCTCGCCGTTGGTTCCGATATCGAAGAAAACACTGATCTCGTTTTTTCTTGTATAATTCAGTGTCAATCATGCCGCTGATAATATCGCCGCCAAGGTAGTTAGACTCGGCAGGGTAACAATAAACGTAGCCTTTCAGCGGAATGTCCAGATCGCGCGCCAGCTGGAAGCCGGGGCAGTCGGCATGAACTGCGTGCGGTGTGTAGAAAACGCAAATGCATCCATTCCCAGAAGGAAGTGAATCATGGTGGTGTTGCCTGCGATTACCATGGAGAGTGCGCTGCGTGAAATACTTCTCGCTTTTTGGGCAGCATTTTTCGCCCCTCTGTCGTCACACGATTCGCTCACACCGTTATTTTCTGTCTTTTGTTCAGAAGGTGTACCTTGCATTTCCAGACTTGCATCCAGCTTATCCATGCATTCACAAATGGATTCCACCGTAGCCCGCCGCACTTCTTCCAGCTTTTTCCCTATTATCTTTACAGTAAAAATCCTGGACAGAATATCTGTCCCCCCCACTGGATCTGCTTATTGAAGCAGCTGACCTCTTTCAAAATCTCTCCACTGTTGCAGTCCAGAAGTCTCGCCACCACAGTGGTACTTCCCCAGATCCACCGCCAACCCATAATGCTGCGCGGTGGTATCTCCTTCCTCTATCTCCACCATTTCCCAGTTTTCCCCCATTCCAGGCAAGGGAAACCGTTATTTTCCACTTTGCGTTGTCCAGCAAGGGGTATAACTTCCGCAAAATGTGGACAGTTATATGAACTCGCTCTTCCACACCTGCTACCGCCAGGCTATCCAGGATCCGCTGCTGATCTGAGCGGGGATCGTCTTCAGTTGGGAGGGGGTTCGAGATATCGTTTTTCGGCTGAGTCCATTCATCGTTTTTCAGCTCCTTATTCTTTACTCATTTTGAGTGTATTTATATATTCTATTCCTTTTTGGATATTTTTTATTGACGTAATTCGAATTATTCTATATAATAAATATATGTATTTCAAATTTAATATATTTTCCCGAGCAGTTGGGGGGACGTGCTCTCACCCATCCGAGTTTTTATGGAGGAGGTGATACTTATGTCAACCTATGAAGAATTTATGGTTATTTTAACCGCAGGTATTTTACTTGTTTCTATTCCAGAGCATGTTTGAAAAAAGGCTTTCTGCAAGATGTGCGTCTGGTTTGTGGGAGATTTTGCCCGGATGAGGCGCCGTAGCGGGCTACGGCAACCGAATTCGGACAAAATATACCGCAAATTGGGGCGTGCAGATTGCAGGAATGATTTTTTCAAACAGGCTCTGAATTCTCCCATACATAAGAAATAGCCGTCCTAACCCTGGAAAAGTTGCGGAACGGCTATCTCAATAGTCAACACCCAATATAACAGGATCAGGTAGAGAGCATCTACCTTCCAACTGTTCTGGTGAGTATATTATATCTATTCTATATGATTTTGTCAATCAATAATAGAAAATGGAGGGATTTTTATCATGACTTTTGGAAAAAAAAAGACTTATGCAGCTGCGTAAAGAACATGGTTATCGCAATCGCGACACTTTCGCGGCCGAGCTTGGCATTCCTGCCAACACTTTGCGCAATTACGAAATGGACATTCGGGAACCTGGCTTTCCATTTCTTATAAAGATATCGCAGTTTTTTCACGTCTCTACCGATTACCTGTTAGGATTAACAGAAGAAAGAGCGACTACAGCTGTCGATGTTCAATCCCTCTCCGAACAGCAGCTTATCGAGAAATATCGTCTTCTCGACTGCACTGGAAAAGAACTTGTAGATTACACAATTGCCATTGAATTAAAGCGAACCACCTTATTGGAAAATCAAAAAAACTCGTATTCTCCATTATGAGCAGGCGTTTAATTTCTTAAAACAGTCATAATCGTTTTTATGCATTTTCTATATACTTCTACAACCAGCAGTGGACTATCTCTGCATTTTCTCTGGCTACGTCAAAACTCCCCGCCAGCTTCCTGACAGGGAGTTTCTCTATTCCAGTAATCTTTATTTCGCAACAAAGTTTACGATCTTATTCGGTACATAAATCTCTTTCACAAGAGTCTTGCCTTCCAGGAAGGAAGCTACTCTCTCGTCTCTTCGCCAGCTCAAGAGCTTCCTCTTTCGCACAGCCGTTCGGGATTACGATGGTTCCACGAACCTTACCGTTGACCTGGACACCGATTTCTATGGAGTCCTCTACAGTCTTGCTCTCTTCATATTCCGGCCACTGGGAAAGGGAAAGTAAGCCTTCTCCACCGATGGTCTCCCAGATTTCCTCGCAAAGATGAGGTGCAAACGGGCAAAGGAGCTTGATGAAGATTACAAGGTCATCCTTGCTGATCTTGCCAACTGCATAAATCTCGTTGATAAGCGTCATCAGGCAGGCAATTGCAGTGTTGAACTTCATAGCCTCGATATCGGAGGATACCTTCTTGATTGCCTTATGGATCTTAACCTCCATATCCTTGGCTGCCGGCTCCTCTGTCATGATATCGGTCAGTCCTGCAACTCTCTCAAGGAAACGCTTGCAGCCTCTTACGGAGCTGTCGTTCCACGGAGCAGCTGCGCCGTAGTCACCCATGAAGAGAACGTAAGTACGAAGTGCATCTGCACCATACTCATTTACAATGTCAAGCGGGTCAACAACGTTGCCCTTGGATTTACTCATCTTGTCGCCGTCTGAGCCAAGGATCATACCCTGTGCAGAACGTTTTGCATATGGCTCCGGAGTGTTTACAATTCCCAGGTCATACAGGAAATGATGCCAGAATCTGGAATAAATCATATGTCTGGTTACATGCTCCATACCGCCGTTGTACCAGTCAACCGGCATCCAGTATTCCATCTTCTTGCGGTCTGCAAGAGCTTCTGTATTGTGTGGATCCACATAACGAAGGAAATACCAGGAAGATCCAGCCCACTGTGGCATGGTATCAGTCTCTCTCTTGGCATCGCCGCCGCATTTCGGGCAAGTGCAGTTTACGAAAGAATCAATCTTTGCAAGTGGTGACTGTCCGTCCTCACCTGGCTGGAAGTCCTTGATCTTCGGCAGACGAAGCGGAAGCTCCTCATATGGAACTGCTACATCACCACATTTCGGACAATGAACGATCGGGATTGGCTCGCCCCAGTATCTCTGACGGTTGAATGCCCAGTCTTTCATCTTGTACTGAACACCGGCTTTACCAATACCCTTCTTCTCAAGTTCTTCCAGCATACGCTCGATAGAATCTTTTTTCTTTGTATAGCCATTCAGGAATTCGGAGTTGACCATTTCACCGTCACCTGTGTAAGCTTCTTTCGAAATATCGCCGCCTTTGATAACTTCGATAATGTCAATGCCGAATTTCTTTGCGAAGTCATAGTCACGCTGATCGTGAGCAGGTACTGCCATGATAGCACCAGTACCATAACCCATCATTACATAGTCTGCAATGTAGATCGGGATTTTCTTACCGTTAACCGGGTTGATTCCTTCAAGTCCCTGGATTCTCACACCTGTTTTATCTTTTACAAGCTGAGTTCTCTCAAACTCTGTTTTCTTTGCACACTCTTCACGGTAAGCCTTGATCGCATCCATGTTGGTAATGCGGTCAGCATACTTGTCGATCAGCGGATGCTCCGGTGCGATAACCATGAAGGTTACACCGAACAGGGTATCTGGTCTGGTGGTGTAAATCTGCAGTGTTTCATCAATTCCGTCAACTGCGAAGTTTACGAAAGCACCTGTGGATTTACCGATCCAGTTTACCTGCTGCTGCTTGATGTTCGCCGGATAGTCCACATCCTCCAGTCCCTCAAGAAGCTTGTCTGCATACTGGGTGATTCTTAAATACCAGACATCCTTGGACTTCTGGATAACGTCGCTGTGGCAGATATCGCATTTTCCTCCCTGACTGTCCTCATTGGAAAGAACAACCTTACAGGATGGACAATAGTTAACTAATGTCTTATCACGGAAAACAAGTCCGTTCTCAAACATTTTCAGGAAAATCCACTGAGTCCATTTATAGAAATCTTCCTGTGTGGTATCAATCACACGGCTCCAGTCAAAGGAGAATCCAACACTCTTCAGCTGATTGGTGAATTTCGCAATGTTCTGGTCTGTGATCTCACGAGGATGTGTATTCGTCTTAATCGCATAATTCTCAGTAGGAAGTCCGAATGCATCGAATCCGATGGGGAACAGTACATTGTATCCCTGCATTCTTCTCTTTCTGGAAAGTACCTCGATACTGGAATATGCCTTAATATGTCCGACGTGCATTCCCGCACCACTTGGGTATGGGAACTCTACAAGGCCGTAGAATTTCGGTTTATCACTTCCGTCAACAGCTTTAAATGCCTGCTGTTCTTCCCACTTTTTCTGCCATTTCGGCTCGATTTTCTTAAAATTGTGTTTCATTTATGGTTCCTCCACATTTATTGTGCCTGTCATGTCATAACTGTTCAACGCCTTCACAGCTATTGCCTGTCAACAAAATAACTGTCGGCTGATCCGCCTGTTTATCGCGCAGATCAGGCGCGTTATTTTGCAAAAATCCTTTTATCATTCTAATCCAACATAGTGGTTTTGTCAACGAGAAACCGCCTCTATTGCGGCCTGAAGCTGATTATCCTCGTCATGTGTATAATCCGTCCGGTTCAAAAAGACTGGCATCCAGTTTCACCTCCACATCCGGTGTGATTCCCACCTTGTGGATATCATTGCCCTTGGGGGTAAAATATTTCGCCGTAGTCAGCTTCACCGCACTTCCATCAGAGAGCTGGCGGATGCTCTGAACGATTCCCTTTCCATAAGTGGTGGTTCCCACAATCGTTCCAATCTCATAATCCTTCACAGCTCCGGCAAAAATCTCCGATGCACTGGCGCTGTTCTCATTTACCAGCACTGCCAGCGGAATGTCGATCGGGGTGTCTCCGTCACACTTCATCTCCTGTTTTTCCCCATATTTGTCCTCTGTATACACGATCAGTCCTTCGGGCAGAATCTGGCGCAACACATCGCACACAGAAGAAAGCACCCCACCTGGATTGTCACGAAGATCCACGATCAGCTTCTCCATGCCTTTTGCCTGAAGATCTTGTACGCATCCTCAAACTGCTGGGGTGTTACCATGGTAAACTCTGTAATTCGCAAATACCCTATAGAATCCTCCAGCATTTCATAAGAAACAGTGGGCAGCTCCACATCGCTCAAAGTCACTGTAATTTCTTCCGGTTCATCTGCCTCCTGATGATAAACGGTCAGAATAGAAGTACCGTCCTCCTTTTCCCGGATCATCTTTGAGACCTCAGCAGGCGTCATTTCCGTTACATCCGTTCCATTCACGGCCGTGATCACATCATTCGCCTTCAGCCCGGCCTCATCTGCCGGACTGCCCTCATAACAATCCACCACCAGAATACCGCCCTCCGTATTCTTGGTAATGCTAACACCGATTCCAGAGTAAGAGCCCTCGGTATCTCTCATCTCCTCCTCGTATTCTTCCTCCGTATAATACCTGGAATACGGATCCCCCAGCCCATACAGAAGCCCGGTATAAATCCCTCCTTCAGAGAATCCTCATTCACATCTTCCAGATAATTCTGATCTATAATATCTTCCAGATACTTAATCTTCTGCGTAACCGCCACATCCGACAGTACATTACTTCCCGCACGTCCCGCTTTCTGAAGCCCCACATATCCCCCCGCCCAGCACCAGGGATGCGCAAAGCACACCAGTTACAGCCCCCTTCATAAATTGTTTATCTGCCATATATTATCACTCCTCACCATACAAGTTTCATCCAGTTTCCACTAGCTCGCCGGAGCGTTGCACCGACTTGCGTGGAATATCATTTGACCAAATGCGTCCGCCCTGAATCCCCTCTCTTCTCTTTATACAAAAGGACTGCCAGATCTCTCCAGCAGCCCCCATATCCTCTTCTCATATTCTGGCGGAATGCGAACAACCGCCCTTATTGTAAAACAGAACTCTCACACCTTCAAGTGTTTTCTTTGTAGTAATAAAGCTTCCCACAAGACCAATTCCAATTCCCAGTGTCAGTGCCACCGGAACCAGTGTCTGGTAGATCTGTCCAACCGGAATGAAATCTACCACACCCAGAAGTACGCTGAACTTGGTATATACATAGGTTACCACATTATTGTAACAGAAATACAAAATGATCAGTGGGATTCCCGCACCGATCAGTCCCAGGATCATACCCTCCAGAAGGAACGGAGCACGTACAAAACTATCGGTAGCACCAATATATTTCATAATTCCGATCTCGTCCTTACGAACTGTAATACCAACGGAAATGGTATTACTGATCGAGGAAAATAGCGATCAGCAGCAGGATCACGATCACTGCCACAGATACATAGGAAACAATACGGTTAATGGAACCAAGAGTCTTGGCAGCCTGTTCAGACTGATTAACCTCTCGTACATTATCCAGTGTCTTGATATAGGCAACCAATTCAGACTGTTTCTCAATGTTGTTCATATACACACGGTAGTTGGATGAATTTGCCAGCGGGTTATCATCCTTGAAACCGTCTGCTGCCTCAGAGTCATCACCGAAGTATTCCTGCTTCATCTTCTCCCAGGCTTCATCACCGGACTCAAACTCAATCTTGAAACCTCCGGGCGCTGCCTGATCAGTTCTCCAACTGCATCCATCTGCTCCTGCGTGGTTCCTTCATTAAAAAGCACTGTGATCGGCACATCTTCCTCAACCTTATGCGCCAGCGTATTCACATTATTTACAATGGAAAAGAAAATTCCAAAAAGAAAAATACATGCTGCCATCGTAATAATAGAAGCAATGGAAAACATGAAATTTCTCTTGATGTTCTTGATACCCTGTTTCAGAGTGTACCAGATTGTACTAGGCCTCATGATATTCTCCCTCTTTCTCGTCGCTGATGATCACTCCATTATGCATGGTCAGTACACGCTTCTTCATGGAATTGACAATCTCTTTTTATTGTGAGTTACTACCAGAACGGTGGTTCCACGCTGGTTGATCTCCTCAAGGAGCTTCATGATCTCCTCGGATGTCTTCGGATCAAGATTACCAGTGGGCTCGTCTGCAAGAAGGATGTCCGGGCGGTTTACAATCGCTCTAGCAAGAGCAACTCTCTGCTGCTCTCCACCTGACAGCTCGTCCGGGTACGCCTTGTATTTCCCTGCAAGTCCAACTTCCTGAAGTACCTCCGGAACTCTCTTGCGGATAACTCTGGTAGGACGGTTCACAACACGCTGGGCAAAAGCTACATTCTCATACACATCCCTGTCCTTCAGAAGACGGAAGTCCTGAATACCACACCAAGCTTACGACGGTATTTGGCCACACGGCGGTGCTTCATCCCTCAAGCTTCTCTCCGCTTACGATAATCGTACCGGATGTGGAATCCAGTTCCTTCAAAAGCAGTTGATCAGCGTGGATTTACCGGAACCGCTATTTCCTACTATAAAGACGAATTCACCTTTATCTACATGTAAGTTCGCATGGTTCACTGCCGGAAGGCCGGGACCATAGGACTTGCTCACATCTATAAGATCTATCATGATATCCTCCTACATTTTCATATAAAAATTCAATTCAGCAGTTTGCTTAATTTTTATGTAACATTATTGTAATATATGTCTGATGAAAATGCAACCTTATTTTTTGCATAAGTACCTTATTTACCAGAGAAAACCACAAAAACGCCGCGCGGAATGTTACCAGTGAACAGTAACCATTACCGTTCTATCGTTATCATATCTTTTCCATACACAGTAACATGCCATCTTTCCAGCTTCATTTTCATGGCAGTACTTTATTATAACAGAGAAAAACTAAGAACGCAATAGATTTCACAAAGGAAACACAAAGCAGATCCAGAAATATTTCAAATACCACGTTCAGAGTTCTCATACTGATAAATCACAAAGAGATAAAATATGCCTGCCACAAACAAATGCAGCAGGCACAGAAATTACCGATATGAAAATTAATACTCCAGAGTCTCCATATACTTCATGTATCTTACAACCATCAGCGCGATCTTGAATGTGATCGCATCCTCAAACACCCGAAGATCCAATCCGGTACTCTTCTGAAGCTTATCCAGACGGTATACCAGGGTATTTCTGTGGATGTAAAGCTGTCTGGAAGTCTCGGAAACATTCAGGCTGTTCTCAAAGAACTTGATCAATGGTAACCAGAGTCTCCTCGTCAAAATCATCCGGGGACTTGCCGCCGAAGATCTCCTTAATGAACATCTTGCACAGCGGGATCGGAAGCTGATAGATCAGACGGCCAATTCCAAGAGAGCTGTAAGCAATAACGTCCTTCTCAGGTGAGAAAATCTTGCCTACATCAAGAGCCATTCTGGCTTCCTTGTAGGAACGGGAAACTTCCTTCAGCTCGCTTACGATAGTTCCGTATGCAATATGTGTAGTATTCTCTTTCTCTAGTCCTAAGGTATCAAGGATGGTCTGGGCAAGCTTATCCATCTCCTCGTATCCTTCATTCTCCTCAAGCTCCTTGACTACGATAATACTCTTCTCATCTACTGCTGTGATAAAGTCTTTGCTCTTACCGCCAAAAAGACTCTTCACGCTCTCCACGGAGCTGTGATCTTTCTCCTGCTCAAGCTCCAGGATCATAACCACCCGTCGAACGTCAGCATCAATATGAAGTTTCTTCGCGCGATTATAAATATCTACCAGAAGAAGGTTATCAAGAAGAAGATTCTTGATAAAGCTGTCTTTGTCAAATCTTTCTTTGTACGCTACGATCAGATTCTGGATCTGAAAGGCTGCAAGTTTACCTACCATATAAGTATCCTCATCATCTCCATGGGCTACCAGGACGTATTCCAACTGATAGTCATCACAGACTTTAAAATACTGGAATCCCTTCACAAGCTGGCTGTCTGCCTGGGATTCCACAAATGCCTGTATATCCTGTGGCTGAATCTCAAATTCACTGTAGGTGGACGCCAGTGTCTTGCCATCTGTGTCAATAATGCAAAAACTCCGTCCTGGATATCTCCCTGAGCCCCTCAAGTGTATTCTGCAGTACCTGATTTGATATCATTACCCTTCCGTCCCTTCTTGTAAATTATAGGGCTACTGGTCTCACAGCTGTCAATGTATTCCAGGATAGTGAAAACATCGTCAAAGAGAGCAGTAACATTATATGTTCGCCGGTATACCCGGCATGAATCGCTGTCCATTAGTGCCAAAATTCGCGGTCTCAAATCTGTAATATTGCACAAAACCTCAGACAGTCTTAGGAAAATCTACTGATTCCAAAAATCCATGAACCTATTTTAATACAAAATCACCAAAAAAGGAAGAGGAAAGTAGAAAAAAAATTTACAAATTTCCAGCAAATTTTTTTTAACTTTTTCTATATTGCTCCAATTTCAAGCCCTATTTTCCCCCTTTTTTTTGCGGTGCACAAAGGCTTTGGTAAAGTTTTCCTTTTTACTTACGTTCAATAAATCCCTCACCATGGACTTCACGCACGTCAGACACGATTACAAAAGCATCTGGGTCAATATGGTCCACCAGCTCTTTCAATGCCACGATTTCCTTGCGTCCCACAACGCAGTAAAGAAGCAGCTTGTTCTGGCCGGAGTACATTCCCTTTCCGTGGACTCCGGTCACGCCGCGATCCAGTTTGTCCATGATTTCTCTGGAAATCTCGTCAGGCTTGCTGGTAATGATATACGCCTGTTTGGAAAATTTCAAACCTTCGATCATGCTGTCAGATACCTTTGTCACAAGGTAAACGGCGATGATGGCATAAAGTGCTTTCTGCACACCGAACACATACATACCTACAAGTACGATGGCTCCGTCAATAAACTGCATAATCTGGGCAATGGAGTAATGACGGAGCTTCCGCTGAAGCAGTGCCGCCATCATGTCTGTGCCCCCTGTAGTTCCTCTTCCAAGAAACACAAGTCCGATTCCAATTCCCTGGATCACACCACCATAAACGGCTGCCAGCAAAAGATCATTTCCTGCAATGTCAAATGCCGGAAGAACCGCCAGCCAGAATGACAGGCAGATTTCTCCCACCAGTGCCCTTTTTCACAAACTGGAATCCACTGAGCTTCATTCCGATCAGAAACAGTGGGATATTCAGACTTAAGTTTGTGATCCACAGCGGGATGCCTCCCGGCACGACTCCCTCCGTCCACTCTTTTTACCAGGATCGCAATACCGGAAAAGCCTCCGGTTACCATACCGGACATATCGAAAACACTGTTTATGGCAGTTGCCATAAGGGCTGTACCCACAATGATCATCAGGTAGTCCAGGAAGGCAGCTTTTTGTTATTTTGGAACATGGCGTTACCTCCGTATTCTGCTTTCTTATTCATCATCCTCCAATTGCTTTGTAAGATATCTTCCAACGATTTTGGAAAATCCGGTAATATTCCGGATATATGCAAAATCCTTTCCAAAAATCTTCTTCTCCGTCGCCAGATCTTTCTCTTCCCCAGCGAAAACACCCAGCACGCTCACTCCCTGGCTGCGCAGCTTACGGATCTGGGCTGCAGTGTCGGTAATTGCATACTTCCCATGATACGGTGCCGGATTCTTCGCATTGGGACGATTGACAATAACATCGTAAGGACGTCCATCACTGAGAATGATCAGAATCTTTTTCTCTCTTCCTCCCGGTTCAGAAGGCCGTATCCTGCTGCCCGGATGGCAAGTCCGTCACGGTTGTTGGATGATGTTACATAGTTAAATATATTTTCATTTGCACTTCTTGGGTCGTCATATTCTCTGAAACGGTGGAGAATGGTATAATCCCAGAAAGTGCAGTAGCTCATCACTCTGTGGGGCAACTCTGCATTGCTAAAGTGCTTCGCTGATAATGTAGGCCTGCAGCGCTACCTCTCCCTGGCGGCTCATCTGGGAACCACTGGCATCGATCAGCACATCCACCACAAAATCAGAAGAATCCCCTTCAATTCCCGCCTAAAAACCTGTGCATCACTGCTTCTTCCAAGCCGCCACAGCCTTGATGGAACAATCATTCCTCTATCTGAAAGAATCTCCTGATTTTCACTTTTTGATGACCAGTGACTTTTTCAGCATTTCTGTGAGAAGGGCGATATTCCGCTTCACAATGCGGTGTTTGTCATGATAAAGCCAGATATTCTTATTTTTCAACCTTTTTGCATATTCATACTGGTAATTTCGTTTTACCGGACTTTTCAGAATTCCCTCAGTAAAATACAGGCTGCAGTCGCTGTGAATGTCACGGCACATCAGCTGGTTCATCCGCTTCTCTTCCAGCTCGCTCAGATAAGTTTTTCCAAAATTCAGTTCCACATAGGTGTGGGCTTTTTCCAAAGCCTCCGGCGGCAGAACTGTAATTTTCTGTTTCGACTGCCGTTCCTCTTCCATCTCCCGGGTGACATCCGCATTCTCCATACCCGCCACATTGGAGGTAAGCTGCTCCATATAGCTTTCCAGTGCGTCCTCATACATTTCTTCGGAAAGATAGTCGTGCCAGTCAAACTCCGTCAGATCTTCCATAGTGACAGCAAGCACCTGCTCAAGTGTTGCCTTTTTGGAAAAATCAGGGTCAGCGACTTCATTGTATACAGTATCTATGATGTGGATTAAAGACATTGTATCCGTAGTCTCTGCTGCGCTGGAGATTAAATCAATATAGTGATAGATTCCTTTGTATTTTCTATTTTTTTGTTTGTTTTCTGTTATATTTGTTATAGTTTTGTTTGATGCATCTGCATTTCCTGCTATTCTCCCCATTCGATACATCCGCATTTCCTGTTATTGTTCCATTGGATACATCCGTATTTTCCACACTATCCGCCGATTTTTCCTCACTTCTGGAATCATCCTGCAGATTCTTCTTTTTCAAAGAAGTATTTCCACCTCTGTCAATCCGCCTTCTCAGCAGGTTCACTCTCAGATAGCCCAGCTTATCTGCTGCCGACGGCATAGTCTCATATTCCTGATCCAGTATGTCCTCGCAGGCTTTCCTCTGCATCTCCCAGATTCCCGGACGCTGTTCACAGATCCGTTCTCCGATGGCTTCTTCAATACAGAGCTGCGAAACAAAGGTAAGCGCAGCTTCATCCGCGCCCATGAAGATTTTCTTCACCAGATACATTCCCAGAAAATCTTTATCGAAGAATTTCGCCAATGCGCCCTGCTTAATTCCATCATACAATGCAATATCCTTTGACCTGAGGAACAGGGAAACATCCGGCTTCATCTGCTGGGTGTAGTCCCCACTGATGGTCCAGAGCAGATTTCGGATACGGTTTTCCTGCTCTAATTGATAATCCTGGAGATTCAGTTCTTCACAGTTATCCTCTCTTGCCTGAAAATTTTCGCTTTTCTCCGCTACAGGTACTTCCATTGAAACTTTTTCTGATTTCTTATCCCCAGACTGCAATTTTAATTTTTTTCTTTCCCAATAGCTGATTTCTTCAAAAATTCCTCTGCATCTTCAAGATCAACCAATTTGGCAGAAATTTTTAAAGATTCGTTTTCTTTATTCTCCATAAACATCTTCCGGGTCCAGCCCTGTGGAATTCTGGTTCGCACCACATCCTCCACGATTTCCTTCTCAAACACATCAAATGTTTTTATTCACAATGCCCATGCGTACCGCCTGCCATGGGGAAAGCCCGGTACGCACGATCTTCATGGCAGCAAGCAGGCCGCGAAGATCCGGCGGCTTTGTGGAAATTTCACTGTTCATGGATTTCTGCTGCAGATCCAGAAATACTCCCATAAACTGCTCCACAGCCTCTTTCTTTGCATCCGGGAACATCCTGTTGAAAATAAATCCCAGCGTTTCTTCCGTCTGTGCCGGCATGTCGATTACCAGAAAACGGGAAACCAGAGCCTCATTCAGCTCCTTGGTTCCGGCATACCCGTAATTCATGGTTCCAATAAATCTTGCCGCCGGGTGAAGGTCTATTTTGTCATATCCTGGCACATCAATAGACCGACGGTAATCCAATGTGGCGTGAAGGACAGAGACCGCATCGTTCTTTGCCATATTGATCTCATCCAGAATACCGAATCCGCCTTCCTCAGCACACTGGTAAATGCTTCCCTTACGCAGCTTCACCTGATTATCCACGAAAGTATCTGTTCCAATCAGGTCACCGCTGTTTGTATTCACATGGAAAGACACGTTATACACCGGTCTCCCGAAAATATATGCCAGATTCTCTGCCAGCACATTCTTTTTCCCGTAGCCTTCGGTCCTGCCAGCAGCAGATTCTCCTGCTCCAGCACCGCTGCCATGGCCATCTCCAATGTTTCCTTCCCATAAAATGGCAGCGCCGGTTTTATCCGTCTGTGCTTCGCTTCCTCTGAAACACCATATTCCTGTCGAAACTCATCCGCCGCCTTAATAAGTGCCGCACTGACACCTTGTTCCTCTAAAAAATCAAATTCACTCATCTTTTTTCCTGCTTTCACTTTACCTCTTTAATAGAAAAGAGGACTGCAGCTGCAGTCCTCCTGATCACTTTACGGCTCAAACACCAGATCTCCATAAGATGGCATCGGCCACATATCTTTATCCACTAACATTTCCAGTTCGTCAACCGGCTCTCTTAATTTCTCCATTGCCGGAACCAGTTTCTCTCTGCAGAACACTGCCCTGTCACGTCCTTCCGGATGCGTCTCGATCTGATCTACCAGCTTGCTCAGCTTATTCATGGTACTGTTCACTTCTTTCAGAAGCTTGCTTGCTTTCTTCAGAAGATCCATCTGAACGCTCACGTCAATTGGTCCAACTGCCTTCACCTGATTGATGGACTCTGCCAGTACAGTTGTATACTTGATAACTGCCGGAATGATCTGCTTGGTTGCCATGTCCACCATGGTTTTCGCTTCGATGTTAATTGCTTTCGCATAAATCTCATACTGGATCTCCGCTCTGGACTCCAGCTCAGTCTTTGTAAATACTCCAAATTCTCCGAACAGTTCTACAGCCTTATCTGTAGTAAGTGCCGGAATGGCATCTACCATAGATGGCAGAACAGGAAGTCCGCGGCGGCGTGCCTCTTTTTCCCATTCAGGAGCATAGCCATTGCCGTTAATACGATTCTCTGATGCTGGGTAGCATATTCCTTGATCAGATCATGGACTGCCAGATCAAAGTCTTCTGCGCTCTCCAGAACATCGCAGGCTTCCTTAAACGCCTCAGCAGTAATGGTATTCAGCACCACATTGCATGCGGAAATGGAATCCTTGGAGCCAACCATACGGAACTCGAATTTATTGCCGGTGAATGCAAACGGTGAAGTACGGTTACGGTCGGTTGCATCCTTCATGAAATCCGGAAGCGTCTTAACGCCTGTATCCATTTTCTCCCCGGTCTTACTTCTTGTAGCCGTACCAGTGCTGATCAGCTGCTCCAGCACATCCTCAAGCTGTTCTCCAAGAAATACGGAAATAACAGCCGGCGGAGCTTCGTTTCCGCCAAGTCGCTGGTCATTTCCAACATCTGCAGCGGACTCACGAAGAAGATCTGCATGCTTGTCAACTGCTTTCAGGATACAGGTCAGAACCAGAAGGAACTGTATATTCTCATGCGGTGTCTTCCCCGGATCCAGAAGATTGATTCCGTCATCTGTAGTCAGTGACCAGTTGTTGTGTTTACCGGAGCCATTTACTCCTGCAAACGGTTTCTCATGAAGCAGGCAGCGCATACCATGGCGGCTTGCAACTTTCTTGAGGATACGCATCATGATCTGATTATGATCTGCTGCAATATTTACCGGTGCATAGATCGGTGCCAGTTCATGCTGTGCCGGTGCAACTTCATTATGCTGTGTCTTTGCTGTCACACCAAGTTTCCAGCATTCTTCATTTACTTCCTTCATATAAGCAGAAATTCTCTGACGGATAGTTCCAAGATAATGGTCATCCATTTCCTGTCCTTTCGGAGGCATTGCTCCAAACAGAGTACGTCCGGTAAAAATCAGATCCTTTCTCTGCATATATTTCTCTTTATCAACAAGGAAATATTCCTGCTCTGCACCAACAGATGGTGTCACCCGTTTGAGGTCGTATTTCCGAAAAGTCTGAGAAGTCTTAATGCCTGTGTATTGATAGCTTCCATAGAACGAAGAAGTGGTGTCTTCTGGTCAAGTGCTTCTCCTGTATAGGAACAGAATGCAGTAGGAATACAGAGTGTTCCACCTGCTGCATCATGACTTACAAAAGCCGGTGAGGTACAATCCCATGTTGTATAGCCTCTTGCCTCAAAGGTGGCACGAAGACCGCCAGATGGAAAAGAAGACGCATCCGGCTCTCCCTTGATCAGCTCTTTACCGGAAAAGCTCTGAAGGACTTTTCCATTCTCCATAGGTGCGGTGATAAAAGCATCGTGTTTCTCTGCTGTCACACCTGTCAGCGGCTGGAACCAGTGGCAGTAATGTGTGGCACCTTTCTCGATGGCCCATTCTTTCATCTCATGTGCAACCACATCAGCGATCTCCATGGACAGCTCCTTGCCCTCTTCTATTGTCTTTTTCAGTTCTTTGTAGACCTTCTTCGGCAGACGGTCCTGCATAACAGAATCGTTAAATACATCACATCCGAATAATTCCTTCACATTAACATAATCTCCCATTGTTCCTCTCCTCTCGTTCATCTCGCTGCTTATTTCCCCCAGGCTGCCATTTATCTGCGGTACCTTCTCTCCATAAACAACGATTCATCACACATTACTGGTTCTTATTTTTTTTTCACATGTAAGCACTCTATGCTTTCACAGGTGCAAGGCAAAAAACGCGCAAAATTCTCTCTGGTGATACCAGCTCGGTCTCACCCTGTTTACTTGTCGCTCTTCAGGCAAAGGTTCAGTGCCTGCTGCAGATTCTCAATCTCTACCAGCCCTTGGGCTTCCGCCGTATTCTCCGTCCAGCGTCCATGCTACTTCTTCCTCTGCTTCAACTGTAAGCTTCCGTGCCTTGAAAGAATAGATCAGGTCATAATTATCCTCCATGTTGAGAAGATTCCGGATAATCTCCTGCATTTCCAGCGGGTTCTTAGGCTGTACGATCAAAGTGACCTCAAAAAGGCCGTCGTTCATATCCACATCCTTGGTCAGTGTTCTTAAATCCGCCCACAGACCTGAATTGGTGATCATTCCGTAGATAAAATTATCTTCAATCACACCATTCTCTGTTGTCACTTTCATATGGTAAGCCTTGATATCCAGAAGTCTCTTGGCGCCTTCCAAGACATAAGCAAGATGGCCCAGAATGTTCTTCAGATCCTGACTTGTCTCATAAGACACATCTGTAAAAAGACCAAAAGCAGCTACATAGGCAAAAGTCTGGCTGTTAAATCTGCCTACGTCGCATCTGTAAATCTCTTCCTTCATGATCATAGATGCCGCATCCAGCATATTTTTTCGGCATAAAAAGGCTGTTGGCAAAGTCATTGGTGCTTCCTGCCGGTATGTATCCGACCGGAACCTTGCTTCCCACCTCGGTAATTCCTGTAACCACTTCATCCAGCGTGCCGTCACCGCCGCTGCAGACGATCAGATCCACCTTGTCTACATATTTCTTCACCTGTTCATAGGCATCCTTCGGGGCCTGAGTTGCGCGGATGATCACCTCATAACCGCCTTTATTAAAGATATCTACTATATCCATCAGAGATGTCTTGATCTTGCCCTTCCCTGCTTTGGGATTAAAAATAAATACCAGTTTTTTCTCCAACTTCATTCCTCTTTTTTTCATTACCATTTATTTTACACATAAAATCAATTCACATATGATACTATAAAAAAAAAAGAGGGCAAAATGTCAACGCTTTTGCCCTCTTTTATAGTCTTTTAGAATTAAAACAAGCTAAATTTTTTTGGTCTGTTCTGCTTATTTTTGGAAAAACTGAAGCATTTCTTTTCCATTTTTTATATTCTTCCTGCTTAAGCCTCACGCACAGCGTCCTTCATGGACTTTACATAGTCCTTTACATATGGGACGCAGTTTTCTCCATGTGCGGCACAAATTTTTCACAATGGCGGAGCCTACAATCGCACCGTCGGACTGGGCAGCCATTTTCTTTGCCTGCTCGGTGGAGATGCCGAAGCCTACTGCACAGGGAATGTCCTTTGCAGCTTTTACCAGCTTCACCATCGCTCCTATATCGGTGGTGATCTGGGTTCTGGTTCCGGTTACGCCAAGGGAGGAAACGCAGTATACGAAGCCATTTGCCTCTTTTTGCAATCCGGGTGATCCGGTCGTGGGATGTGGGGGCGATCAGGGAAATCAGCTCCAGACCATACTGTTTGCAGACCACATCGAACTCTTCTTTTTCCTCAAATGGCACATCTGGCAGAATCAAACCATCCATTCCGATTTCTGCTGCTCTCCTCGATGAAACGCTCTGTTCCATAGGAAAAAACAACATTTGCGTAAGTCATAAATACCATTGGGATACTGGTTTTTTTTACGGATTTTTACCACCATGTCAAAGATCTTGTCTGTGGTTACTCCGCCGCTTAGTGCACGCACATTGGCTCCCTGGATAACAGGTCCTTCTGCTGTCGGATCAGAAAATGGAATACCAAGTTCGATCAGATCTGCACCTGCTTCTTCCATGGCATAGACAAGCTGCTCAGTGATCTCCAGAGATGGATCCCCGCAGGTAACAAACGGGATAAATGCTTTTCCCTTTGCAAATGCTTCTGTAATTTTCTTATTCATGGATATCCTCCCCTCTGTAACGTGCAATTGCTGCACAGTCCTTGTCGCCCCGGCCGGAAATGGTAATGACTACGCACTGATTCTTGCCCATCTGCGGCACGATTTTTTCTTGCATAGGCAACAGCGTGGGCGCTTTCAATGGCAGGAATGATTCCTTCTGTTTTGGAAAGATACTCAAATGCTTCCACTGCTTCTTCATCTGTGACAGGTACATATTCTGCACGTCCTGTATCATAGAGGTGGGCATGCTCCGGTCCGATTCCCGGATAATCCAGTCCTGCGGAAATAGAGTAAACCGGCGCGATCTGTCCGTACTCGTCCTGGCAGAAATAGGATTTCATTCCATGGAAGATTCCAAGTCTGCCAGTGGCAATAGTGGCTGCGGTCTCTGCAGTATTTACGCCGCGGCCTGCTGCCTCGCAGCCGATCAGCTGTACATCCTTGTCTTCAATAAAATGGTAAAAGGTACCGATTGCATTGGAGCCGCCGCCTACGCAGGCAAGCACAGCATCCGGAAGCTTTCCTTCCTTTTCCAGCATCTGTTCTTTGATTTCTTTGGAGATAACTGCCTGGAAATCGCGGACAATGGTTGGGAAAGGGTGAGGACCCATAACGGAGCCCAGTACATAATGGGTATCTGCTATACGGTTGGTCCATTCACGCATGGTCTCGGATACGGCATCTTTCAGGGTGGCAGTTCCGGAGGTTACAGGATGAACTTTTGCTCCAAGGAGACGCATCTTATATACATTTAATGCCTGGCGCTCGGTATCTTCTTTTCCCATGAATACCTCGCATTCCATTCCCATAAGGGCTGCTGCTGTGGCTGTGGCTACACCGTGCTGTCCGGCACCGGTTTCTGCGATGACACGGGTTTTGCCCATTTTTTTTGCCAGAAGAACCTGACCGAGTACGTTGTTGATCTTGTGTGCTCCTGTGTGGTTTAAGTCTTCTCTTTTTAAATAAACCTTTGCGCCGCCAAGGTCTTCTGTCATGTGCGCTGCGTAGTAGAGGCGGGATGGTCTTCCTGCATATTCATTTAAAAGTTCTGTAAGCTCCCGGTTGAATTCCGGGTCGTCTTTATAGTGGTTGTAGGCTTCTTCCAGTTCGATCACCGCGTTCATCAGGGTTTCGGGAATATACTGGCCGCCGTGGATTCCAAATCTTCCGTTTGACATAGTGTTGGTTCCTTTCGTTTCGCTGTTTTGTATATGAATTACTTTTTTCACTCTAAATCTGCTTCTCGCTCTTTTCTATATGCTTCCAGTGTATTAATCTGCTTCAGCATACGGGCAATCTGCTGTATTTTCGCCCGGTCTTTTCTTCCATCGGTTTCCAGGCTGCTGCTCAGGTCTACAGCCCATGGGTGTAAGGTTCCGATGGCGCTGCGGAGGTTTTCGGGACCGATTCCTCCGGCAAGGAAGAATGGGCGACGGACTGGGGGAACCAGGGTCCAATCAAAAGGTTCGCCGGTTCCTCCTGCGCCCTGATCTAAGAGGATGTAGTCGGCAGGGGCTTCGAAGAGCCCGCTGAACATCTTCGGGTGTTTTTATGGAAAAGGCCTTGATGACAGGCTTTCCAGTCATATTCTGGATTTTTTCGATATAGTCTTCGTCTTCATCCCCGTGAAGCTGGGCTGCCCATAGGTGCCATCTCTTAATAAGGAAATGGGGAGTTCCGGGGCAGCGTTTACGAATACACCTACGGGAAGGATTTCCTTGTCCAGTCCCTTAACCAGGACTTTGACCTGTTCTGCCGTAAGGCTTCGTCTTCTTCCTGGAACTTCAATTATGAATCCCGCAAAATCCGGTTTTGCTCCATTTACAGCTTCAATATCCTCTTTGCAGGTCAGACCGCAAATTTTTAATTTTGCCATACTGTTTCATTCCTTTTCTTTAATTTTTATTTTCCAACTATTTTATCAGCACATTGTACATCTTAGATTGCCAGAGCGTGTTTGAAAAAAGGCTTTCTGCAAGATGTGCGTCACAATTTGTGGGAGATTTTGCCCGGATGAGGACGCCGTAGTTGGCTACGGCAACCGAATTCGGGTGAAATATACCGCAAAGTGGGACGTGCATGGAATATCACTTATCACCATGAGTCAGCTCAGACAATCCCTGCATTTAATGCCCCAAGTGCCGCTTTCTTGTCAGGGCTGCGCATTAAGGTCTCCCCGATCAGGGACTGCATCTACTTGGTTTTCATATAATATACGGATATCCTCCACTGTCTTAATACCACTTTCGGAAACAAACACCGTATCAGCCGGTGCCATGTTCCGCAGTCTGATACTGTTTCCCATATCAACGGTAAAATCATGGAGATTCCGGTTGTTCACTCCCACGATTTTTGCTCCAAGATTCAAAGCACGGTCCACTTCCCACTGATCATGAGCTTCTACCAGAGCATCCAGCCCCAGCTCCTGTGCCAGTTCCCCAAAGGCTTTTAACTGGCTGTTATCAAGAATCGCACAAATCAGAAGTACAGCGGAAGCCCCAAATGCTTTTGCCTGGTAGAGCATGTACTCATCTACTGTAAAATCCTTTCGAAGCACCGGAATATTCACTGCCTGGGAAATTTCCTGCAAATACCTGTCTGCGCCCTGGAAATAAAAGGGCTCTGTGAGGCAGGAGATGGCAGAAGCACCGGCCTGCTCATATTCCTTTGCAATGTCCAGATAAGGAAAATCTGGTGCGATCAATCCTTTTGAAGGAGATGCTTTTTTACTTCACAGATGTAAGACATTCCCGGCTTTTTTAATGCCTCCAGAAAAGAGATTTTTTTTCCTCGGCATGTTTCGCCAGATCGGAATTCTGCTGTGAGATAAGTTCCCTTAATGGGAATTTAAATTTTTCCTCCGCAATACGCTCTTTTTGTGCGCGCTGCTATCTCGTTTAAAATACTCATTCTATCTCCTGTAAAACTCTCTGTGATGTCATTCTCTCTTGTCGTCATCTTTATCCAAATGAGTTATATTGTTATTTTTTTTCAGTGCTATTTTGTTTTATGATGTGATTATTGTTATTTTTGTTATTATTTGTGTTTATTTTTCACTCTTGATTACTCTTTTGTATAAATTCTTCCAGTTTCTTCAGGGCAGCCCCACTGTCGATCAGCTGCTCTGCCATCTTCACACCTGCTTCAATGGAAGCTGCTTTGCCTGCAATATAAAGTGCGGCACCAGCATTCAGCAAACTGCATGACGTTTCGCACCTGTCTCTTTGCCTTCCAGAATTGCTTTTGTGATTTCGGCGTTCTCCTGCGGGGTTCCTCCCCTGAAGCTCCTCTTTTTGTGCAGCGCTCATAACCAAACTGCTCCGGGTGAGTACATAGGATGTAAATTTGCCATCCCTGATCTCACATACAGAAGTCGGTGCACTCATGGAAATTTCATCCAGACTGTCCTGTCCATAGACAACCATTCCTCTTGTTACTCCAAGATTTGCCATGACCTGCGCAAGAGGCTCAACAAGGGCTTCATCATAAACACCCATCAGCTCCATATTGGCGCCAGCCGGGTTGCTTAACGGTCCAAGAATATTAAATACAGTACGGATTCCCAGCTCTTTACGGATTGGAGCCACATACTTCATTGCAATGTGATAGTTCTGTGCAAACAGGAAGCAGATTCCGATTTTTTCCAGAAGTTCCTGGCTTTTTCCGGTGGAATTGTGATCTTAACGCCCAGAGCTTCCAGCACATCTGCGGCTCCTCGATTTTGAAGAAGCCGCTCTGTTTCCATGCTTTGCAACCGGTACACCTCCTGCTGCGATCACAAGGGAGGCAGTAGTGGAAATGTTAAAGGAATTGGAGCCGTCTCTACCAGTACCTACGATTTCCAGTACATCCATGTCATGAAGCAGCTTGATGCAGTGTGCTCTCATGCCTGCTGCAGAAGCAGTAATCTCATCAATAGTTTCCCCTTTCAACGCCAGAGCAGTCAGATAGGCTGACATTTGTACCGGAGTAGCTTTTCCGCTCATAATCTCGTCCATTACCTCTTCTGCTTCCAGATAGGTTAAGTTCTGTTTCTTCGATAATTTGATAATACTTTCTCTGATCATTTTTTCTGCTCCTCTCTGATGTTGTCCTTTATAAATTGTCAAATCTGACTTTTGCGCTTCCAGAGCGTGTTTGAAAAATCATTCCCGCAATCTGCAAAATCCCCACTTTTTGTGGGAGATTTTGCAGAACGCCTTTTTCAAACACGCTCTAGAAAATTCTCAATCATCTTCCTTCCATCGGGAGTCATAACAGACTCCGGATGAAACTGTACACCATAAACCGGATATTCCTTATGCTCCACTGCCATGATTTCTCCATCTTCTGCTCTGGCTGTCACAACCAGGCTCTTCCGGAAGAGTCTCTTCTATTGCTGCCAGGGAATGATATCTTGCTGCCGGGAACTTTTTCGGGAAGTCCTTTAAACAGGACATTGGAACCGCACTGGATCATCTCATCTCTTTTCCCATGCTTCAGTTCTTTTGCATAGGAAACCACTCCGCCAAAGGCTTCGCAGATGCTCTGATGTCCCAGACACACACCCAGAATTGGGATTTTTCCAGCGAACTCTTTGATCACCGGAATACAGATGCCTGCCTCCTCCGGTCTTCCAGGACCCGGGGAAAGAACAATTGCTTCCGGTACCAACTTCTCTATTTCTCCCAGGGAAATTTCGTCATTTCGAACCACCTGAATATCCGGATTAACGGACCCGATCAGCTGATACAGGTTATAGGAAAAGCTGTCGTAATTATCAATCAGTAAAATCATTCTAATCCCTCCTGTGCCTGGCTGATGGCCCTTACCACCGCTCTTGCCTTATTCTGGCACTCTTCAAATTCTTTTTTCCGGTACGCTGTCTGCCACGATTCCGGCTCCCGACCGGATACAGATTTCATCTTTTTTCTTATATACCAGACGGATTGCAATGCACACATCCAGATTTCCTGTGAAATCCACATATCCGATTGCACCGCCGTAAATGCCTCTCTTGCTTTGTTCCAGTTCCTGAATGATCTGGCAGGCACGGAATTTCGGTGCCCCTGAAAGGGTTCCTGCAGGTAAGATGGCATCCACCGCGTCTATGGCATCTTTACCCTTTTTGATGGTTCCTGTTACTGTGGAGCCCAGGTGCATGACACAGGAATAACGTTCCACAGTCAGATATTTTTCTCACTTTTACGCTGCCAAGCTCACTGATTTTTCCAATATCATTCCTTCCAAGGTCCACTAGCATGTTGTGCTCGGCAAGCTCTTTTTTCATCCTGGTGAAGATCTGCTTCCAGCTCCTTGTCCTCCTCGGAAGTTTTTCCACGGGGCCTTGTTCCTGCAAGTGGGAAAGTGCTTAACTTGCCGTGATCTAATTTCACCAGTGTCTCCGGGGAGGCACCTGCGATTTCAATGTCATCACTGGAAAAATAGAACATGTAGGGGGATGGGTTGGTAGCTCTCAGAACACGGTAAGTATCAAACAGGCTGCCCTCTGCTTTTTGCCCTCATGGGGTTTGACAAAACCACCTGGAAAATATCGCCCTCGTGGATATAATGCTTCGCTGTTTCCACCATCTGGCAATATTTTTTTCTTTAGGGAACTGAGGTTTGATTTCAGATTTAAGCCTCGATCGGAGGAAAGATTTTTTTCTCACCCTTTTTGATCAGCTCTGTCATTTCTTCCAGTTTTTCACAGGCCTGTTTATAGGACTTTTCCAGATTGTCTGTCATCACACCTGTGATGAGAAGAACCTTCTGACGGTAGTGGTCGAATGCGATCACATCATTAAACAGCATCAGATCCAGATCCCGGAAATCCTGCTGTTCCTTATCTTTTAGCTCCAGCTTGGGCTCACTGTATTTGATGTAATCGTAGGAGAAGTAACCTACCAGACCGCCGGTAAATGTGGGCATATCGTCCATAACCGGACTTTTTTGTACTGACTGATGATTTCACGGATGGCATCGCCTGGATGGGCAACCTGTCGAACCTCTTCTGTACTGCTTTCTGCACTGCATTGCCGCTTCTGCCAAAAGTTTCCGTCTTACTGGTTTTTCGAATTCGCAGGATTCCGTCTGTACAGGTGATTTCCATGGAAGGATCATATCCCAGAAAAGAATATCTGCCCCACGCTTCGCTCTGGCTGGCGCTTTCCAGCAGATAGCAGTGATGACTTGCCTTTTGCAGAATCCGCATCATCTCTACTGGTGTGTAGCTGTCTGCGTATAACTCTTTGCAGATTGGAATTCTTTTGTAATCTCCTGCTGCTATTTCCCTGATTTTTTCAAATGTTGGATACATAGAACACCTCCCGATTTATTTCTGAACAGTGCACGCGCCGCATCCTCGCAGAGCGTTTTTAGGTGTAACAGGAACATTACGGAGTAATTTTCTAGTACACAAAAAACCCGTCCAGGACAGAATTTCCATATCTGTCAAGGACGTATTCACCCGCGGTGCCACCTTGCTTCACGATAAAATCGTGCTCTTAACGGAATACCATCATATTCCTCGACAACTGACGTATGTCCTACGTCGCATAATACTTGGCTTCTGCAGAATCTTCTTTCATGCTTCAATCAGATATGTCTACATTTCTTCTGCAATTCTCTGCATTTGTTCTGCACGCATTCTGCCTTTCCATGCGCCCTCAGCGGCCCATTTAACAAACTGCCTTACCGCCCGGCTCTCAGCCTCCCGGACTCTCTGTGGGTGCACGATTGTTTTTATTCCCGCTTCATCGGTTTAGTTCGTTGAATTAAATTTTTATTTAAAATAGCATACAGGCAATGAATTGTCAAGCAATTTTTTCACATTTTATAAACATTTATTAAAATTAATTTCCTCTAAAGTAAAAAAATCTGCCTGTGAATTTTCTCATCACAGACAGATCTCACATTATTATATTAATTTACTTACTGTTCTTTTCATAAAGAAATTCTTCCGGTAAAGTAACATGAAAGTCTTTGGCTACTGCGCGGAAATCATCAGGAGTAATGGTCTGAAGCTTACGCGGTGCCATGGACATTACCTTCACCAGGATTTCCGCAGACTTCTCTACTGTATGGAGAAGGCCAAAGGTCAGGTCAAAGTCCTCACCGGAGCAGAACATTCCATGATGTGCCCAGATAACAACGTCATATTTCTTCATCAGCTCAGCTGTTTTTACTGCAATTTCTCTTCCGCCTGGTACCATCCAGCCTACAACGCCTACGCCATCCGGGAAAACAACCGGGCATTCTGTTGCAGACTCCCACAGCTCTCTTGTAAATACCTTGTCATCCAGTGGAAGAACAAAGGTTAATGCGATGGTGTTGGTTGTATGTGCGTGATAAATAACACGATGTCTGCCATTTGTAAGCTTCTTTTTTTACCTCATGATTCATAAGGTGAGTTGGAAGCTCGCTGGTCGGGCGGCCGCCTTCTACCAGTCCCCCGGATTCTGTAATTAACACCTTTATCATCCAGTTCAATGATTGCAAGACATGCTTCCGGGTCAACTGCTATGTTTCTGAAATATTTGCCGCTTCCGGTTACCAGGAAAAACTCTCCTGCAAGTCCCGGCACCTCTGTGCCGATTGGC
>VOFF01000431.1_pt1 | contig 33488 bp, 47 predicted proteins | sample 5384061 | NCBI WGS metagenome assembly VOFF01 (sample SAMN12384725, study PRJNA508395) | human gut metagenome | isolation source: healthy gut E | host: Homo sapiens | reverse complement strand
TCTAATAGTATTAGATACGCAAAAGTGATATTGCTATTAGCGCAGTAATAGAGAATAATAATTTAGTTATATCTGTTTCAGACGATGGTTGCGGGTTTAAAAAATATTGAGATTGAAAAAGCAACATTACCATTTTATAAATCATCGAAAGATATATCTACTGAACATTTGGGGTTAGGGCTGAATATTAGTAAGATTTTAAGTGAAAGACATGGCGGAAATATCCAAATTGCTAATAATAAAGCAGGGGGAGCATGTGTTACTAGTAAAAATAAATTGCAATGAAAGTTGATTGAAAATAGACATTTTATTGCTATTATAAATTTAAAAGAAAGGAGATAATGACAAATGAAAAAAATAATATGTATGTTTCTAAACTTATCGTTATTGGTATGTATTGTTGGGTGTAGTCAAACAAAGGACAGTGATAATCATGTAGTACAAGATTATTCCGAAGAATATGAGGTTTCTCCTTATGGAAGTGAAGAAGCACTTGACACTTTGGACGATTTGAAGATTTCAATGAGTGCAGAAAAGGATTTAGACTTAAAGCACCTTTCATTTCTAATAGAAAATACTTCTGATAAAGAATACCGATATTCACCAAATTATTTTGAAATAGAAACTGAACAATCCGGCACTTGGTATCAACTTGAACAGCTTGATGACCCTTCAAAGAGCAATGAAAAGGATTGTTTTATTAAGCCTAACGAACGATTAACATTAGAAATTGATGTTAAAAGTTTTTATGGAGAATTGCCTGCTGGACACTATCGTTTGATTAAACAATTTGCGTTCTTTGAAAGTGAAAGAGATTGGGATTACGATACATATAATTTATCTTGCGAATTTACGATAAGGTAAAAATTCTCTACTTCATAAGCATGAAATAAAAAAAACCGCTTATGAAGTAGAAAGTTCTCATGCCATTTTAACGGCGGTTTTGAAATAACAATCAAAACCGCCGTTTTCTTTTGAAAATCTAAAACAGAGGACATATTAAAATCCTGCTATTTGGGGACACGACGGTATCAAGGAGGTATCGCCATGTCCTTTTTTCTATACCCTAATGGGTTACTATCAAAAAAAGCCATTATCCACCGACGGGTTATTCCGGCTATGTAGATGAACTGTCAAATCAATTAATGAAGCGTGCAATGCCCATGAGGAAATTCGTCGGCGCAGAGTTCGGGAAGTTACTTTTTCCGACCTTGCCTTGCATGAGGAGCGGCAGCTTTATACCGTCGATAAGTATTTTCAAGACGAAGAAGCAGAGCCGTCTTATCAAATGGCAGGAAAAATAACCCCAAAACTGCTGCTTGAAGCTATCCGGGCTTTACCCGAAGAACGGCGCAAAATTGTACTGATGTATTACTTTGAGGGATTAACTGATATAGAAATCGGAAACCCCGGAATGGAACAGACCAGTCCGGGGTTTTTAATTATTTGCTTGACATATACTTTGTTTCAAACATTTCACCCTGTGACTGCGCAAATAGAACCGTGGGCGCGCTTATTCGAAGCCTCCTTCTAAGCCAGACACGAACTCGCTCAGACGGTGTCCCCGGCAGACCGACAGACCGCAGAAACTGTTGAACGTTGGACGGACAGCAAATCATCGAAAAAGGCAGAAGTGGATTCCGATAAATTCGTAATTCTGAGTAATTGCGCGTCCGACCGTGTAAGCGGCGGCAGGCGCAGGAGAGAGCGTTTCGCAATCGCCTGATAGAAATAGAAAGAGAGCTTGCAGTTTGGAACCTGCCATAATATAATGTATTGCGATAGGGAAAATAGGGAATATATGTTAACACAGTTTTTCTAGAACGGAATTACTGCTCGGAAAAGAGGCGATGGACGGCTGAAAAATGCCCGTGTGGCAGTGTTTGGAATCGGTGGTGTGGGCGGATACGTCTGTGAGGCACTGGTATCCGGACAGGCGTAGGATATTTTGATCTGATCGATGATGACAAAGTATGTCTGACGAATCTGAATCGTCAGATCATCGCAACAAGAAAGACGGTTGGTAAATATAAAACAGAAGTTATGAAAGAGCGCATGCTCGAAATCAATCCTGATGTGAAGGTGGAAATCCATAACTGTTTTTTCCTGCCGGAAAATGCAGAGGACTTTCATTTTGAAGAATATGATTATATTGTGGACGCGGTAGATACGGTGACTGCCAAAATTGAACTTGTTATGAAAGCAAAAGAGATGAAAGTGCCGATTATCAGCAGTATGGGAGCTGGTAATAAGTTAGATGCAAGCAAATTTGAAGTGGCAGATATTTACAAGACCAGTGTATGTCCGTTAGCAAAAGTTATGCGCAGAGAGTTAAAGAAACGGGGCGTAAAGAAATTAAAGGTTGTGTATTCCAAGGAAGAACCGATCAAACCGGTAGAGGATATGGCAATTAGCTGCCGCTCAAACTGCATCTGTCCGCCGGGAGCAAAGCACAAGTGTACGGAGCGCCGGGCGATTCCGGGAAGTGTGGCCTTTGTGCCATCGGTAGTCGGACTGATCATTGCCGGGGAAGTGGTCAAAGATCTCGTCAAAGACTGTTAAAATAGGAAGAAAGAACGACTTGCGGTTTCCTTTTCGATATGTGATACTATAAATGTAGAACAACATACAGATAGAAAGGGAAAAATTATGAAAACAAATGTAACCAAGAGGATTGTAACTTTAGTGCTGGCATTTGCAGTGGTGTTTACCACAGTATTTGCAGGAGGTACTTCTGTGGAGGCAGCAGAGAACGTACAAACGTTATATATATCCTCGGCATTAGAAAATGCTACGGCAGGTAGTGAAATTAAGGTTCCATTTACGGCTACATCCAATAAAGAACTTGCTATTACAGTGCTGGCACCGGCAGCAACAAATATGCAAATTTCTATTTATGATAGTACTGGAAAGTTGGAAGCTATGAATCAGAACCCGGTTTCAGTTGTTACATCGGACTGGATGTATGTGGAGAAACTTCAAGGGTATGCTTTTATTTATTCTTTGAAGGGTTTTTCTTCTGGAGATTATAGCTGTGGAATTACATTTTCATCAGATACTCAGTATATTTTAGAAATTGATCAGCTCAATGAAAATGCAAAAATTAGCAATACCAAAGCTATAATTACTAAAGGGATTTACCAAGAAACTGTCTGTTACCGGTGCGAAGGTAAAATCATGGAAATCTAAGAATGAAAAGATCGCAAAAGTAGATAAGAATGGTAAGGTAACTGGTGTCAAGGCTGGAAAAACTACCGTATATGCAGTGACCGAAGATGGTCAGAATCTGATTTGTCAGGTAGAAGTTAAGGAAAATAAATATACTGACAAAGTTATTGCATCAAGTGATCTGGGATACAAAGAATGGGGAATAAACGTTTATAAAGCATCATTTGATAAATCTGGAAATCTTGTTATGACAGCGAGGGTTGCATATAATGGTTCTGGCCGGATGGCATGCATGAAAAAATGTCAAGATTACTGTGAAAGACGAAAATGGAAAAACAGTTGGTGTATATAAGACATCAAGGAAAAATGTGACTGTTCTTGGTTATTCTACAAAAGATGTGAAGTTTGTTATTAAAAAATCAGCATTGAAAAAAAAGAAATTTGATTTGAGAAATTCTTCTATTGTAGAAGATGCAACAGGACATGGATACAATAATTAAAGCTGTTTAAAGTGATAATAGTAAAATAATCCAAATTAAGTATTTTTTTGGTGACAAGGCAGAGAAGATGTGCTACAATATGCTATGAAAACGCAGATGTAGTTCATCGGTAGAACACCAGCTTCCCAAGCTGGGGAGGCGGGTTCGACTCCCGTTATCTGCTGTATAGTAATAGAAGCCAAAGACGGCGTACCTCATAGAGGTGCGCCGTCTTTTCATGATAGGAGAAAAACAAATGAAGACATTGGAAACAAACGATTGGATTATTTTAAATACCATCATTTATAAAGTCTATACGATGGAAGATTTTGATGGAATGCGAAAGGAACTGCTGGAGCAGCTGAAACTGCTGGTGGATTTTGACAGCGCGGATTTTTATCTTGCTTCTGCGGAAGATGAAAAGAAACTGGATCGGCCGGTAATGTATAACTGTGACAGCAATCTCTCGGAATTATATGAGGAGCTGGATTACAGCAGAGGGATTATGCTCAGTGGAAAATCACTCATTTACAGGGAGACCGATATTATCAGTGATGAGTCACGGGTAGAGAACGAATATTATAAGAAAGTATACAAACCGAACAACTGGCATTATTCCCCTGCAGGTTGTCATTGCAAAAGATCATCATTTTCTGGGGACGATCACATTTTACCGTACCATAGGAAAAAGAAAATTTTAAATATGATGATATTTTTTGTCCTCGATATGCTCAAAGATCATCTGGCGTACCGGATGGAAAAACATAAAAAAAAAAAGCTGGGAGAGGATGGGGAAAAAACTTACGGTTACCCAGGCAGTGGAAAAATATGGTCTGACCAGAAGGGAAAATACCATACTCTGTAATCTGATGCAGGGAAAAGAAAATCCGGTCATCTGTGAAGAACTTACGATCAGTACGAATACCCTTAAAAAAGCATATTTTAAATATATACCGGAAACTGGGGATACGAAACCGGGTACAGCTGTTTAAAATGATACGGGAACATGATGAAACGGTATAGAAAGTGCTGTTGCTGTAATTGAGACTTGTTCGGGGCAGGGTACAATGCTATAATGAGGAATGGATTTTATGGAACAATTCAGAATTGGAGAAAAGGCATGTACCGAAAAACAGTAGATGAGCTGCAAAATGACCAGAGAGAAAAACTGGTGATTGATATAAGGAGTGAGGAAGATTATACAAAGGAAAACCTATCCGGGGGCGAAGCATATTTTCTGGGAAACATTTATGGATCATATCGGGGAGATACCGAAGGATCAGCCGGTGTATCTGTTCTGTTATACCGGACAGAGAAGTGATGAAATCGCGGAAGAGTTATCGGACAAAGGATATGAGATATACAGCATAGAGGGCGGATACCGTTCCTATCTGCGCAATAAACTGGCAGACTTTATGAAAGAGGATGACGGGACTGCAGAGCGCCTGGCAGACAAGGCGGCGGATGCGGAGCGCAGTATCATTAAAAATTCAAAAAGACGGTCTGGAGACCTTTTACAAAGGCAATCAATGCGTATGAAATGATACAGGATGGAGATAAGATCGCTGTGTGCATTTCCGGCGGAAAAGATTCCATGCTCATGGCAAAATTATTTCAGGAGCTGGAACGACACGGAAAGAAAAAAATTTTGAAGTTGTTTTTCTGGTTATGAATCCGGGATATAATGAGGTGAATTACCAGACAATATTAAATAATGCGAAAATGCTCAATATTCCGATTACGGTGTTTCGGACAGAAATTTTTGATACCGTTGTGGATATTACGGATTCCCCATGTTATCTTTGTGCACGGATGCGCAGAGGGTATCTGTACAGCAAAGCACGGGAACTGGGATGTAATAAGATCGCACTGGGGCATCACTTTGATGATGTCATCGAGACCATTGTGATGGGAATGTTGTACGGTGCGCAGATTCAGACGATGATGCCGAAGCTTCACAGTACAAACTTTGAGGGAATGGAACTGATTCGCCCGCTGTATCTGATCCGTGAGGCGGATATCATTCACTGGGCGAACTACAATGACCTTCATTTTATTCAGTGTGCCTGTCGTTTTACCGAAGGGTGTGCATCCTGTGGAGGAACAGAAAAAGGGTCAAAGAGAGCTGATGTGAAGCGTCTGATCCGCAAGCTCGAACAGGAGAATCCTTATGTAGCCAAAAATATTTTCCGCAGTGTGGAGAATGTAAATTTAAATACCGTGATTGGATATAAAAAAGACGGAGTGAGACATCATTTCCTGGATACCTATGAGGATGCCGGAAAAACGAAAGAGGAATAAAAAACCGGATACCGCTGCTGGTGATAAACAAAAGCGGTATCCGGTTCTTTTTATGTATTTACAAGATCCCCGGCGGGACAGATTATTCTGCGTCTCTTGACAGATGAAGATGTTTTTTTTGATGGCAGCAAAGCTTTCTGCGCTGATCACATGCTCGATACGGCATGCATCTTCTGTAGCTACTTTCGGATCGACACCCAATGCGACCAGTCCTTTGGAAAGCAGCTCATGCCGCTCGTAGATCATTTCTGCGATGGCACGTCCTTCGTCTGTCAGATATATAAATCCGGCGTCTGTGACCGTGATCTGATTTTTTTCACGGAGATTTTCATGGCGATACTGACACTTGATTTTTTAAAGCCAAGTTCGTTGGCAATGTCAACGGAACGCACCACCGGAAGTTTTTTACTTAATATTAAAATAGTCTCTAAATAATTCTCGGATGATTCCGTACTATGCATGATTGATTCCTCCCAATGTTACCTTTTGTTTCATTAAGTAGGATTATAACATAATCTGCGTAAATGGTCTAGCAAAAAAATTAACAAAAGTTGTTGACAACTAATGGGAGTTAGGATATACTAACATTGAATCAGAAAAAACGTATGGATCGTCCTCTTTGTTTGATGGAAGGAGTGGTAGTAATGGGTACCGCAATTGTATTAATCATCTTGTTAGTAGTGGTTTCTCTTGTGATTAGAAGCATCATCAAAGACAAAAAAAATGGAAAATCCATAACCTGTGGTGGTGACTGCAAGAACTGTCATGGGTGCCATTAATTAAATGTTCAACATACTTTATTGCAAAGAGACTGGCTTGTGCCGGTCTTTTTTGTCGTTGCCTGGTTCCGGGAGAGGACGGGCGAAGCAGTTGAATCCCCTGGGTGTGAGTGTTATAATGATTCAGGCAAATAAATATAAAGGAAAAGGGATTATGAGAAAATTACTGATTTATCTGAACGAATACCGCAAAGAATGTATTCTGGCGCCGCTGTTTAAGCTGTTAGAAGCATCTTTTTGAACTGGTTGTTCCGCTTGTTGTGGCAGCGATTATCGATCATGGAATTGCGGCATCAAACAAGTCTTATATTTTTAAGATGGGAGGCGTTATGGTGCTGCTTGCACTGATCGGACTGGCATGTTCGATTACGGCACAGTACTTTGCGGCGAAAGCGGCGGTAGGGTTTTCTACCAAAGTCCGCTATGCACTGTTTTCCCATATTCAGAAACTGTCTTTTTCGGAAATGGATACCATTGGGACTTCTACGCTGATCACACGTATGACCAGCGATATCAACCAGACGCAGTCGGGCGTCAATATGGTACTCCGGCTGTTTTAAGGTCTCCGTTTATTGTATTTGGTGCCATGATCATGGCATTTACCGTGGATGTAAAGGCAGCGCTGATTTTCGTCGTTACAATTCCACTTTTGTCGGTTGTTGTTTTTTCCGTGATGCTTGTCAGTATTCCGCTGTTTAAGAAAGTACAGCGCGGGCTTGATGAAGTTCTCGGACACACGCGGGAAAATTTAGACGGTGCCCGTGTCATCCGTGCCTTTAACAAGCAGGAAGAGGAAACGAAGGATTTTAATGAGAGCAACGCTTATCTGACAAAGATTCAGATGCTGGTAGGAAGAATTTCCACATTGATGAACCCTCTGACTTATGTGATTATTAATTTCGCAATTATTGCGGTGATCTGGGTCGGAGGCCGGCAGGTTGACATCGGACGGATCAGTCAGGGTGAGGTGATTGCACTGGTAAACTATATGTCACAGATACTGGTGGAGCTGGTAAAACTTGCAAATCTGATCATTACCATCAATAAGGCGATTGCCTGTGGAAACCGTATTCAGGAGGTGCTTGAGGTAGTACCGACGATTACGGATTCTGTCACAGAGACAAAGAAAAGCGCATCCGGTGAACTGGAGGTGGAATTTTCCCATGTTTCCATGAAATATGCGGGAAATGCGCAGGATTCTCTTACAGATATTAATCTGAAAGTGAAAAAAGGACAGACAATCGGAATTATCGGTGGAACCGGTTCCGGTAAAAGTTCGGTGGTCAACCTGATCCCGCGTTTTTACGATGTATCCCAGGGAAGTATAAAAGTTGCGGGAACCGATGTGCGTGAGTATCCGCTTGCGGATCTGCGGCAGCGCATTGGTGTTGTCATGCAGAAAGCCGTATTGTTTCAAGGAACGATTGCACAGAATCTGCGCTGGGGAAATCCGGATGCGACAGAGGAACAGTTGTGGCATGCGATTGAAGTGGCCCAGGCAGCGGATGTGGTAAAGGGAAAAGAAGGCGGTCTGGATTATGTGATTGAACAGGGCGGACGAAATCTCTCCGGCGGACAAAAGCAGCGTCTGACGATTGCCCGTGCCGTTGTAAAAGATCCGGAGATTCTGATTCTCGATGACAGTGCATCGGCACTGGATTTTGCCACCGATGCGCGCCTGAGGCCGCACTGCGTAATCTGCAGGGAAATAAAACCATATTTATTGTTTCCCAGAGAACTTCTTCCATCCAGTTTGCAGACCAGATACTGGTGATGGATGACGGACAGGCAGTGGGACTGGGAACGCATGAGGAGCTGCTTGAAAACTGTGAAATTTATCGTGAGATTTATGAATCTCAGTTTAAGAAAGAAGATCTGAGAAAGAACGGAGGTGCAGGAAATGTCTAAGCAGAAGAACATGACCGGACAGATTGCAACACTAAAAAAGTGATGCATTATCTGAAACACTATATACCCATACTGATTCTGTCTGTTGTGCTGGCAACGGTGACAGTGGCACTGACACTGTATTTTCCGATTCTGACCGGACGGGCGATTGACCTGATTCTGGACAAAGGAAATGTGGATTTTCCGGGGATTCTTGCAATTGCAAAAGAAGGCGCAATTGTAATTGGCATCACGGCTGCGGCACAGTGGATTATGAATATGTGCAAAACCGTATGACATACAATATTGTCCGTGATATCCGAAGGGATGCGTTTGAGAGGATCGAGCATCTGCCGTTGTCTTATATTGACAGTCATTCCCATGGGGACATGGTCAGCCGTATCATTGCGGATGTGGACACGTTTGCGGATGGTCTGCTGATGGGATTCACACAGCTGTTTACCGGTCTGGCAACGATCATCGGTACTTTGCTGTTTATGCTCTTTGTCAATGTTAAGATTACGGTAGTGGTTGTGCTTCTGACACCGATTTCTTTGTTTGTGGCTGGCTTTATTGCAAAAAAAAGACGTATTCCATGTTTCAGCTGCAGACGCAGACGAGAGGAGAACAGACAGCGCTGATTGAAGAGATGGTCGGAAATCAGAAGGTCGTACAGGCATTTTGCCATGAAAAGGAAGCACTCGGACAGTTTGCGGATGTAAATGACCGTCTGCAGAAATATTCGCTGCGAGCAACCTTTTTTTCGAGTCTGGTGAACCCGAGTACACGTTTTGTTAACAGTCTGGTATATGCAGCTGTGGGAATTACGGGAGCACTTGCCGTTATTCTGACAGGCGGAGCATTTTCTGTCGGAAATCTTTCCTGTTTTTTGTCTTATGCAAATCAGTATACCAAGCCGTTTAATGAGATTTCGGGGGTTGTGACAGAATTGCAGAATGCCCTGGCATGTGCGGCGCGTTTCTTTGAACTGATTGAGGCAAAAAAGAAGAAGAGCCGGATGCAGCAGATGCGTATCAGTTAAAACAGGCAGACGGAACGGTAGACATTGACCATGTGTATTTTTCCTATGTGCCGGAGCAGAAGCTGATCGAGGATTTTAATCTGCATGTACAGCCGGGACAGAGGATTGCCATTGTCGGCCCAACCGGATGTGGAAAAACGACACTGATTAATCTTTTGATGCGTTTTTATGATGCTGATTCCGGGCATATCCAGGTGAGCGGACATGATGTGATGCACATGACCAGACACAGCCTGCGGAAAAATTATGGAATGGTATTACAGGAAACGTGGCTGAAAAAGGGAACCATCCGGGAGAATATCTGTATGGGAAAACCGGATGCAACCGAGGAAGAAATGATTGCAGCGGTAAAAGCAAGCCATGCACACAGCTTTATCCGCAGACTGTCGAAAGGGTATGATACTGAGATTACAGAAGATGGGGGCAATCTGTCACAGGGACAAAAGCAGCTTCTTTGTATTACCCGTGTCATGTTATGCCTTCCGCCGATGCTGATTCTTGACGAGGCTACTTCCTCTATTGATACAAGAACGGAAATCCGTATACAGAAGGCATTTCTGACGATGATGAAGGGACGTACAAGTTTCATTGTGGCGCATCGTCTTTCCACGATCCGGGAGGCAGACAGTATTCTGGTCATGAAAGACGGAAAGATTATCGAACAGGGAAATCATGATACCCTGCTGGCACAGAACGGCTTTTATGCAACGCTGTATAACAGTCAGTTTGATCAGGGTTAAAGCCCGGTTTCGGCTTTATAAGAGTATGCATTGGAGATGCGTGTGTTTTCTGCCGTCAGCGTAACCGGTTCCCGGTAATAGGCAATTACCGGAGTGCCGACCTGTAGAGTCTGAAACAGTTTTTTTGCCTTTTTCGGAGGCACATTGATACAGCCGTGAGAACCGGAAGTTTTGTAGATCTCTTTGCCAAATGTGCTGCGCCAGCTTGCATCGTGGATGCCGACATTGTAGGCAAACGGCATGAAATATCTGACATCGGACGCATAATTTTCGCCGACAAGTGTGGCATCTTTCTGTTTGTATGCAATCTTAAAGATGCCATCCGGTGAGCCGTTTCCGCGGCTGATGTTTCCCGAAACAATGCCGGTGTCTGTGACAAGTGATCCGTCCTTGTAATACCAGAGATGCTGGCTGGTATAGTCAATTTCCACATAAGTATTGCCGATATCATCCAGTCCGCTCTGCATGGCGCGCTGCTCATAGACCGGTTCCCGTTTTACAGGTTTTCCACCTTTTAAGTCTTTTTAAGAGCTCTTTTTTTTCTTTGGATTTGTCAATTACCCAGCCGTAATCGCCACCGCCGATTTTTACGGTGTCCCCTTTGCTTGTCTTGAATTTCCGTACATCCCCATAGGTGTTGTAAGTACTTGCCAGATGCTGGACATAGGAAGTCAGCCGGGTATCATTGATGGAAACCGAGCCGTCTTTTTTTTGAGGTCAAGTAAAGACAGGATACCGGCTTTATCCAGCCCTTCGTCAGCTCCTTTGATTTCGTAGGTGACGGTTGCGGCCATATACCGGTCAAGCTGTGAAACCGTATCTGCAATCTGCTGGTCATCTGCCGTTACGGACGGTTTTTCGTAGCAGGCATCGGAAAGCGTGAGTGTAGTTTCCTGATCGTCTATGGCTTTTTGGATTTCCTTTATGATCTCATCGCGGATGGGGGTATTTCCTGGTGTCTCATTTACGATGGTATAATCATCATCCGTAATACGCAGATGTGCATTCTCCGGTGCTTCGATATAGGAAGGATCAAAGATAGCCAGCGCATCGGTCAGCTGGTTTAATGCGGTTTCATCGTAGTGAAAAAGAACGGTTCAGATCTATTTGGTGTTTTTTTGAAACAGGGCAACCGGCCACAACAGGATTTTCTGCTGTTTTACAAGCGATTGTTCTTCACCGGAACGTTTGTAAGTATAGGAAAAGTCACTTCCGGAAAGTGTGTATTTGTTCCCTTTGCGATCCGTTATGTGCAGCTGGTAATTTTGCGCGGAAGCAATGTTTTTTGCTTCCAGATCATCCGCAGTCTGGTTGCCACAGGAAATCCCACCGATGGTTGTATGGGGGAAATAATGCCCGTGGTAATAAACACAAAAACCTGCATAGACGCCGATGACAGCTGCACCTGTACCGCAGAGAATGCCGCGGAGTACCCTCAAAGAGGTTGTTTGTTTTGCCATAAAACTCTCCTTTTTATGAGACGTGATCTGGTTTTAAATGAGGAACCGGCATATACACCGGTACACCGTTTTGATAGGTGAGAGAAACCTCTCCCTGGATTAACGGGTAAAGATAGTTGTAAAGCTCCTGACGGATATCGTTTCCGTGTGCATTGATCCATTCACGCGGGATGGATTTTGCCTTATCATTGGCAATGCCGCGGATCGGGGGCATGGTCATAGGCTACCGCATATGGGGTATTCGAGGTGCGCGTCAGGGTTACCATGGAGGCGGTTACACCTTCCTCAGCGAGCAAAACAGCATGTTCTCCGAGTGCAAATGCCTCTGACTGATCGGTAGCAGATGCCAGATGGGAGGCACAGCGCTGCAATACATTGATTTCTATGGAACGGACTTTGACGCCGATGTTTTCCTTGACCAGAAATTCAAGTGCTTTTCCGGCTCCGGAGAGCTGCTGGTGTCCGAACTGGTCAGCCACTGCTTTGGAAGCTGTGATGTAGTCTCCGTTTTTGTCACGGATTCCCTCGGATACGGCAACAATCACATTGTTTAATGTTTTTAATTTGTTCCGGATATCGGTCAGAAACTGCTCTTTGTCAAATGCAACTTCCGGGAGATAAATAAAATGCGGGGCAGTGTTGTAGTCATTTCGCGCCAGGGCACTGGCAGCAGTGAGCCATCCGGCATCGCGCCCCATAATTTCTACGATAGTGACGCTTTTTACCGCGTAAATAAACGTATCGTGTGCAATTTCCAGCATTGTGGATGCAATGTATTTGGCGGCAGAACCGAATCCGGGTGTGTGGTCGATCATGCATAGATCGTTGTCAATGGTCTTTGGAACTCCGATAATCCGGATGTCGCTCTTGATTTTGGCGGCATAATCGGATAATTTAAGTACAGTATCCATGGAGTCATTGCCACCGATATAGAAAAAGGCTTTGATGTTTAATTTTGCAAACTGGTTGAAGATGAATACATAAGCAGAGTCGTCATCTTTGTAGTCCGGAAGTTTGTGCCGGCAGGAACCTAAATACATGGCCGGTGTAACTTTTAACCGGTTAAGGGTTTTTTCATCCGGGATCATCTGGGAAAGATTCAGATAACGCTCATTTAAAATACCGAGGATTCCATTGATTGCCCCGTAGCAGGTGTCGTACTTGCCGGACTTTTTATTCCGGAGATGACTCCGGCGAGACTGGCGTTGATTGCTGCGGTTGGGCCGCCTGACTGTGCGACCATACAGTTTGACTGATTCATATGTAGCTCCTTAAAATGATATAATGTATGTGTACTTCATTGTAGAGGTTTTGGAAAGGAATCGCAAGTGAAACAAATGAAAAATCATAATTTCTATGACAATTGCATGCTGTGTCCGCGCACATGCGGGGCGCAGCGCAGTAAGGGAAAAACTGGAATCTGTGGGGTGACAGAGACATTAAAGGTAGCACGGGCGGCTCTGCATTTCTGGGAAGAACCGTGTATCAGCGGAACAAAAGGTTCGGGAGCCGTCTTTTTTTCCGGCTGTGCCCTGCACTGTGTGTTTTGTCAGAATGAGTCGATTGCACAGGGGACTGCGGGAAAAGAAATCACACCGGAACGGCTGGTGGAGATTTTTCTGGAACTGCAGGAACAGGGGGCGAACAATATCAATCTGGTTACACCGGGGCAGTATGTGCCGCATATCATCCGGGCGGTAGAACAGGCGAGACGGCAGGGACTTGCGGTTCCTATTGTATACAATACGGGAAGCTATGAGAATGTGGGTACCATCAAGGCACTGGAAGGAATCGTGGATATTTATCTTCCGGATTTTAAGTATATGGAATCCCGTTTCTTGCGGCAAAATATTCCCATGCACCAGATTATCCGCAGACAGCAAAGGCTGCAATTGCAGAGATGGTGCGTCAGCAGCCCCGGCGGTGTTTGCGTGGGAAGAAAAAAAGGCGAAGACGTGCCGAAAGAAGCCTGCGAGGGAGCTGTGATGAAGCAGGGGGTGATTGTGCGCCAGCTGCTTTTGCCCGGATGTCTGAAAGATGCCAGAAACATTGTCCGGTATTTATATGAAACATACCAGAACAAAATCTATGTGAGTCTGATGAGTCAGTATACGCCGCTAGAACATGTCAGAGATTATCCGGAACTTGCGCACCGGGTGAGCCGGCGCACATATGACCGCTATGTGGACGCTGCGATTGCGCTTGGAATTACCCAGGCTTTCATTCAGGAGCCGGGGGTGGCAAAAGAAAGTTTTATTCCGGATTTTTCAAATGCAGAAGGTGTGTGAAATAATTGGAAAAATGTGTAAAATTGACTGGTTTTTTGACAGATATTGTAGTACCATAGATACATATAAGAGGAGTAATCAGGGAGGTATATGATATGGCAGAAAAGCCGGCAGGACATATTCTGATCGAATGCCCGAATACCATTTTTCATCTGTATGCCCGTGATGAGGGAGAGTTATCAAAAATTGAGACCTTTCTGCGCAATATCCGCGGAATCAAGCGGCTTGGGCTGAATGATATTTATATATGGTGCAATCGTCAGGGAATTTTATATGTTACAAAATTTCATTATCGCAAGGATTTTTCCCTGTGGTTTAATATGAAATCCTACTATCTGTATTTTTTACAGAAATTCCGTTATCAGTTTGCGCAGTATGCGGGATAAATATTTGTTGTTACTGTGTATGAGAGACCGTCAGTGGATTGCACTGCGGTCTTTTTTCTTATATAATGAGGAAACAGGAAAAGCCTGAAACGAAAAAAAGGAGAGTGAATATGAGATTTCCGGAATTTTTAAAAGAACATGGAACGATCGGATTTGTTGCGCCATCATTTGGCTGTGCGACAGAACCTTATTATACAGCATTTGCACATGCAAGAGAACGGTTTGGGCAGATGGGATATCACACACAGATGGGGTCGAATTGTCTGGTGGATAAGGGGAATCGGGATTAGCAACGACCCGGCATTATGTGGCAAAGAACTGAATGAAAGCTATTGCGGAACCGAAAATGACGTCATTATTTCCTGCGGTGGCGGGGAGCTGATGTGTGAAGTTGTTCCGTATATTGATTTCGCAGGGATTGCGCAGGCGAAGCCAAAGTGGTATATGGGGTTTTCCGATAATACCAATTTTACGTTCTTATCTGCAACGATTGCGGATACGGCCGCCATTTACAGATGAGTGCGCAGCCGCGTTTGGAATGGAACCGTGGCATCCGGCCGTGCAGGACGCACTGGATCTGCTTTGCGGAAAGATTACCCGTGTGCATAATTATGATCTGTGGGAGAAAGAATCTGTCAAAGATGAAGAACATCCGCTGGCGCCGTATCATGTGACGGAGCCTGTGGAACTGAAAGTATTTCCACAGGGAGCCGAAAAAATGTTACAATGGAGGGAAGACTGATCGGCGGATGTATGGATTGTCTGGTAAACCTTCTCGGTACGCGCTTTGATCACGTAAAAAGAATTTCAGGAGCGGTATAAAGAGGATGGATTTCTCTGGTTTCTGGAAGCCTGTGATCTGCATGTGATGTCCATCCGCCGTGCCATCTGGCAGATGAAAGAGGCCGGATGGTTTTCGCATGTGAAGGGATTTCTGATCGGACGGCCAGTGTGTTTCGGAGAAGAAGCATTCGGGATTGATCATTACCGGGCAGTAACCGATCTGCTGGCAGAGTATCAGGTTCCGGTGATTATGGATCTGGACATCGGACACATGGCTCCTATGATGCCGGTTGTTACCGGGGTCATGGCAAAAGCACATGTGCAGGGAAATACATTTGTTCTGGATTATGAATGGAGGTAAAAATGAAAGGTTTGAAAAAATATATGGCAGGTATTCTTGTGGCAGGCATGGTTCTTGGAAGTGCAGCAGTTCCGGCACCGGTGTATGCGACAGAGGCAGAGGATGCCAGGAAGATAACGGGGGATGATGTGGAAATTACACTGGACGACAAGCCATATCTGGCGCTCGGAGCGGATCTGACTGCAGACCAGCAGCATACCGTGTTATCTTATATGGGGATCGAAGCGGCGGATTTTGATAAATATGATGTGGTTTATGTGAGCAATGCAGAAGAACATCAGTATCTGGATTCTTATGTTCCGAAAAAACAGATCGGAACGAAAGCGCTTTCTTCCGTGCTGGTTTCCCTGGCAGATTCCGGTAACGGGCTGAAGGTATCCACATACAACATTAATTACTGTACGGCGGGCATGTACAAGAACGCACTTGCCACTGCAGGGGTGGAAGATGCCAATGTGATTGTTGCGGGACCGTTTCCGCTTTCCGGGACGGCAGCACTGGTCGGAACGTTTGAGGCATATGAAAAACTGACCGGAAAGGAACTGGATGAATCGGTTGTGGATGCTGCAATGGATGAACTTGTCACAACCGGAGATCTTGAGCAGAGCATTGACGGCGATTCCAATGATGTGGAGGCGATGATTGCAGATCTGAAAGGGCAGATTGCCAGTGGAAAAATCAAAACGCCGGAGGAGATTGAACAGGCAATTGAAAAACTTGCGGATAAATATGATCTGAAGTTATCGGACGATGACAAGCAGAAACTTCTTGGTCTGATGAAAAAAAAACTGCAGGGACTGGACCTGAACTGGGATTCTATTAAAAATCAAGCATCTGCATGGGCTTCCCAGCTGCAGAATCAGCTTGCGGACAAGAATATCGGACAGAAGATAGCAGCCTTTTTTTTGAAAAGCTGTTTGATATGATCCGAGTCTGTTTCAAAAATAAAAACATAAAATTTGAGTAAAGTGATTGTAAAAACCATGAGAAGTGTTTTTATATAATAAATCGAAGCATGTAAAAAAAAAGAAGAACAAGAAAAAGGAAACAGATATGAATGGCATAATGATTGTCCTGACACTTCTGAGTGGTGTTGCACTATTTCTTTATGGAATGTCTCTGATGGGAGACGGACTCAAACGTGTGGCAGGAAACCAACTGGAGCTTGTATTGTATAAGCTCACAAATACACCGATCAAAGGTGTACTTCTTGGAACGATAGTTACAGCGATTATTCAGTCATCTTCCGCAACGACCGTCATGGTTGTCGGATTCGTAAATTCGGGAATGATGAAAGTCGCACAGGCGATTGGAATTATCATGGGAGCAAATATCGGTACGAGTGTTACCGGATGGATTCTTTGTCTTTCCTATATTGATGGGTCCAGCGGTATCGCACAGTTGTTGTCCACGGCAACCATTTCTGCCGTTGTTGCGATTATCGGTATTATTTTTAAGATGTTTGTCAAAAAGGCAAACTACAAAAATGTGGGAGATATCATGCTTGGTTTTGCAATCCTGATGACAGGTATGCAGACAATGAGCGGGGCAGTTTCCCCATTGAAAAGATAACCCGCATTTCGTCAATCTTCTCACAAAGTTTGAAAATCGTTTATGGGAATTATTGTGGGAATTGCGTTTACTGCAGTTTTACAGAGTGCTTCCGCATCCGTTGGTATTCTGCAGGCATTGTCCGTGACCGGAAGTATCAGTTTTGCGGCAGCACTTCCGATTACGATGGGAATTGGAGTAGGAGCGGCCTGCCCGGTACTGCTTTCTTCCATCGGTACAAATAAAAACGGAAAACGTACAGCCCTGATTTATCTGCTGAACGATCTGTTCGGTATGATTTTCTGGTCAATTGTCTTTTACAGTGTCAATGCTTTTGTACACTTTAAGTTTTTTGAATATGACGATGAGCCCGATCAAGATCGCCATGATGAACTCTATTTTCCGTCTGGCAACAATCATGATTCTGCTTCCGTGCATTAATCTGATTGAAAAACTGGTATTCCGTCTGATCAAAGACGATCCGGAGGATCTGGAAGAGCAGGCAGATTTCGATCTCCTCGAAGAACGATTTCTGGCGTATCCGGCACTTGCCATCGGACAGAGCCATACGGCGGTCAACGGCATGGCAAAGAAGGCACGCAAGAACATTAACCGTGCACTTTCGCTGTTAGGAGATTATTCACAGGATAAGTACAATAAAGTACAGGAAAAAGAAAACCTGATTGACAAATACGAGGACAAGCTTGGCACATATCTTATGCAGCTGACCGGACAGGAGATGTCTACCGTCCAGATGCAGCAGGTGTCCAAATTCCTGCACACGATCAGCGATTTTGAACGTCTGGGAGATCATGCAGTCAATATTTCTAAAGTTGCAAATGAAATTTCGGAAAAGAAGATTACGTTTTCTGAGTCGGCACAGAAGGAACTTTCCGTGCTGGAGGCAGCAGTCAGGGAGATTGTCGATCTGACAGTCGATGCTTTCTGCGAGGATGATCTGGAGCTGGCTGCAAAAATCGAGCCTTTGCGGGAACTGATCGGAATTTTGTGCAATGATCTCAAAAACCGGCATGTAACCAGACTGCGGGAAGGAAAATGTGAATTCCGGCAGGGATTTGCGTTTAATGATCTGCTGACGAATCTGGAAAGAATCGCAGCGCACTGTTCCAATGTTGCGGTAGCAATGATTGAGACGGAGACTTCGGAATTTGATACCCATGAGTATTTAAAGAGCGTCCGTCACATGAAAGACGATGCTTATCTGGAGTGCTTTGATTCGTATGCACGCAAATACAGTATTCCACCGACAAAAAAAGAAAAGAAAAATAAGTAGTTTTTCATCCCCCGGAAATTTCCGGGGGATTTTGTGTACCATTTATCGGACACTGAATATGAGATACTGTCTTCAACCAAAACCTAAAATGAAAAATTAAACCTGTACTTTGACAACTGAAAATGGCTATAAAAGGTCTAGTTTACTTTTTTCTACAGCCCTTTCCAAGGCATGATATATTGGTTATATCGATTACTATCTGCTGGGAAAGGAGCAGATATGAATTATTACAATGCTAGCGGACAAATGGACCTGTCAGATCGAATAGCAATAGAAACTGGGATATGCATCGGGGAGTCATTCAAAAAAATAGCAAAAAGACTTCGCAGACATCCATCTACTATTGCACATGAAGTTAAAGAAAACAGAACCTTCATTAAAGGTAATTACCCGAATGGAAAAGATTGCCGCATGGCAAGACAATGCACAGTAAGGAATTTGTGCGGCTGTGATGAAGAAGCCTGTAATACAAAGTGTAGACTTTGCAGAGGAGTGGATTGTACCAAGGTATGCGATAGATATGTATCAGTTGCTTGCCATAAGTTTGATTCGCCTCCGTATGTTTGTAATAACTGTAAGGATAAAAAGCTTTTTGCAACAAAGATAAGTATATTTACAGTGCGAAATTCGCTGATGCAGCTGTAACTCGTCGTAGATCGGAGAGTCGACAAGGAGTTAGACTTTCTGATGAAAAGAAGGAAGAATTGGATGAACTTGTGACTCGACTTGTTAAGAAAGGCCAGCCTTTAACACACATATATGCAGAACATGAAAATGAAATGCCAGTGTGTTTGAGAACACTTTATAACTATATCGATGAAGGTGCCTTATCTATTAAAAACATAGATTTAAGAAGAAAGACAGGCTACAAACCACGGAAGAAAAAGTACAACGATATCAATGGATTTCACTCAATGGAGTATAGACAGTGTAGGACATATGAGGATTTTGAGTATGCGATGAAATTCAAATATTCAGAAGATGAAGTAACAGAAATGGATACTGTAAAAGGCGTTAGAGAATCTGGAAAGCGTTTGCTTACAATGATCTTTAGAAAGAACAACGTAATGCTACTATTCCTGATGCCAGATGGAAAAGCAGAATCCGTAAAAAGGGTTCTGGACTATCTCGAGACAGGATTGGGAATAGATGTTTTTAGACGGTTGTTTCCGGTTATATTGACTGACAACGGCAGCGAATTCAAGAAGGTAGATGAGTTAGAACTTACGCTGGATGGGGATGGCTTCCTAGTTTATAGAACAAGCCTTTATTACTGTGATCCAATGGCTTCATGGCAAAGGGTGTATCGAGAAGAATCATGAATTTATTCGTTATGCCGTGCCAAAAGGAAAAAGCTTAAACCCATACACGCAAGAAGATATGACTCTATTAATGAATCATATCAATAGTGTAAAACGTCCTGGACTTGGAAATAAAAAGTCCATACGAGCTCGTAGAAGAGGATGATGAAGATTTCAAAGCATTAATGTCATTATTAAAAATGCACCTCATCCCGCCAGATGAAGTGCATTTAATGCCAGATTTATTCGTTAAAAAAGTAATTAGACCGAAGCTGCAGATAGTAATCGATTTGTCAATAGGTATTAAATAGACGGGTCGCATTTACTTTTTGCATAACAAGTAGCCAGCCGTCTGTTAATCATGCAAACAAATATATACCTGCTATCTGGAATGCCTTAATTATAGCATGATATTTGAATTTGAACATCCATTATTAGGGCTTTATTTGACCTCAGAACAGAATTTTGATTATTAGACGTATTTTCAGTTGGGTTTAGTTTTTCATTCAAGGTCTTCAACCAAAAAGAACGGGAAATAAAAAAAAAGAAAGGAAGAAGACAAAATATGAAGGGATATGTGGTAGAAAACGGATATATGGGATATCTGGACGGAAAGTATGTTTTATTTGCAGATGAGAGCGATTATGAAGAGGTGTATGAGGAACAGTAAACGTTACGGTTCATGCAGTGCCGGAACACCGCCGGGAAACCATGAAACTTCATTGAATTTCTGGTCTGCTTGTGGCATAATATAGATGTTAAGTTTCTGTACAGGAGGTGTCTGATATGAGAAACGAGATACAGGTTGCCGGACAGCAGACCGGTATAAAATTACGCCCGTATGAACATCATGCAAAATATTACGAAACGGATCAGATGGGCATCATTCATCACAGCAATTATGTGAAATGGATGGAAGAAGCGAGAATGGATCTGATGGATCAGATGGGGCTGAGCTATAAACAGATGGAAGAAATGGAAATTATCAGTCCGGTTTATCCATTGCGGTAGAGTATCACAGTATGGTACATTTTGATGATACCGTTGTGATTCAGACGAAGCTGGTGAAATATAACGGAATTAAGATGGAAGTCGAGTATGTGATGACGGACAAGGAAACCGGAGAACTGCGGCCAACGGCGAGCAGCAGCCACTGCCTTTTGAACCGTTCCGGAAGACCGATTTCCCTGAAACGTTCTTATCCGGAACTTGATACGAAATTTTTTGAGATGAAGGAGGACATGCAATGATACCGGAAAGACTTGCTGCGCTCAGACAGGAAATGGAAAAAAGGGACATTGCAGTTTATATTGTGCCAACCGCTGATTTTCATGAATCGGAGTATGTTGGAGAATATTTTAAAGCAAGAAGATTTATTACCGGATTTACCGGTTCGGCCGGAACAGCAGTGATTACACGGACTAAGGCCGGACTGTGGACAGACGGAAGATATTTTGTGCAGGCGGCAAAGCAGTTAGAAGGGACAACGGTCACACTGTACCGCATGGGAGAAGAAGATGTTCCTACGGTTGATGAATATGTGGAACAGACAATGAAAGAGGGCGAAACCATCGGATTTGACGGAAGGGTTGTCAATGGAAGATGGGGCGCAAAACTGCAGCAGATCGCAGAAAAGAAAAACACGGAAAACTTTATGTACAGGAGGATCTGATCGGACAGATCTGGAAAGATCGTCCGCCGATGTCCAAAGAACCTGTGTGGATTCTGGATGAAGCATACAGTGGAAGAAGTACAAAAGATAAGCTTGCCGCAGTCCGTGAAAAAATGAAGGAAAAAGGTGCAGAGGTGCATTTGCTGGCTTCTTTGTATGATATTGCGTGGCTTTTGAATGTACGTGGAAATGACATCAGTTATGTACCGGTTGTTCTTTCCTACCTGGCATTGACACAGGAACAGTGCATCTGGTTCCTGCAGGAAGAAGTTGTCGATGAGACCCTGCGGGAATATCTGCAGAAGAATGGAATTACCACGTGTCCGTATGAGGCATTTTATGAGTATGTAAAAACACTGGAGAATCAGACGATTCTGCTTAATCGCGCTGTGGTTAATACAAAAATCTGTAATAATCTGCCGGAGTCTGCACAGATGATAGATGCAGAAGATCCGACGCTGGAGATGAAAGCTGTCAAAAATGAGACAGAGATTTCTAATACGAGAAAAGCCCATGTAAAAGATGCAGTGGCAATGTGCAGATTCATGTACTGGCTGAAGAAAAATGTGGGGAAAATTCCAATGACGGAAATTTCCGCATCGGATTATCTGGAGAGTCTCCGCAGAGAACAGGAAGGCCTGCTGGATTTGAGCTTTGATACGATCTGCGGGTATGCGGATCATGGAGCAATCGTACATTATGCAGCAACACCGGAAAGTGATGTTCCACTGAAACCGGAGGGACTTCTTCTGGTGGATTCCGGAGGACATTATCTGGAAGGTACGACAGATATTACGAGAACATTTGCACTCGGACCGGTGACAGAAGAGATGAAAGCGGATTTTACCCGTGTATGCAGATCCAATATGAATCTGGCAAATGCCCGTTTCCTGTATGGATGCAGCGGGATGAACCTTGATATTATCGCGCGTGAACCGTTCTGGGAAGCCGGACTTGACTTTAAACACGGGACCGGACACGGTGTGGGATATGTGCTCAATGTGCATGAAGGACCGAATGCATTCCGCTATAAAGGAACTGAGGATCGTCCGGGGGAGCTGTTTTTGAAGAAGGAATGGTAACTACGGATGAACCGGGAATTTATATCGAAGGAAAATACGGAATACGTCTGGAAAACGAATTAGTATGCCAAAAAGGCGAAAAAAATGAATATGGTCAGTTTATGTATTTTGAAAATCTGACCTATGTTCCGTTTGATCTGGATGCTATCGATCCGAAACAGATGACGGAGGTTGAAAAGAAACGTCTGAATGATTACCATGCCAATGTATACAAAGTTGTTTCCCCGTATCTGCAGGGAGAGGAGCTGGCATGGCTGAAGGAGGCAACACACGGCAATATAAACCGTGGCCGGGAAGGAAATAGAAGTAATGAGTGAAAAGCTGGTGCTGATTGATGGACACAGCATATTAAACCGTGCATTTTTGGACTGCCGGATCTGACAAATTCCGAAGGTCTGCATACCAATGCCGTGTACGGATTCTTGAATATTCTTTTTAAAATATTAGAGGAGGAACAGCCGGATTATCTGACGGTTGCATTTGATGTTCATGCACCAACTTTTCGTCATAAAATGTATGAGGCATATAAGGGAACACGAAAACCGATGGATGATGCCCTGCGGCAGCAGGTTCCGCTGATGAAAGAAATGCTTGCGGCGATGGGGGTCTGTACCATTGAGATGGAAGGATACGAAGCTGATGATCTTCTCGGTACACTTGCCGGAATGGGAGAGCGTGCCGGGATGGAAGTTTCTGTCGTATCCGGGGACCGCGATCTGCTGCAGCTTGCTACGGATCATGTCAGGATTCGTATTCCAAAGACGAAGCGTACCGGAACAGAGATTGAAGATTATCTGGCGGCAGATGTCAAAGAACGGTATCAGGTGACACCGAAGGAATTTATCGACGTAAAAGCCCTGATGGGGGATACGGCAGACAATATTCCGGTGTGCCGGGAATTGGAGAAAAACAGCGACTGCGCTGATCGGACAGTATGGATGCATTGAGGAAGTTCATGCACATGCGGATGTGGTAAAGCCACCGCGTGCATCCAAAAATATTGTAGAATACTGGGATCAGGCAGTGATGAGCAAAGAACTTGCAACCATCATCACAGATGTTCCGGTGGATTATGATTTTGCCAATGCAAAGATAGACGGAAAGGCTTCTCTGTATACAGAGGAAGCCTATTTGCTGTGTAAGAGACTCGAATTTAAAAATCTTTTGAACCGGTTTACCGTGGACGCACCAAAAAACCATGCGGAAGAAAGTTTTCAGATCGTAAAGGATCAGAAGACGGCAGACCGGATCTGGAAAAAAGCCGAGGGAAAAGCGGCAGGCTTTTATGTGGTGGAGCAGGGAGTACAAAACCAGCAGCTTTCCCTGTTTGATACCGCAGAGGAAGAGAAATTTGCCGGGCTTGCCATTTCGTTTTCGGAAGAAGACAATTATCTTATGGTGGCTTCACAGGAACTTCCGGCAGAAAAATTAAAACAGGATCTACTGGAACGACAGGAACTGTATGCGGCAGATTTAAAGCCGGCGCTGGCTGCTTTTGATCTGCACGATGTACCGGAAGAAATGAGAACCCGTTTTTTTGACCGTACGATTGCAGCATACCTGCTCAATCCACTCAAGGGAGCGTATCCATACGAGGATATTGCAAAAGACTATCTGGGACTGATGATTCCGTCGAGAACAGATCTGCTTGGCAAACAGATGCCGGGGGATGTCATCACGGAAAAGGAAGCGGATGTGCTCCGGTATGCCTGCTGGGAATCTTATATTACATGGAAATCAGCCGCAGTTCTTAAGGAAGGACTTAAGGAACATGGGATGGAGCAGCTGATGCGCGAAATCGAGATGCCTCTGGTGTTTGTCTTATCGGATATGGAACAGGATGGAATCTGTATCGATGCCAATGCATTAAAAGAGTATGGTCAGAAACTGTCGGTTTCCATCGGGGAACTGGAACAGAAAATTTATGAGGAAGCGGGAGAGACGTTTAACATAAATTCTCCGAAACAGCTCGGCGTGATTCTTTTCGAAAAGATGCAGCTTCCGAATGGAAAAAAGACAAAGACCGGTTTTTCGACTTCTGCAGAAGTCTTGGAAAAACTTGCCGGAGATTATCCGATTGTTGCAGATATTCTGGAATACCGGAAACTTTCCAAACTCAAATCTACCTATGCAGATGGTCTGTCAAACTTTATTGATGCAACCGGAAAAATCCATACAACGTTCCATCAGACGATCACGGCAACCGGGCGATTGAGCAGTACAGATCCGAATCTGCAGAATATCCCGATCCGGATTGAACTTGGAAAGATGATAAGAAAAGTATTTCATCCAATGCCGGGAGATTTGTTTGTCGATTCCGATTATTCACAGATTGAATTGCGGCTTTTGGCACATATGTCCGGTGATGAGCAGCTGATTGAGGCGTTCCGCGAAAATCAGGACATTCATCGAAGTACGGCATCCAAAGTATTTCATGTACCGTTTGATGAAGTGACAGACTTACAGAGAAGAAATGCCAAGGCTGTAAACTTTGGGAATTGTATACGGCATCAGTGCCTATGGACTGAGTCAGGATTTAAATATAGGAACCAAAGAAGCGCAGGGATTTATCGACAGCTATTTTGAAACATATCCGAAGATCAAAGAATTTCTGGACAACACCGTAGCACAGGCAAAGAAAAAGGGATATACAAGAACTTTGTTTGGACGCATCCGTCCGATTCCGGAGCTGTCATCGGGTAATTTTATGACAAGACAGTTTGGCGAGCGTGTCGCCATGAATGCCCCGATTCAGGGAACGGCGGCGGATATTATCAAAATTGCCATGATCCGGGTACATGACCGTCTGATCCGGGAACATTTCCGTTCGCGTCTGATTTTGCAGGTACATGATGAACTGTTGATTGAGACTGCGGAGGAAGAAAAGGAAAAGGTCATTGCACTTTTGGAAGAAGAAATGCAAAAAGCAGCCGATCTGAAAGTGGAACTTGCCGTCGGTACGGCATGCGGACAGGACTGGTATGAGGCTCATTAAGAAAAATATACGAAAAGGAACAAACCCGGGAGGTGATGGAATGCGGTTTATTGGAATTACAGGAGGGGTGGGAGCAGGAAAATCTGCCATACTTGCACATCTTGCGTCAAAGCCGGGTATCAGGGTTATGCTGGCAGATGAGATTGCACATGATCTGATGCAGCCGGGGACGGAATGTTTTCAAAAGTTAAAAAAAAATTTGCCGGGGAAGACATTTATCAGCCGGACGGATCGTTTGCGCAGCTTGCAACTGTCATCTTTTCCGATGACCGGAAAAGAGAAGAACTGAATGCCATTGTACATCCGGCGGTCCGGGGAATATGTTCTGCAACAGAAAGAGGCAGAGGAACGGGCTGGAAAACTTTTTCTGCTGGTTTTGGAAGCTGCACTTCTGATCGAGGAACATTATGATGAAATCTGTGATGAACTCTGGTATATTTATACTACAGAAGAAAAAACCGGAGAGCTCGTCTGAAGGCATCAAGAGGGTATTCCGATGCACATGTGGACCGGATTTTTGCCAGCCAGCTGAGTGAGGAGGAATACCGCAGACACTGCCGGGTGGTAATAGATAATAACGGGACATTGGAAGAAACACTGACACAGACAGAGGAAGCGCTGAGGAGAGAAGCATATGAATAACGTATTTGGTTTGGATATAGGAACCCGCAATGTGGTGGGAACGGTTGGACACCGGACAGAAGATGGAGCCTTTATTGTAGAGGCACAGTATGTCAGACAGCATGAGACACGGTCCATGCTGGATGGACAGATTCATGATATTGGAAAAGTGGCGCGTACGATTTCCGCTGTAAAAGCAGAGCTGGAGGCGCAGCTGGATGCACCGCTTTCGGAAGTGTGTATTGCAGCCGCCGGCCGTGTGTTAAAAACCGTCACTACGCATGTGGAGTATGAGTATGCGGAGGAGTCGGTCGTCACAGGAGAAGATATCCACACATTAAATCTTCTGGGGGTAGAGCAGGCACAGGATATTTTGCGGGAACAGAATGACACAAAATATAAGTTTTACTGTGTCGGATATTCGGTTGTGAAATATTATTTAAACGAAGAAGTATTTATCAGTATTGAAGGACATAAAGCAAATAAAATCGGTGAGGACATTATCGTAACATTTTTGCCGGAAGATGTTGTGGACGGGCTGTATTCCGCAGTCGGTCAGGCTAAAATGACGGTTGCCAATATGACACTGGAGCCAATTGCGGCGATCAATGTGGCAATCCCTGAAAATTTCCGGAGGTTAAATATTGCACTGGTCGATGTCGGAGCGGGAACATCGGATATTTCCATCACAAGAGAGGGAAGTATCATAGCTTATGGTATGATTCCATATGCAGGGGATGAACTGACCGAGCTGATCGTGCAGCAGTATCTGGTTGATTTTCAGACTGCAGAGAAAAATGAAACTGGCATCTTCGAGTGAGGATGAAGTGACATATGAGGATATTATGAGCATTTCCCATACCATTCCATCCAAGGAGATCTGGGAGCTGGTTGCCCCGACGGTGGAGAAGATTACTTCCGAGGTGGCTGCAAAGATCAAGGAACTGAATGGGGATAAAACCGTAAGCGCCTGCTTTGTTGTCGGTGGTGGCGGAAAGATTCACGGATTTACGGAAAAACTTGCCGGGCATCTGGATCTGCCGACGGAGCGTGTGGCATTAAGAGGCGAAGAAGTGCTTAAAGAAGTGACATTTGAGCAGGAAGATATCAAAAAAAGATCCGCTGCTTGTCACACCGATTGGAATCTGCCTGAATTATTATGAACAGAAAAATAATTTTATTATGGTCCGCTTCAACGGAGAACGCCTGAAACTGTATGATAATAACAGACTTACCATTGTGGATGTGGCAATGCAGGCGGGATTTCGAATGACCAGCTGTTTCCGAAACGCGGAATGCCGATCAATTTCACCGTGAATGGAGGCGCAAGAATCGCAAGAGGAGGCTGGGGAGGCCGCCATAGTGACGATGAATGGCCAACCGGCAAATATCAACACACCGCTGGAGCCAAATTCCGATATTACGATTGAGCCATCAACGGCAGGAGATAATGCGGTGTATACCATCGGACAGCTTCCGGAGTATCACGAGTCCGTGATTTCGTTTGTGATCAATGGACAGAACGTGGTATGTCCGAAATTTGTCGAGGTAAACGGAAGCCTTGAACCGGATTCCTATGAAATTCAGGAGGGAGATTCCATCGAGACACGGAATTTTTATACCGTTGCACAGATTGCAGAATTTATGGACGTGGAAATTGACCCGGACAGTGAAATTCTGGTCAATAACAGGGAAGCGGGGATGGAGACCCTGGTATACGAAAATTTCTCCATTGACTGGACACCGTTAAGCTTCGGGGTTGCGTCAGAGAGTGAGAATCGGTATAATGCAACAGAGGGGTTACAGATTCCGCGGAAATATCGCAGGAAGAAATGACTCCGGAAACCTCCGGGGAGACCAAGGCGGCTGAGTCGGAGAAAAAAAAAAGATACGGTCTGTGTTGTCACGGTAAATGGCGAGACGGTGGAACTTACGGGAAAAGAAGATTACATATTTGTGGATGTTTTTGACCGGATCACGTTTGATCTCAACGCCGGAAACGGACGTGCAATTGCAACGCTTGTAAATGGCACGGAAGCTGAATTTTCCCAGCCGCTTAATAATGGAGACCGGGTAGAAATTTACTGGAAAGAGAAATAGTATGTTAGAATTATGCAGTATTGCAAGTGGCAGCAGTGGAAACTGTATCTGTGTAGGCTCGGACAACCACCATGTGTTAATTGATGCGGGGATCAGCGGAAAGCGGATTGAGAATGGATTAAACGAGGTGGATTTAAAGAGTCAGGATATGGATGGGATTCTGGTTACACATGAACATCTGGATCATATCGCGGGACTTGGTGTTATGGCAAGAAGATATGGGCTGCCGATGTATGCAACAGCAGGAACCATTGAAGCCATTAAGAACACGCCGTCTGTGGGAAAGATCGACCCGGAATTATTTCATGAAATTGTTCCGCAGGAAGATTTTGTAATCGGAGACCTGACGATTACCCCGATCCATATCTCACATGATGCGGCGGATCCTGTGGCATACCGGATAAAAAAAGAAAACCGTACCTTTGCGGTAGTAACCGATCTGGGAAATTATGATGATGAGATTGTGCAGCAACTGCAGGGACTTGATACTTTGCTGCTGGAGGCAAAAATCATGATATTCATATGCTCGAAACGGGCGTATACCCTTATCCGCTGAAACGCAGGATTATGGGAAACAGGGGACATCTGTCGAATGAGCGGAGTGGCCAGCTGCTCTGTGAACTTCTTCATGATAAATTCGGCACAGTGGTACTGGGCCATTTAAGCAAGGAAAATAATTACGAGGAACTGGCGTATGAAGCGGTGCGTCTGGAAGTTACGATGGGGGATAATCCGTACAAAGCGGATGATTTCCCGATGTATGTGGCAAAAAGAAATGCGGTTTCGCCTGTAATTCGTGCAGAGTAAAAAGGAGAGTTTATATTATGGAAAAAACAATGGACAAAGCAATTATTACAGTAGTAGGAAAAGATACCGTCGGTATTATTGCAAAGGTATGTACTTATCTTGCTGACAACGGCGTAAACGTGCTTGATATTTCACAGACGATTGTTTCTGGATTTTTTAATATGATGATGATTGTGGATATGGCAGATGCAAAGAAGCACTTTGCAGAGATTTCCGGAGAAATGGATGCATTTGGAGAAAAAATAGGCGTTTCAATCAAATGTCAGCGCGAAGAAATTTTTGAAAAAATGCATCGTATCTAAAACATGGAGGAAGCAAAGAATGATTAACAGCTGGGAAGTACAGGAAACCAACGAAATGATCGAGAAGGAGAATCTGGATGTGAGAACCATCACACTCGGGATCAGTCTTCTTGACTGTATTGATTCGGATCTGGATCGTCTGAATCAGAATATTTACAACAAGATTACAACCGTGGCAAAAAAGATCTGGTAGCGACCGGAGAAAAGATTGAAAAAAGTTATTCCATTCCAATCGTAAATAAGAGAATTTCTGTGACACCAATTGCGCTGGTGGGCGGTTCGGCTTGTAAGACACCGGAGGATTTTGCTACAATCGCCGCAACTATGGATCGTGCAGCAAAGACGGTCGGCGTCAATCTGATCGGCGGATATTCCGCACTGGTATCTAAAGGCATGACGAAAGCGGATGAACTTCTGATCCGTTCTATTCCACAGGCACTGCACAGTACTGAACGTGTATGCAGTTCCGTAAACCTGGCATCCACCAAGACGGGCATTAACATGGACGCAGTACGGCTTATGGGCGAGATTATTCTTCAGACGGCAGAAATTTCAAAGGACAACGATTCTGCCGACTGCATGAAGCTGGTGGTCTTTTGCAATGCACCGGATGATAATCCGTTTATGGCAGGAGCTTTCCATGGAGTGACCGAGGCAGATGCGATCATCAATGTCGGAGTCAGCGGACCGGGTGTTGTAAAAAATGCGCTGGAAAAAGTGCGCGGCGAGAACTTCGAGGTGCTCTGTGAGACCATCAAGAAGACCGCGTTTAAGGTAACGCGTGTCGGCCAGCTCGTTGCACAGGAGGCTTCCAAGCGGCTGAACATTCCGTTTGGTATCGTGGATCTTTCCCTGGCACCGACTCCGGCAATCGGAGACAGTGTTGCGGATATTCTCTGTGAGTGCGGTCTGGAGTATGCAGGTGCACCGGGAACCACTGCGGCGCTCGCCATGCTGAACGATCAGGTGAAAAAGGGCGGCGTGATGGCTTCCTCCTATGTCGGCGGATTAAGTGGCGCTTTTATTCCGGTCAGCGAGGATCAGGGGATGATCAACGCGGTAGAGGCAGGCGCAATTTCTCTTGAAAAATTAGAGGCAATGACCTGTGTATGTTCGGTAGGTCTGGATATGATCGCCATCCCGGGAGATACAAAGGCAACAACCATTTCCGGAATGATTGCAGACGAGATGGCAATCGGAATGGTGAACCAGAAGACAACCGCTGCACGTCTGATTCCGGCTGTGGGAAAAGGTGTGGGAGACAGAGTGGAATTTGGAGGATTGTTTGGATATGCCCCGGTTATGCCGGTAAACAAATACTCCTGTGATGACTTTATCAACCGTACAGGACGTATTCCGGCTCCGATCCATTCTTTTAAAAAATTAATAGGTAAAAAACAGAAGTAAAAAATTTGGAGCAGATTTATGATAGCATATGAAAAATTACCGCTGGACAATGAAGTGAAGGCAGCTTTAGAAGGACTTGAGATTGAATATGTGTTCCAGCCGATCTTTTATAAAGATTGTGTGAGAATATATGCATATGAAGCGTTGATGAGACCGAAGAAGATGACGGTGGGGCAGCTGATTGATGAATTTGCCAGGGATGAGAAACTGCATATACTGGAAGTTGCCACTTTTTTTGGTGCAACACAGGCGTATATTGAGCGGGGATATCAGGAATATCTCTGTATCAATTCTTTCCCGTCGGAAAGTTTTACGGAGAATGAGGCAGAAGCATTTGATACTTATTTTGGAAACCAGAAAGGAAAAAGGATCATTGAGATTTTAGAGTATCCGAAAGTTTCCCTACGCGAGTGGGTCAGAAAAAAGTGAGATGGTCCAGAATAAGCACTGGAAGGTATCGCTGGATGATTTTGGCATGGGTGAAAACAATATGAATGCTGTATATCTGTATACACCGGATATCGTAAAACTGGATCGCTCCCCTGATCTGTGGAATTGACAACGATGCCAGAAAACAGGAGAACGTCCGTACATATCTGGAAAGTTTCCATGAAAGAGGAATGCAGGTGCTTGCGGAAGGTGTGGAGACAAGAGAAGAGTGTGATTTTTTACGGTCTTTGGGAGTGGATCTGTTTCAGGGATATTATCTGGCTATGCCGGCATAAATACAAAAAGAGAGCGTGCGAAAGCACGTTCTTTTTTAAAAAAAATAAATTATCTGAAAAAACATAATAAAACAAACAATTATGAGAAATATAAAGGGAAAATAAAAAGAAATAAAAAAAACAGGTTGACATAATGTAAAATGCGTGTTATATTTAAGACAACAAAAAAACAAACAGCCATCACGAAGGGTGACGAGAAAGCTCTGGACGTGAAATCTAATGTAAGGAGGTACAGTCCAAAGGGAACATAAGCCATTGGCAGGGAGCAACCAAACACAGCATCAGGCTTCACTTGATGAAAGAATAAACATTCGGGAATGGAAACCAGTGACAGAGTACAAAAAGAGAGCGGACAAAGAGGAACGGATAAAAGGTGATTTGTCCAGAACGTCATTTCGGTAAACAAAAGAAGAATGGATATAGAACAAAAAAAGATGAAGTGAGGAGCAGTCCAATGGAGTGTGAAAATCATTAGGCGTCATCAGAAGTATCTGATGGCGCCTTTTGTTGTGCATGAATAAGAATTATCCACGGGTTTTGGAAATAACGTGACCAAAGATAATCCAGTGGGACATCTCCGATGCGTTATTACTGTCGATATAAAACGTCTGTCCGTAATAGGTGAGAGGTTCTAAGCGCCAGGGATCTGTCTGGCGAAGGCGGCGGATGTAAAGAAGACCGGTCACTTTGTTAATAAAAATACCGGTGTCGCCATCACGTATGGGATTCCGCGCGATTAATAAAATATCGTTTGCATGATAGACAGGGACATATGATCACTTGTGACAAGAAGTGCACAATCAATCTGGTTTCCATAGCGTTTGCGGTATCCGGAAATATTGATTTTTTCGAGAGAACAGGAATCATACACCATTCCATCGTGCATGTTTCCACTTGGAATGATCATAGTGGTATAGTCCTCGCGGGAAACCGATGGAACCGTTTCCAGATTTCTGGCAAAATCGAATTCAAACTGTACAAGGGATTCAATAAAATGTAACTGTGTAGGCGAAAGATTGCGCATGCGGTCATAGGTCTGGAATAAATCAGAGGATTCGCCACATAATTCATAGAACATCTTTCCGGTAAGCTGGCTGAGCTTATATACGGTATAGACATCGACTTTTCCGGTATCTCCATTGGCAAGTCTTTTGTACGAGGAAAGGGACATATCTAGTGCTTTTGCCATATCCTGCTGTGAATAGCCGAGTTTAAAAGCGCTCTCTTTCCAGATTTGTTCCAAGATTTCTGGATAATTGTTCGCGTGTCAGCATGAACCATCACCTCCGAATAAAATATCAAATCTATTATAATAATAAACGCTAAAAAGGTCAAATGACATATCGCGTTTCCGGATAAGGATCATTTCTGACCCCTGACCGACAAAAGTCGCCGGAAATATCAAAAAATTTAGCCCCGAATTGAAAAAATAGGAAAGATATAATCAATATGTAAATAAAAAGTCAAATTCAGTCAAAACAAAAAAAAAAGGGGAAAGACGAAAGGTATAGGATAAATACATAAAAGGGAACTGATGCGTCCGGCATACAGTTCTTTTTTTGTTTTTTATGTGAACGAGTGCACAAAAGCAGGAAATTATGGTAAACTGTTTCATAGGAATAATGAGCGGATGTATGCTCATGAAAAGGGGTATTATAAGTGGAAAAACAACGATTACATTATTATGAACAGCTTGCAGAACTGTATCCGACGATTGGAAAAGCATCTACGGAAATTATCAATCTGCAGTCTATTTTATATCTGCCAAAAGGCACGGAACATTTTTTGTCGGATATACATGGGGAATTTAAAGCATTTTCCCACGTATTGAGAAACGGGTCTGGAGCCGTCCGCAAAAAGATTGATGACGTATTCGGGCATACGCTAAGTACGGCAGATAAGATGTCTCTGGCAACACTGATTTATTATCCACAGAAAAAATCGAGCTGGTGCGTCA
>VOFF01000328.1_pt1 | contig 33717 bp, 59 predicted proteins | sample 5384061 | NCBI WGS metagenome assembly VOFF01 (sample SAMN12384725, study PRJNA508395) | human gut metagenome | isolation source: healthy gut E | host: Homo sapiens | reverse complement strand
TTTGTTTCTTTACTGTAAATTATCTCCTCTACAATACAACCATCTGAAATACTGTCCCGTTTCGCAACCTCTGAAAATCTTTTGATCTATATGGATTATCTCCAAGAGTTACCTCTGAGCACACAGTCTCATAGGCAAGAGCCTCATAGTTGTTTTCTTTGCTTAAATGTCCAAGAAAAACAGCTTTCATGTCATCATGCAAAAGCCTGCAAAGCAGCTTTCCTGCATTTTAAAGATGTCCCCTGTCGCCTAAGATACGCTGTTTCAGATAATAGGGATAACTTCCCACCTGAAGCATACGGATATCATGATTTGCCTCCAGCAAAAGAGCATCCAGATTTTGTAAATTATCTACTATGTAATCGTTATATTTTCCAAGATCTGTGGCGATTCCAACCGCCTTGTCTTCACACTCAACCCGGTATCCTACCGGCTGTGCCGCGTCATGTGGAATGGAAAAAGGATGAATGGTCAGATCCCTGATATGAAAATCCTGATCCTCCACAATCTCATGAAAAGTGTCTTCCGGAAGATTCTTCATATTCTTCATTCTGCTGATCGCATCTGCAGTTCCACCTGTAGTATAAACCGGAATGTGGTATCTGCGTGCCATCACCCCCAGACCGCTGATATGATCAGAATGCTCATGCGTGACCAGAATCGCATCAATGTCCCTGCCAGTAAGCTCCAGCTGGTTCAGTCCCTGCTCGATCCTTTTTGCCGCTTATTCCTGTATCTACAAGAACATGGGTCTCTTCTGATCCCACATAAATGCAGTTTCCGCTGCTTCCACTGGCAATGCTACAAAGTCTCATTTCTTCTTACTCCTTCATCTATCTGCTTCCAGGTTTTTTCCACATTTCCGTTATTTTCTACAACGAAATCTGTATGGGCTCGAAAATAATCTTCTCTGGCCTGATTTCCGATAATTCCAAGAGATTTCTCCCTGGTATAGCCTCGGTTTTTTTCATCAGGCGCTGAATGCGGATTTCCTCATCTGTATGAATATACCATACTTCATCACAAAACTCCTGGTAATGTTCTTCCAGAAAAAGTGCGGCTTCCACAACGCATAGCTTCCGTCCCTCCTTCTTCTGTTCCTCCAGGCTTTTCAGGATATATCTTTTTACAGCCGGATGAATTATCCCATTTAGACGGCTCAAAAAATCCGGTTGCTCAAATACTACATCGGAAACCCTCTTCCGGTCAATAGTTTTATCGTTTTTTATCACATCTTTCCCAAACAGATCGATCACTGGCTGATAACATTCCTGTCCCGGAGCCATCACAATATGTCCCACTTCGTCAGCCTGTATAACAAAAAGCATTATATTTTTCCTCAAGATAAGCAAGCACCGTGCTCTTTCCGGCGCCAACTCCTCCTGTAATACCAATTGTCTTCATTTTTCCTATTCCTTACTGCTTCGATTTCACCTGATAATTATAAGGTACAAACTATTTTCTTCCTCAATCTTATTCCAGACATAGTTCTGCTTCTACTTTGCCTCGTACCAGTTATTCCCCTCGATGCATATCTACTTCCAGCTCCACTGCCAGATTGGCTGCACCCTTCATTTCCTCTTCCAGAATTCTTGATACTTGAGGGATTTCATCTTTCCAGGTCTCGATCAGCAATTCATCGTGGACCTGAAGCACCAGTCTGATCTCAGTTTCTCATCCAAAAGACGTTTATACACACGATTCATGGCAATTTTGATTATATCTGCAGCAGTTCCCTGAATTGGCGAGTTCATGGCAACACGCTCGCCAAAGGATCTCTGCATAAAATTGCTGGATTTCAGTTCCGGAACCGGCCTTTTTCTGCCAAACATAGTGGAAACATAGCCTTTTTCTTTTCCCTGCTCCACAAGTCCATCCAGAAATCCCTTTATGCTTGGATAGGTCTCAAAATATTTCTGGATATAAGCAGCAGCCTCTTTTCTTGTAATACTAAGATCCTGGCTAAGGCCAAAAGAGCTGATGCCATATACAATACCAAAATTCACCGCCTTGGCATTTCGTCTTTGCAGAGGAGTGACCTCCTCAAGCGGAATATGAAAGACCTGAGACGCTGTCAGTCGGTGAATATCTTCCGCCTCCCTGTAAGCCTTGATCAGCTTCTCATCCCCGGACATGTGAGCAAGAACACGCAGCTCAATCTGTGAGTAATCAGCATCCAGGAATACAAATCCAGCTTCCGGTACAAACACTTTGCGGATCAGTCTTCCAAGTTCCATGCGGACCGGAATATTCTGAAGGTTTGGCTCTGTACTGCTGATTCTGCCAGTGGCAGTTATGGTCTGGTTAAAAGTGGAATGGATCCTTCCATCCTTCTCGATCACGGCTCCAAGGCCGTCTGCATAAGTGGATTTCAACTTTGTAAGCTGACGATATTCCAAAATATCATTTACGATTGGATTCTCTGATGCCAGTTTCTCTAATATATCTGCGGATGTAGAGTAGCCGGTCTTCGTTTTCTTTCCTCCTGGAATCGCCATTTTTTCCAAAAAAGGATCACTCCCAGCTGTTTCGGAGAATTGATATTAAATTCTTCTCCTGCCTGCTGCCAGATCAGCTTTTCCAGTTCATGAATGCGGACAGTCAGCTTTTCACCATAATTTTTCAATTCTTCTCCTTTTTACTTCGATTCCCCATTTTTCCATGGAATCAAGAGTAAAGATCAGCGGAAGCTCAATCTGTGTATATACATTCCACATACCTGTTTCCTGAAGCTTCGCTTTCAGGGGCTCTGGTGGCAAAAGCGGTATACGCCGTATAACATGCCAGATGTTCCAGTTCCGGCATATCCTCCTCCCAGGCCTTTTCAGGGATATTTTTCCCAGAAGCTCTTCTTTTCCCGGAAGAAGCTTCCCATCCAGATAATCTTTTGCAAGCTCTTCATAAGTGTAAGTACTTTTCAAAGGATTCAGAAGATAAGCTGCAATGCCACAGTCAAATACGTTTGCATCGGGTGTTAGATCAGCACGCTTGAGCATGGTTTTTACGTCCATGGAGCAAACTGTGGTATGCTTCCCCAGCCTCCCGATTTTATCACTTAAATAAGCTGCTGTTACCATTCCCTCCACAGGAACGTAATACATTTCATCTTCCCCTAATGCCAGACCAGCTCCATAGACACCTTCTTTATCCCAGAGAAGCGCTATTCCCACAGCTTCTGCCTGTCCCGCTTTTTCAAAAAGTGCCTCACAGCCCTCCAGATCATTGCAGGTGAAAAAAATCCTGTTCCATTGTATTTTCATTCACTTCAGCCGGATCAAATTTCAGCAGAAAATTCCGAAATCCAGTTTTCTGCACAGCTCGTAGGATTCCTTTGTAAAAACATTTCCTAACTGGAATTTCTCCTGTTCAAATTCTATTGGGCTGTTTGTACAAATGGTTGCAAGCTCCTTACTCAGCTGAGCCATCTGGTAATTTTCCCTCAAAGATTCTCTGGCCCGCTTTTTGTGAAATCTCTTCCACATGGGAAAAAAGCATTTTCTATGGAGCCATATTCTACAAGCAGCCTGATAGCTGTCTTCTCTCCCACACCTGGAATTCCAGGAATATTGTCGGCAGGATCACCCATAAGAGCCTTCAATTCTATGATCTGGGCAGGGGAAACCAGATAACGTTCCTGCACCTGGTCTTCCTTATAGTCTTCTATAACAGTCTGCCCTTTTGCAGTCCTGGGCAGACGGATCATAGTTTTTTTAGTCGCCAGCTGTAAAAAGATCACGGTCACCGGAAAGAATGATTACATCCAGACCTTTTTTCTTCACCCTTTTTTTCGCCAGCGTACCAAGAATATCGTCTGCTTCGAAACCAGCAAAGGGAAACTGTGGCGATTCCCATCTTTTTCAAGCATCTCTTTCAAAAAGCGGCATCTGTTTCTTTAGTTCCTGCGGCATGGGCTTACGTGTACCTTTGTATTCCGGATATTTCGCATGGCGAAAAGTCGGCTCACTTCTGTCAAATGCCACTGCCAGATATTCCGGTTTCTCTTCTCCCAAAGCACTTTAAACAGGATATTTAAAAAGCCATAGACAGCACCTGTATGCAGACCTTCTGAATTAGTCAGATCCGGAAGTCCGTAAAATGCCCTGTTTAAAATGCTGTGACCATCTATCAGTAAAATTTTCTCACACATATAAGCCTCCTGTACCGTGTTTCCTATAATACCTGAATAATAATATAAATCAAAAATCCACCCAGTCCGGCAATCAACGCGCAGAATCCCATTCCACTCAGCGCGCGGCGGAATCTCATCTTCAGTATATAATGCTTGGATCTACGAATATCTTCTTCCAGAAGCTCCCGGAGATCCAATGTGGAATCTCTGCTCTCCTCATCCAGCTGCTGCATGGCAGCATGAACAATAAAATAAGTTTCCAACTCGTCGTAACAGGACGGACAATTCTCCACATGTTCCAGAAAATCCTCCAGTTCATCTACAGATAAATCATGCTCAATGTATCGGTTTACCATACTCTCTGCTGTCTGACAATTCATGGAAACACTCCTCCCTTTTGCAGCCCATATTTGTTATTATATCCGAATCTCCCTCAAAACACAAGAGACAGCAGATGTTTGACCAGATACTCTTTAAACAGACAAGGGAAATAACCAAAATCTGTTTAAAGGACATCTGATCTTTTTTCTGCTGTCCCTTATTTTATATATCCGGCAATGCGGTTCTCTTTATTGCCGCAGAATCCAGTCAAATAATACAAAAATGCTTTTTACTCTGCACTGGCCGTAAGAGACTTCGGTGGATCATTTAAAATCTTCATAAATTCCTCGCCTGTGATTGTTTCATGCTCATACAGATATTTTGCCAGTTCATGAAGCTTCTCAATATTATCCTCAAGAATCTTATAGGCCTTCTCATGCTGTCTTCGTACCAGCTCTACTACCTTTTTGTCCAGAAGCGTCTGTGTCTCAAAGGAGCAGCTAAGACTTGAATCACCACCCAGATATTGATTGCTGACACTTTCCATCGCAACCATATCAAAATCATCACTCATGCCATAACGCGAGATCATGGCTCTGGCAATCTTTGTTGCCTGCTCGATATCATTCGACGCGCCAGTTGTAACACTGTGGAAAATCAGTTCTTCAGCAGCACGGCCGCCCAGTAAATGTAGCAATTTTATTCTCCAATTCTTCCTTTGACATCAGGAAGTGCTCCTGCTCATCCACCTGCATGGTGTATCCAAGAGCGCCTGAGGTACGGGGAATAATGGTAATCTTGTGAACCGGAGCAGAATCCGTCTGTTTCGCCGCCACAAGTGCATGTCCCATTTCATGATAGGATACGATCAATTTCTCTTTATTGGAAAGAACTCTGTTCTTCTTCTGATATCCTGCGATAACTACCTCAATACTCTCCTCAAAATCTGCCTGGGTGGCAAATTTTCTGCCGTCACGTACTGCACGAAGTGCTGCTTCATTTACAATATTGGCAAGCTCTGCTCCTGATGCGCCTGCTGCTGCCTTAGCAATCTCATCGAAACGAACACTGTCTGCAATCTTGATCTTCTTGGCATGGACTTTAAGGATTTCTTCACGTCCCTGTAAATCCGGAAGCTCAACCGGGATTCTTCTGTCAAAACGTCCCCCGGTCGAAGAAGTGCCGGGTCAAGGGAATCCGGTCTGTTGGTAGCCGCAAGGATCACAACACCCTTGGAGCCGTCAAAACCGTCCATCTCTGTAAGAAGCTGGTTCAGTGTCTGCTCACGCTCATCGTTTCCACCTGTGAAACTTCCGCTGTCACGTTTCTTACCGATCGTATCAATCTCATCAATAAATACGATACACGGTGCCTTCTCATTTGCCTGTTTAAAAAGATCACGCACTTTGGCAGCGCCCATACCAACAAACATTTCTACAAACTCAGATCCCGAAATGGAGAAAAACGGAACTTCAGCTTCACCTGCAACTGCCTTGGCAAGAAGAGTCTTACCTGTTCCAGGAGGACCCACAAGAAGAAGGCGCCTTTGGGCATGGATGCTCCAATCTCCGTGTATTTCTGTGGATTGTGAAGATAATCTACAATTTCCGTCAGAAGCTCTTTTGCCTCATCCTCACCTGCCACATCTGTAAATTTAATTCCTGTAGAAGATTTCACGTATACCTTGGCATTACTTTTTCCAAAGGACATTGCTCCGCCAGGGCCTCCGCCCATAGAGCTCATCATCTTTTTACTCAGCCATCTCCCAAGGAAAACAAGATTACGATTGGAATCACATATCCGATCACCAGACTGAGAAAGATGGACTGCTTCTGAGGCTCCACTGCTTCCATACTGGTTCCGGCTTCATAAAGGCGGCTTACAAGGTCTGGATCATCCATACGTACAGTCTTGCACACCACGTCCTCGCCGTTCTTTCTGACTACATAATAGATATAATCGTCCTGCACCTCTGCCTTGGATACATTTCCACGCTCTACATTGCTGAGAAATGTACTGTAGTCGGTTTTCTCTACAGAGCGTTCCTGCATGGCTGGAATGGCAAATATGTTCAGAAAAGGATCACCACAACCGCTATCAGTGCAAAAATGTACAATGGCCGGTTCTCTGGTTTTTTATGGTCAATATTCATTGGCATTTCCTCCATTTTCTGTCAACTGTTAAATACTTTAGCATTTCCATGTATGAATATCAATATTCTGCCTCGAAAATTTATAAACTTTTCATAATTTCATCTTTACTTTATTTTTATAATGTGCTATTATATCAATTGTTCAACCGCCGGCATGTCGGAATGGCAGACGAGGCAGACTCAAAATCTGTTGTAGGCAACTACGTGTGGGTTCAAGTCCCACTGCCGGCATTTTTAATATTTCATAAGTTATATAAATCCCGTCAATTGCTTGATTTTACGGGATTTTTTTGTTGCTCAGAATTTCAAAAATGTCAAGGGTTGTCAAAAAATTTGCCCTGCATTTACCTCGCGGGTTCATACTTTTGACCATCAATCTCCAAACTGTTCCAAAGAAATTCTTTCTATATATAGCAAAAAAGAGGATCCGCCAGCATTTCAGCGGTTCCTCTTTTCATTTACACAGTCTGCAAGCCAAACGCATCAAACTGTTTTTTATCTTACTCATAAGTAATTACGCCCGGTCTTCATCCTCCAGCATTTTCTCATAAATCGGGAAGCAGTCGAAAGTTGCAAAGTAATCTCTTGGAGTCTCCGCACGACGAATCATATCAAAAGTTCCATCTTCATGAAGAAGAATTTCCGCAGATTTCAGTTTGCCATTGTAGTTATATCCCATGGCAAATCCATGTGCACCTGTATCATAGATAACAAGAAGATCTCCCATATCAACCTTTGGAAGATAGCGGTCAATTGCAAATTTATCATTATTCTCACAAAGAGAACCTGTCACATCATACAGATGATCGCAAACCTGATCCTCTTTTCCAAGAACAGTAATATGATGATAAGCACCGTACATAGCTGGACGCATAAGGTTTACTGCGCAGGAATCCACACCGATGTATTCTTTGTGTGTATGTTTCTCATGAATCGCTTTTGTAACAAGGCATCCATAAGGTCCCATCATGAAACGCCCAAGTTCCGTATAGATAGCAACATCTCCCATTCCTGCCGGAACAAGAACCTCTTCGTATACTTTACGAACGCCCTCTCCAATTGCACGAATATCGTTTGGAGTCTGCTCCGGGCGATAAGGAATACCTATACCACCGGAAAGATTGATGAATTTAATATGCGCCCCAGTCTCCTTCTGAAGCTTCACACAGCAAGTTCAAACATGACTTTGGCGAGCATCGGATAATATTCATTCGTTACTGTATTGCTGGCAAGAAATGCATGAATTCCAAATTCCCTGGCGCCCTTACTCTTCAGGATGCGGAATGCATCAAAAATCTGCTCGGTAGTCATTCCGTATTTTGCATCTCCAGGATTATCCATAATATCGTTGCTGATTTTGAACACTCCGCCAGGATTATAACGGCAGCTGATCACTTCCGGAATTCTTCCGACAGCTCTCTCTACGCTCTCAATATGTGTGATATCATCAAGATTGATGATTCCACCGATCTCATCTGCATATTTGAACTCTTTCTCCGGAGTGTCGTTGGAGGAAAACATAATGTCTCCCTTCTTGCATCCGATAGCTTTGGAAAGCATCAGTTCTGTCATGGATGAGCAGTCACAGCCACAGCCATACTCCTGAAGAATGTGAATCAAATAAGGATTCGGTGTTGCTTTTACTGCAAAAAATTCCTTAAAGCCCTTGTTCCATGCAAAAGCTTCCTTCAAAGCCTGTGCATTCTCCCGGATTCCCTTCTCATCATAAAGATGAAATGGGGTAGGATATTTTTCCGGCAATTTCCTGTACCTTCTCCGGTGTTACAAAAGGTGTCTTTTTTCATAATAGTTTCTCCTCGTTTGTAAAATACAGCACTCGCTGCGCTTAAAAAGTAATTTTTCTGTTGTCACAAGTCAGAGCCTGTGACAGCTTTATTTGGCTTCAATCACATGCAGCATATTTGTTACAGCACCTTCCCGGGTCATATTGGTAGCAGGATCTCCAACCGTAAATACGATCAGGTCTCCTTTCTTTGCAAGCCGCTTTCTGCGGACAACGCTCATGGCCTGGGAAATAATGTGCTCTGTGGAATCCTTCTCGTATCCTTTCAACGGTGTAACGCCCCATACAAGCTGAAGTCTATGCAGAATCGTATCATTGGGAGTGACAGCATAAATAGGAGCTTCCGGTCGGAAATTGGAAATCAGTCTGGCTGTTCTTCCTCCAAAGGTAGGAGTCACAATGGCCTTAGCCTTCAGATCTCTTGCAGTCTGCACTGCTGCCAGTCCCACAGCGCTGGACACTCTGCTCTCACCACACATATTGCGGTTATGGGTATAATCTTCATAATGCAGGGTGAGGCTCTGTGGTCTGTGCAATCTCCACCATCATCTTCAGAGCTTCCAGCGGATATTTACCAGCTGCAGTCTCACCGGAAAGCATAATAGCATCTGTACCGTCGTAAATAGCATTGGCAACGTCTGCCACCTCTGCTCTTGTAGGACGTGGATTGCGAATCATGGAATCCAACATCTGAGTAGCAGTAATAACCGGAACATAGTTCTCATTGCACTTGCGGATGATCATTTTCTGGATATAAGGAACCTCACTTGGAGGAATCTCCACGCCAAGATCACCTCTGGCAACCATAATACCATCTGCAGCCTTGATGATCTCATCAATATTTTCAACACCTTCGGCATTCTCGATTTTGGCAATGATTCCAATATCATGTCTGCCATTTTCATCCAAAAAGCTGACGGATTTCTTTAATCGCTTTTTGCGTCACGTACAAAAAGAAGCTGCAATATAATCAAACTCCTGTGTAATTCCAAACAGAATATCCTCTTTTGTCCTGCTCTGTAATTCCCGGAAGCTTCACATTCACATAAGGGAACATTGATTCCTTTGCGCTCTCCAAGCTCGCCGCCGTTTAAGACACGACAGACAATATCCCCATTCTTAATATTCTCAATCTCCAGTTCGATCAGACCATCATCAATCGAGGATTTTTTACCGCCTTTTTTTCACATCTTTGTAAAGATTTTCATATGTGATGGCGACTCTGGTCTCATCTCCCTCTATATCACCGGTAGTAAGTGTAAATTCGCTTCCAGCCTCCAATGTAATCTTCTTATGATCCTTAAGAAGCTTGGTACGGATCTCCGGTCCCTTTGTATCAAGAAGCAGGGCAACCGGAATATTCAGTTCTTCCCGTAGGTTTTTGACCATGTCTACTCTTCCCCTGTGTTCTTCATGAGAACCATGGGAAAAATTAAAACGTGCAATATCCATTCCGGCACGCATCATAGCTCTTAAAGTATTTTTCTTACTGGATGCTGGTCCCATAGTACAGATAATTTTTGTTCTCTTCATAAGCAGTTTTTCCCTCTGTCTTTTCAGTCATTTGCTGGCTGCTGCCCACATCGTTCACAGCAGCCATGCGATGTTACCGGTTAACAATTACATTAATTTCATTTCACATGTGTATGTGTAAAAAAGATGATCCTGGCAATACTCATAATTTCCATTGCATCTGGAACAAAAACGAAATTCCAGATTAGGATCATCAAGCTCAGTACGTCCGCAAATCGCGCATTTGTGCTTGGTCACACTGCCGCTGCCTGATTTCATACGTCCCTGGGGTTCCATTGCTCTGCGGAATTCATTTCTTCTGTGGACCTCCTTCGGGTTATACCGGCTGAAATCCTTTGTTCCAAAGTAAAAAATAATGAAATTCAACAGAGAAGCCACAATCGGGATCACCAAATACCATGCACCTGCCATAACGTACTGAATCATTTCATATACAACGATCACCACATAAAAAATTGCCATCCACTTCATCTTCACCGGAATGATAAACATAAGCAGAACCTGCATATCCGGATAACACATTGCATATGCAAGGAATGTGGACAGACTGATATAGTAAGTAGAAAATACGTTTCCTACCAGAACATTTCCTCCGAGAAGGAAATACAGAATAAACGCTCCCAAAATTGTAAATATCACGCCCGAAAGAATATACAACGTATATTTAAAAGTTCCAATCGTCCGCTCCAGAGAAGTTCCAATTGGATAATAAAAGAACAGAACTGCAATTGCAAACCATAATACTCCGGAAGTGCTCGGTGGATACAGTACCCAGGTTACCAGTCTCCATACCTGTCCCCGCAGAATATACGCTGGTTCCAGGCTCAGCCAGTTCAGTATGCCTGGATTCACGATCATCAGTGCATAACCGATCACATAGCATACAATCATGTAAATTGTGAGATTGGGAATACCAAATCTTCCAAATTTTCGTTCCAGTTTGTCAATAAATTTCATGTAATCCTCCTATTCAGAAAAAAATTTCTTCTTGGACAGAATCACAGCTGCCACAATACTCACCAGTATGGACAGCAATATCACCACTAAAAAATCCCCATTTGTCAGCAGAAAACGGCATTCCCGAAGGGCTCAGGTTCATTCCATATGCACTGAAGACAATAGTCGGAATACTCATAACGATCGTGATCACAGACAAAATTTTCATAACATCATTCAGGTTATTGGAAATAACCGACGCAAAAGTACCCATCATACTGCTGAGGATACCGCTGTAAATATTAGCCATCTCAATGGCCTGCTTGTTCTCAATGATAACATCCTCCAGAAGCTCTGTATCCTCCGGATATTTCTTGATACTCTCCACCTTCAGAAGTTTCTCCAGTACTACCTCGTTCGACCGAAGAGATGTAGTAAAAATAAACCAGGGATTTCTCCAGTTCCAACAGTTCCATTAGTTCCTGATTACGGGTGGACATGTGGAGCTTCTCCTCCACCTGTTCACTTTTCTTATCTATAATACGCAGATATCTCAGATACATGCTGGCATTACGGTACAAAATCTGCAGAATAAATCTGGTTTTCATATAAGTAAAGAAATTACGCACACGTCCCTCCATAAATCTGGTAAGAACCTGTGTATCTTCCAGACATACCGTAAAAATCATCTTCTCTGTGACTATAATACCCAGCGGAATCGTAACATACCAGTCCTTGTCATTTCGTTCCTCGATCATAGGAACATCAACCAGGATCAGAGTGTAATTATCCTCCACTTCAATACGAGAACGCTCTTCCTCATCCAGAGGAGCGCGAAGATCATCTACTTCGATTCCGAATCTTTCGGACATCTCAAAGATCTCAGTTGCAGTGGGATTGGTCATTGCAATCCAGCAATCCTCCTGTGGTTCCTGAATCTCATGGATCGCACCCTCTATTGTCTTAAAAAATCCTTACCACAAGCTGCACTCCTTCCAATCTCTTGCTTCTGTATAAAAAACCAGCTGTCCCACTTTTCTGTCAGACAGGGCTCCTATCCTCAAAAATACACGCTTAATTATAATTTCTACAGGAAATTTTGTCAATTCTAATAGATTCGGTTTACAAATTTTTTGCATTTCGCTATAATGTCTTTAACATCACATTCATACTTTAATTCGGCACAGCAGTTTTCCCTCCACAACTGGCGATTGCTGCAGTCCGAAGAAGAAAGAGATTTATGCCTATGAGTCAGTCAACATTTGGAAAAAAAATTTACGGTAACTACCTGGGGGAGAGTCCCACGGCAAGGCACTGGGCACCGTTGTAGATGGCGTTCCAGCAGGACTTTTCCTTACGGAGGCAGATATACAGACTTATCTGGACAGAAGGAAGCCTGGCCAAAGCCGTTACACCACTGCCCGAAATGAAGGAGATGAAGTCGAAATCCTTTCCGGAATCTTTGAGGGACAGACCACTGGCACCCCCATTTCCATGATCGTGCGGAACAAAGACCAGCGTTCCCGGGATTACGGAAATATCGCGCAGACCTATCGCCCTGGACATGCAGATTTTTGGCTTTGACAGCAAATATGGTATCCGGGACTACAGAGGCGGCGGACGTTCCTCCGGACGTGAAACCATCGGCAGAGTTGCCGCCGGAGCCATTGCAGCCAGGATTCTGAAAAGAACTTGGTATTACCCTGCAGGCCTACACCAGTTCCATCGGACCAGTCTCATGCCAAAGCTACCACCCTGAAATAATACCGGAAAACTCTTTCTATATGCCGGATATGGTTGCCGCAGAAAAAGCAGCCAAGTATCTGGAGAAATGCATGAAAGAGGAGGACAGTGCAGGCGGTGTTGTCGAGTGCCGTATAAGCGGCGTTCCTGCCGGAATCGGAGATCCTGTTTTCGGTAAGCTTGATGCAGCCTTTGCTCAGGCACTGATGTCTATTGGAGCCGTAAAAAAGCAGTGGAAATCGGCGATGGTGTAAAGGTTTCCACCATGAAGGGTTCCGAAAACAATGATGGCTTCCACATGGAAAATGGCAGAATTGTAAAGACCACCAACCACTCTGGAGGCATTTTAGGCGGAATCAGTGACGGCGGTGAAATTCTCCTCCGCGCCCACATCAAACCAACCCCATCCATTGCACAGCCTCAGCAGACTGTTACCACTACCGGCGAGAACACCTCCATCGAAATCAAAGGCCGCCATGATCCGGTAATCGTCCCCCGTGCCGTTGTAGTAGTGGAATCCATGGCCGCCATCACACTGGTAGATGCCATGTTCTCCAATATGAGTGCACGCATGGACTATGTAAAAAAACTTTTATCTTTAAAATTCGTCAAAAAGGCAGTTACCTGAATCTTTCTCTCATTCAGATAACTGCCTTCATTATTTATTATAATCTGTGAAAAAATTCACTATTCACACTAACGCGTGTTTGAAAAAAATATACCTATGCCTCCAAATCCTCAATATCCTCTCCATCCGGTACCGGCCAGATATTGATACAGTTCGGGGTCTCGATCTTACGTGGTTTGCCCTTCATCATAATGATGTTCTTCTCATAGTCAACCTTGAAGGTTGTAATGCTGTTGCTGGAGTGGTTGGCAACGGCAATGTGCTGATTATCCGGGAAAATAACAAGGTCTTTCGGATAATCACCACTTACAGGAAGAACAAATTTACGATCCAGAAGACCAGTCTCACCATCTACCTCAAACATACCTACTGTATTCTCACCGGCTGTGGTGCAGAACAGGTGCCTGCCATCTGGTGCAAGTGCAAGTCCGGAAGCAGCATTGTGAGATACCCCTCCGTCTTCTTTCTTCGCAAGGGTAGAAACGCTCTGAAGCAGTTCAAATTCTGGAACATCTCCATTTCCGTTATAGCTATAAACCTTAATCTCATTGCTCAGCTCAAAAAAGCACATATGCGAACCGTCCATCTGCACTAAAGCGGATAATACGGGGACCACTCTCTCTCGGGGCAGCGTACAATATCAACCAGTTCCAGCTTATCTGTGCGCTTATTAATACGATAAACCTTGATCTGGTCAATTCCATTATCTACTGCACAGAGATATTTGTTATCCGGAGTCGGACGAACACAGTTCACATGGGGACGGAAGTTACGCTCTGCAACACTTCCAAGACCTTTATGGAAAACACCGTCCATAACACTTCCAAGACGTCCATCCTTATGAGTGTGTACAACGGTTACCTTTCCATCGTGATAACCTGCTACGTAAAGATATTTGCCATCTACGTCTGTAGCAAGGAAACAACCTCTCATGCCATCAATATCCACGCTGTTGATACGTGCCAAATCGCCATTATGATCACGCTTGAATACCGCAACGCCCTCATCCTCGATAGAATAAAGGTATTTTCCATTCTTGGATACCGCGGTATAAGACGCATTACTTACTTCCACTTCACTTCTCTCTGTGAGAGTACCTTCTTCCAGGTTCACGTCATAAACCTGAATTCCCTTTGCTGGTTCCGTGAGTATAGGTTCCTACATAAGCCACATATTTCTTACCCATTTGTCTAGCCTCCTACAGTCTCTTTCTGAAACCGTCCGTTCACGCTGTTCTTCCGATCTTTTTTACAGCGTAGCGGGTCACTGTGCAGCTCTGAATATTACTGCATTCTCTATATCAGTAAATCCTCTGCCACGGTTCATTTATTACAGCCGCATTTTATTACAGCAACTCGTATTCTGGTTTCTTTTTATGTAATTGTGTCTAAATTATACCACACACATTTTCAAAGAACAAGCTTTACTGCATCCAGAGTTTCCATAATAATTTCATCTGTATGAGCCGCTGACAGGAACATGGCTTCAAACTGGGACGGAGCCATATGAATTCCCATATTCAGCATTTTTTTGAAATATTCTGCAAATGCCACTGTGTCAGAAGATTTTGCAGAAACATAATCTACAACAGGCTGTCCCGTAAAGAACAGGCTTCCAAGAGAGCCCACATAATTCATCTGGTAATTCAGACCTTTTTTCTTTCACGATTTTTCCCATTCCACCGTAGAGAAGCTCTCCCTTTTTCTCCAGTTCCGTGTAAATTTCCTGATGGTCATACAAATATTTCAGCTGGGTAAGCCCGGCAGCCATAGCTACCGGATTTCCGCTTAAAGTACCTGCCTGATATACTTTTTCCTGCCGGAGCAACCAATTCCATCACATCTCTTCTTCCGCCATATGCACCTACCGGCATTCCGGCACCAATGATTTTTCCATAAGTAACCAGATCCGGTGTTACACCAAAATACTGTGCTGCGCCGCCAAATGCAAGTCGGAATCCGGTAATCACCTCATCAAAAATAAGAAGGGCATGGTATTGGTCGCAAAGAGCGCGAAGTCCCTGCAGAAATCCTTCCCTTGGCGGAACTACACCCATGTTGGCTCCAACTGCTTCCACGATCACTGCCGCCACCTGGCCATCTGCCTGCTGAAAAAGAGTCTCCACACTGCCAAGATCGTTGTAAGCTGCCAGCATAGTATCCTCTGTACAGCCTTTTTGGAACACCGGCACTGTCCGGAACACCGCTTGCCATGACACCGGAGCCTGCACTTACCAGCATGGCATCGCTGTGTCCGTGATAGCATCCTGCAAATTTAATGATCTTGTCTTTTCCGGTAAAACCTCTTGCTGCACGGATGGCACTCATAACTGCTTCTGTTCCGGAGTTTACCATACGTACCATTTCTACATGTGGGATGCTGTCACAGATAAATTCTGCCATTTCCACTTCAATCTCTGTAGCACATCCAAAGCTCAGACCTTTTTTCACAGGCCTTCAGAACGCTTTCCCGTATTGCAGGGAAATTTGTCCAAGGATCATTGGTCCCCAGGAGTCAATATAATCAACATAACAGTTATCATCTACATCATAAATATGGCATCCATCCGCACGTTTGATAAATCTCGGTGCTTCTCCAATAGCGCCATATGCACGCACCGGACTGTTTACACCGCCAGGGATTCTTTTTACCGCTCTCTCAAAAAGCTTCTCAGACTTTGTCATTATCCGATTCTCCCTTCCTCTATCATTTTTGCAATTTCTTCTGCAAAATAAGTGATATAAATCTGGGCACCTGCACGATAAGCTCCCCACAGCCATTTCTCCAACGATCCGCTCTTCGTCGATCCAGCCCATCTTTGCTGCAGCCTTCACCATGGCATACTCACCGCTTACGCTATAGGCAGCTACCGGAACATTCACAGCCTTGGAGATCTCAGATACCATATCAAGATAGGACATTGCCGGCTTGATCATAATAATATCTGCGCCTTCTTCAATATCCATAAGAGCTTCTTTCATTCCCTCTCTTCTGTTGTGGAAATCCATCTGATAGCTCTTGCGGTCTCCAAAAGCAGGAGCACTTCCGGCTGCATCACGGAATGGGCCATAGAACGCAGAAGCGTATTTTACCGCATAAGACATGATTGGAATATTGGTATAACCGCCCAGATCCAGTTCTTTACGGATAGCAGCTACACGTCCGTCCATCATATCGGACGGCGCGATCATATCAGAGCCAGCCTGCGCATGAGACAGAGCTGTTTTTGCAAGAAGATCCAATGTTTTGTCATTGTCCACATCATGGCCGCAGAGAACGCCGCAGTGACCGTGGGAAGTATATTCACACATGCACACATCTGTCACATAATACATCTCTGAAATCTGCTCTTTGCTTCCCGAAGTGCCTTCTGTACAATACCATCCTGAGCGTAAGCGCCGCTTCCGACTTCATCCTTATGAGCCGGGATTCCAAAAAGCATAATGCTGTTTACCCCTGCTTTTTCCAACTGCTCCAGCTTATAAAGGGAAGACGATCCAGACTGTAACGGTACTGCCCTTCCATGGAAGGGATCTCTTCCTGGATTCCATTTCCTTCCATTACAAACAGCGGATAGATAAGAGAAGATTTGTCCATTCTTGTCTCTCTCACCATTTTTCGCAAATTCGCACCGCCTCTTAATCTTCTTGGTCTCTTAATCAGTTCCATTTTTTTCTTCACTCCTCTTCAGTGTCTCAACCAGTTCGATCAGACTGTCGATGGTTGCTTTTTCTGACATATATGTCTGCATTCCATAAGAATCCGCCGCTGCACGAGTCTGTTTTCCAATACATGCAGCACGAACCCTGGAATAATCAAGTCCTTTGGTACTCTCTACAAAGCCTTTCACTGTGGAAGCGCTGGTAAATACAGCCAGGTCAATAGCTCCCTCTTCAAATTCTTTCTTCTCATTAATAAGATGACTGCTTTACATATCCAGTCTCATAAGTCGGAACATCATCCACCTGTGCACCTGTTTTTTTTTCAGTTCTTCTGCCAGTTCCTTGTTTCCAAGGGAGGCTCTTGAATCAGAATCTTTTCTGTTCCATTTAAAAGAGCGCCAAGCTCTTTTTCCAAGGGTATTTCCATCATAAACAGAAGGCATGAAATCCGGATAGATTCCTCTTTCCAGAAATTTCTTCTTTGTGCCCCTCACCGATCACCGCGATTTTTGCATTTCCAAGAGAACGCAGGTCGATCTTCTTTTTCTCCCATTTGCCTAAAGAAAACTTCCACGCCTGCAGGACTTGTAAATACCAGCCAGTCATAGCTGCGGATATGAGAAAAAGGCCTGGTACAGTCTGCTCTGATCCTCCAGAGGGATAATACTGATGGATGGAAGTTCCAGTACTTCTGCACCTTTCTCCCGAAGAAGGGCCGCAGTTCTGGAAATATTCTCCTTTGGCCGGGTGACAAGGATCTTCCAGCCTGCCAGAGGCAATTTCTCATACCAGGCAAAATCATCTGCCAGAGTGCAGACCTTTCCTACTACAATAATGGCCGGTGTCTGGATCTTCGCCTGGTCAGCCGCAGCTTTCAGGGTACCAACAGTAGCCACCACTCGTTTCTGACCTGCCGTGGTTCCTTTGGACAAAACAGCGGCAGGCATATCCGGTTCCATACCAGCTTTCACAAGGCCACTGCAGATATCCTCCATGGCAGTGATTCCCATGAGAAAAACAAGAGTTCCCTTCGTATGCACTAGTGCCCCAAAATCAATGTCGTACTCCATTCCCTTGCGTTTATGTCCAGTGATAACATGAACAGAGGAACAGAAATCCCGATGTGTCACAGGAATCCCGTTATATGCAGGTACAGAAATCGGGGAGGTCACACCAGGAACTATTTCATAAGGAATGCCCTCCTTTGTAAGAAGCTCAAGTTCCTCTCCTCCTCGTCCAAAAAAGGAAAGGATCGCCGCCTTTCAGACGTACTACCCGGTTGCCCTTTTTTTGCCTCATCAGCAAGAACCTGGTTGATCTTCTCCTGGGACATGGTATGGTGGCCGGCACGTTTTCCCACGTTGATCAGTTTTGCAGAAGCAGGAATTCTGGTCGATTCCCTGTCCTACCAGGCTGTCATAAACAACCACATCTGCCTGTTCCAGCACCTGGGCACCTTTCATTGTAAAAAGTCCCACATCTCCAGGGCCGGCTCCCACCAGCCAGACTTTTCCCGGTTCTTTTTTGTTGTCTTCCTGCAAGCCAGACTCTTTGTATTCCACTTTGCAGCGCTCCTGCAGTTCTTTTGCAAGAGAAGTTCCCAGTTTTTCTGCATCTGAAGGATTTCCGGTTTTATATCCTTTCAGGTAATGTCCGGTTTCTTCCTTCGTAATAAAGGCCGGTAAGTTTCAACTGACCATCTTTGATTTCTCCATAGGCAGCACCGGAGAAGTACATCCGCCATTTAAATATTTCACAAAGGCACGCTCCGCTGCTGCAGCCTGGTGTGCCTGCAGATCGTCATATCCTTCCAGATATTCATAATCCAGCCCTTTTCTTCCCTGAACAGCCAGGATTCCCTGACCTGCTGCCGGAACCATTTCTTCTGTATCAAAATACCGGCTGATTCTTTTTTCAAGTCCCAGACGTTTCAAACCGGCGGCTGCAAGAACTAACGCAGAATATTCTCCACTATCCAGCTTTTCCAGTCTGGTCTGAAGATTTCCCCTGATGCTTTTCACATGCATATCCGGGTAAATTTCTTTCAGCTGCAGTTTTCTTCGAAGACTGGAACATCCGATGGGTTTGGATAGGATCCAAAGTATAGCAGCCTTCTGGAAGAAACCAGTACATCCCTTGCATCTTCCGCGTCTGGAAAAAAGCAAGTATGGGAAGTTCCTCTGAGACTTCCATTGGCATATCTTTCAGACTATGAACAGACAACTGGCTTCTTCCTTCCAGAAGCGCCCGGTCCAGTTCTTTTACAAACAGACCTTTTCCTCCGAATTTTATCAAGCGTACGGTCCAGAATTTTGTCACCTGGTCTTCATGGTCAGGATTTCCACATCTGTTTGCGGATGCCTGCATACAATATACTCCTTCACCATCTGGCTTTGCAGTACGGCAAGCTTGCTTTCCCTGCTTCCGATCACAACTTTTTTATTCATAACTATCCTCATCTTTTTCCAGTTCTTCCAGAAGTGCCTGCATTTTTTCTCTTACTGCCTTAGCCTTTTTTGATTGACACCGCTGGCCGTGATTCCCACTACAATATCATCCTTCAGACAAATTCCGGGAAAGTAAAAATCGCACAAATTCTTATCACTTGCAACATTGACATAAATTCCCTCTTCTTTACAGACACGGTAAATTTCTTCATTTAACTCAGTGTTATTCGTAACAGCCAGCACCATATAAGCCATAGAGAAATCTGATTTTTTCACAGGGCGGGGCTGGATCTGAATTTTTCCCCAGCTTGCCCAGTTCCCAGAGATCGGCTGTCATCTTCGGCGCAATTACTGTAATATTCCTGGTAAATAATAATAATGCTTTCACTCTTCTTGTGGCAATGGTTCCCCCACCCACTACCACAATATTCTTATCCGATAAATCCACATACAGTGGAAAATAACGCTTATTTTTTCATATGTTTTCTCCAATCCTGCCACACATTCCAGAAATGCCTGTTCATTCATGCTGTCCCTGAGTCCAAACAACATTTTGTTTACAACCTTTTCCATTGCACGGTCCACTGCACTCAACAGCTGCTCTTTTTTCCTGCTCTTCCATATGAGTGTTTTTCAGAGGCTTCATAATTCTTAAATTAAAATCATTTACTGCATTTTCTTTAATTTCCTGTATACGCGGGATCAGATTTTTCCCTTCCAGCCATTTAAAAAATTCATCCATCTGCTCACGGACGATTTTTCCAGCTGCCTCAGATGTTCCTGAAGCTCGGCAGGCTTCTCATCCGTTTCGAAGCTGTCCATATCATATAAAGTCACACCTTCAAACCTGCCCACCTCCGGTTCAATATCTCTTGGAACCGCCAGGTCAATAAGTACAATGGTCTTCTCCAGTTCCAGATCCTCAAACAGCTCTTCGCGCAAAGTGAAGTTGGGACTTGCCGTGGCGCTTACCACAAGATCGCATTTTGGCAGATATTCCATTCGTTCTCCATAATTAATTCTTTTTACAGCCAAAAGGAATGCTTACCATACCACTTCGGTACTGACGGACTGTTACCGTCACATCTGCTCCGCTCTCCATTAGGGTCTGAGCTGCCACCTTTCCCATCTCACCGTTTCCGATCACCATACAGACCTTTTCTTTTACTGAATAGCCTTGTTTTTCCAGCATTTGTATAGCCTGATGGATCACAGATGGATTTCCATGGGAAAATGGGACTTCTGTTTTGATCTTCTTGCCTGCTGTCACGGCCATTCGAAAAAAGTACCTCAAGAGCTCCGTCTGTGGTAAAATGTTCTCTGGCAATTCCAAGGGCGTCCTTTACCTGCGTCAGGATCTGGTCTTCACCCAAATCTGGGATTTCAGCCCTGATGCAAGATAAAACAGATGTTCTACAGCGTCATGACCTTCCCGTTTTATAAAATACTTCTCGTATTCTCTGTTCTGTATTTTTTTTTAATCTGCAAAGCTCTTCATATAAAAAAATCTCAGTTTCCTCATCAACGCTTGCCCAGACTTCCAGGCGGTTGCATGTGGACAGGATAATGCAGCCGTTGATTCCAGGCTGCTCTTTTATTTTCTCCATTGCCTCTCCTGCATTTTTTCTGGTAAATGCAAATAAGGCTCTTATATCTATGGGAGCCATACTATGGTCGATTCCAATCATGGAAATACTCATCTTATGTAATTCTCCTTAAAAACATTTTGCTTTGGCGTTTTGTGTTTCTATCTTTTTTCCGCCACCGCTAATTTTACTAATTTGCAGGGAGATTGTCAATAAAACAACAATGAAAAACTTCCAGGCGGTTCGATTATGGGCTACTTATCCGTCTGGAAGTTTTCTTATATTCTTCTTATCTTTTCATTCCCTATGAGTGCCTCTAACCACCTGAATGCCTCTGTCTTCCAGCATTTCACAGATACGGGTTATTCTTGGGCACTCTTTTTTTGCCGTCGATCAGACAACATACACCAACATGCATAACTTTTATGTCTTCACTGACCAGCCTGTCAATTTTTTCCAGAATTCCTTTGTCATCATCTGGTTCTGCAGGATTCATACTTTTACATCCATTGCATGTCATCATTGCTGCCAAACAGGTATCCTGGGAATATTCCTTAAAAAATGCCTCCCGTTCCATAAAAGCCTTCAGACATCCCACCCTGGCACAGACATCGTTGGAATGAAGACAGGTCAAAGTTCCGATCTTTGTCATTTTTCTCACCTTTTAACTCTTGTGCCTGTTTATTTTATAAGAACAAAATATGCATTTTCCCCGACTGTCATAGACAACTTCTGATTCCACCTTATAAATCCGTCGGATCAGCTCCGGTGTCAAAACTTCCCCAGGAGTACCCTCCCCTCCAGAACACCGTCTTTTAAAACATAAATCCGGTCGCAGTATGCAGCTGCAATGTTCAGATCATGAAGTGCAGAGATCACGGTAACATCCAGATTCTTTACCAGCTTCATCAGCATGATCTGATGAGTGATATCAAGATGATTGGTAGGCTCATCCAGGATCAGGGCAGGCGTCTGCTGTGCAAGAGCTCTTGCAAGAATCACGCGTTGCTGCTCGCCTCCTGATAAAGTGGAAAAAGCTGCGGTCTGCAAATTTGTCCATCTGTACGGTTTTCAGCGCTTCATCCACGATCTGGTAATCTTTTGCATTGTCCCGTTCCAGAGTCTTTTTATGAGGCGCACGCCCCATCAAAACTACTTCTCTTGCGCTGAAATCAAAATTATAATAATTGTGCTGTGCCACCACGGCCATTTTCTTTGCGGAGCTTTTTGCATTCATAGCATAAAGTTCTTCCCCCATCAAGATATACAGCTCCGAATCTGCCTTTAATACACGGTAAATACATTTCAGCAAAGTGGACTTTCCACTTCCGTTAGGTCCAATGATTCCCACCAATTCCTTATCTCTGGTTTCAATGGAAATTCCCTTAAGGATTTCTTTTGCCTGAAAATTTACCCGGATATTTTCTGTGGTTATTTTCATCCCTTTTTCCCTCCGAAACCATAAGATTTGCGAACCAGTAAATAGATAAAACAAGGCGCTCCAATAATGGATACCAGCACACCGATCGGCATCTCAGAATTCTTCAGGATCACACGACATGCCACATCACACCAGATCAGAAAGGAACTTCCAAGCAGAGCACTAAGGGGAATCAGGGCGGCAGTGATCTGTTCCAAACAAGATTCTTACCACATGAGGAATCACCAGACCTACAAAACCGATCACTCCGGCACAATACACGGCAAATCCTACCATCACAGAAGAAAGAATCAGATATGCAGTCCGAAATCTGTGCAGATCTGTTCCCAGGGTAATAGATACTTCATCGCCCAACAGCATCAGATTCAAATTCCTGTACTGCGTCCAGAAAAGCACTACACACACCAGCGTCACAGGAAGCATCACACTTACCCTTGACCAGTTGGCCCCGGGCAAGACTTCCCATGCTCCACTTCATAACTTCTGTTGCCGCATTTTTGTCATTGGTAATATAAATGACAAAATTGGAAAAAGCAGAACAGACTGCGCTGACCGCCATTCCTGCAAGAATCAGCTTCGCCGATGTTACTTTGCCTCCCATATTGGCAATTGCAATAACCGCAAAGGATGTGAGCATGGCTCCTATAAATGCGCAAAGCCCTACGGAGTTTCCTCCAAGGAAGCTGCCGATTCCAAGCATGATCGCCAGAGTTGCCCCGAAAGAAGCACCAGAAGAAATTCCAAGTACATAAGGATCTGCCAAAGGATTCTGCACAATTGCCTGCATGACCACGCCACACACAGAAAGAGCCATACCTACCGCCAGTGCCAGAAGAACCCTTGGAAGCCGGATCAGCCATACAACATCATGAATGGCCCCCTCAGAGTAGGAGGCCATACTTTTTATGTGGAATATTTTGTACAGAATCACGCTGTATACATCTTTCAATGACAGATCTGCATTTCCAAATGTAACAGCTGCCAGAATGGAAAAAATCAGAAATGCGGCAAGTCCCACAAGGGCTGTTGCATAGATAGATGAACGAAAAATTTTCTCTTTTTCACTGTTTTTCCCTCAATATATCCATTCCACAATCCAATTAATCAATTGCAACATCTGGATATAATCCCTTTGCAAAAGTTTCGATTCCGTCCTGGGTACGTGTTGCACTTGCGTACATTTCGCTGAGCATAATTGGATATACACGGCCATTCTTTACTGCGTCAAGGCTCTGAAGGGCTTCATCATCCTGGATCACGGCCATCTGGCTTTCCAGAACACTCTGTGGATCGTCACCTGCATATGGCATGTATGCCACAAAGACCACATCCGGGTTTGCTGCAATAATGTCCTCTTTTCCAACGGTAGAAGCATCTGGATTTGCAAGAGTTGCACCTAACTTGGTTACCATATCTCCTCCGAGACTGCTTGCGCCATAGTTTGTGATGTCCTCACCAAGTGGCTCAAGAACCATTACTGTAGGTTTCTCTTCTACATCTTTTGTTGCCTCAAGTGTGTTGTCAATTACAGCTTTGATATCGTCAACAATTGCTTCTGCCTTATCCTGTACGTCGAAAAATCTTACCGAAGGTTCAGAATATCTGTATATTCATTTTCCAGTGTTCTCTCACCGCCTGGACGGGTATTAGAGTTATAATAAGTGTTGCAGCCTTTGTCGATCCAGTCTGTTACATTTCCGAGATTTTTATCAGAAAACAGGGAGCTCCAGGATAAGATCATGTCTGGCTCCAACATCGTTACAGTCTCAAGGGATGGGGTAAATTCATCAAGATAATTTGTTTTAGAGAATGCATCTTTAAGTTCTTCCGGAACTTCATTATCAAGACCTGCAGTAGCTACAAGATGGTCTTCCAGGCCAAGTGCAAGCATGGTTTCAATGCTTCCCTGATATACAGCAAGGACTTTCTCCGGTGCCTTTTCATAGGTTGTTTCGATTTCATTTCCATCATAATCATAGGTTGTGATGGTCAGAGGATATTCTGTCTTGGTTGCCTCTGCGGAAGAATCTTCGGTGTCTGCAGACTCTGTACTGTCTTCTCTTTGTCGCCGGCCGGTTGTCTTCCTTGATGGTCTCGGAGTCTGCTCGCTCTCTGCGGCATAAACAGCCGGAGTTGCTGATACATGGTCATTGCCAGCTACCATTACCATTGCCATGATTCTTGTGGATAAATACCTGTTTTTCATTTGACTTCCTCTCTTTTCGCCTGTTTTATCTCCTGTTGCCTATGGGTAACCGAAAAGATGGGGCTTCATAAAATCTGCACGGAACACTTTGTACGGAAGCTCCCACTTACATACTGTCAAGCAGGTTTCCTCTCAGAAAAACTCCGCAAAATAAAAAACTGATACACCATTCATCTTTTAGCCGATCATGAATGATATATCAGAATTTTCTCCAGAATCTCTCTGACATCGGGATTTCGCCTTCTCACATGAGTTTCTGCAATGGCATGTGAAATCCCTTCTTCTGTATACAGTGGCCGCAACCGTTCAGGCATTGCACCTGATTCCCTCTCACAGTATCCGGCAAAGATATGTGCCGGTGATACTGTTCACTTCACAGCAATTCAATTACGCTGATACTGATTCTAACATACCGGTTTTCCAATTACAACCTTGAGGCCGGATTTTACAGTTTTTTGCAGAAATAGTCTGCCCGGAGAGATCCCTCTCAGATCTTTTTTCAGCTTGGCAAAACCGGCGAACATTTTTCACGCCGACTTTGTCAAAGTCTACCGTCACTTCGTAGTCTCTGCCGCCGTCTGCGATATTTTTTTACGATACCGACTCCGAATTTCACATGACGGACCGTGTCTCCTCACCATAGTCCAGGCTGTCCGCCTTCTTCACTGTGAAATCTTTTTTCTGCAGGGTGCTCTTTGCCTGGAAATTCATTTTCATCTGGACATAGGCGCTTTTCGGAGATACGATATCATCTACCCTGGGCTTTTTCTCCTGAATCGTATGTCCAAGATCCACCAATTCTCTTGGAATTTCCCTTTTACAAAACGTGACACACGGTTATACTGAGTCTCCCCACGGATCATCCGCTGTTTTGCACAGGTTAAAGTCAGCTCCTTCATGGCACGGGTGATCCCCACATAACAGAGCCTTCGCTCCTCCTCGATATCCGACGGATCACCGGACCAGATGGAAGCATATCCCGGAAATACTCCGTCCTCCATACCTGCCATAAATACATTTGGGAATTCCAGTCCCTTGGCACTGTGAAGGGTCATCAGCAGCACATAATCCTGATCCGGATCAACAGAATCGATATCTGCCACCAGTGCGATCTCCTCCAAAAATCCGGAGAGCGTTGCCGGCTGTCCCTCCTCTTCCATAGCCTCCTGATAGGATGCGGTCTTGGAGATCAGCTCATCGATATTTTCGATCCTCGCCTGTGCCTCCTCCGTTTTCTCTGCCTCCAGTTCCTTCACATAACCGGTAAGTTCAATGACCTCTTCCAGGGTTTCACGGACTGTATAGGCCTCTGCCTTACTTTTTCAGTCCCTGGATAAAGGATACAAAATCATTGATCTTTCCTGCTGCCCTGCCAATGGACGGTACTTCCTCCACCACGCGGAGCGCATCGTAAAAGCTCAGGTTCATCATATCCGCATAGTCCTGGACACGGCCGATGCTGGTGAGTCCGATCCCTCTTTTGGCACATTTAAGATCCTGCGCACAGCCAGATCATCACTGGCATTGTCAATGGTCTTCAGATAGCTTAACAGATCCTTAATCTCTTTGCGGGCATAAAAAAGTTTACGCCGCCGACAATCTTATAAGGAACATTTGCCAAGAGAAATTTCTCTTCAAAGAGACGGGACTGGGCATTGGTCCGATAAAGTACTGCACAGTCCTTGTACTGGAATTTCCCGTTGCGGCGCCCCTGGATGATCTCTCCTGCAACATACTCCGCTTCCTCAAATCCGTTGTTGAACTGACGGAAATGTACTTTATCGCCCTCTTCGTTCTCTGTCCAGAGGCGTTTTTCCTTACGCTCTGTGTTGTTGACGATCACCTCATTGGCTGCATTGAGGATGTTCTGGGTAGAACGGTAATTCTGTTCCAGGCGCACCACCTTAGCCTCTGGAAAAACCTTCTCAAAAGCCTAAGATGTTCCCGATATTTGCTCCACGAAAACGATAAATAGACTGGTCATCATCGCCAACTACACAGAGATTCTTGTATTTTTCCGCAAGAAGACTTACGAATTTAAACTGTGCGGTGTTAGTATCCTGATACTCATCCACCATAATATACCGGAAACGTTCCTGATAATAATCCAGGATATCCGGATTGTGTTGGAAAAGCTCCACGGTTTTCACGATCAGGTCATCAAAATCCAGAGCGTTGTTTCCCCGGAGGATAGACTGATATTCCTTATACATACCGGCAATCTTCCGTGCATCCAGATCACTTCCCGCATTCAGCTCCATCTCTTCCGGTGTGATCAGTTCATCCTTGGCATGGGAAATCTCTGCAAGAACAGCACGTTCTTTATAAATTTTCGTATTGACACTGAATTTTCGGAAGATTTCCTTCATGACCGTCTTCTGATCATCCGTATCATAAATAGTAAAATTACTGCCAAATCCCAGCACTTCAATATGTCTGCGCAAAATCCTCACGCATGCAGAATGGAAGGTGGAAACCCACACGCTCTCTGCGCCCATTCCCGCAATTTTATTTACACGTTCCCGCATCTCACTGGCAGCCTTGTTCGTAAACGTGATCGCCAGGATATTCCATGGGATTCACCCCCTTTTCTGCTATCAGATATGCAATCCTGTGCGTCAGTACTCTCGTCTTTCCTGATCCCGCTCCCGCAAGGATCAGAAGCAGCCCCTCTGTATGTACAGCAGCACTTCCCGCTGCATGGGGATTCAATGTGTCCAAAGCATCCTGTATACTCATTTTGATCTCCATTTCTTTTTCCATATGAACAGTACTTTATATACTATCATGACTTTACTTTCCGGTAAACCCACAACCTTACTCTCTGATTTTCCCGGAAAAAAGTTTCTTTACAAGTAGTATTTAAAACTATATAATAGGGAGCAGAGGTGATAATGCGATGACAAGAAACGAAAAAGAGATGATGAGCAGCATTTTTGCGAAAATTGCTGAGCTTGATTATATAAAAAAACCAGATGAAATCCCAAACATCGATCTTTACATGGATCAGGTCACTACTTTCATGGAAGAAAATCTCGCTTCCACCAAACGTCACGAGGATGACAAGATCCTGACCAAGACCATGATCAACAACTACGCCAAGAATAAGCTCCTTCCCCCCTTGCCGGAAAAGAAGCGCTATTCCCGGGAGCATCTGCTGATGCTGATCTTTATTTACTATTTTAAGAATATTCTCTCCATCAGTGACATCCAGACTCTTCTCGGGCCGATCACGGATAAATATTTCAAATCCATGACTGAAAAGATATGACTTATATCTATCAGGAAGTTTTCAGTATGGAGCAGTCACAGATCCGTTACCTGGAAAAGGATCTTATGCGCCGTTTCAAAAGTGCCGGAGAAATTTTTGAGGACGCCGACCCGGAGGATAAGGAATTCCTTCACCAGTTTTCTTTTATCTGCCTGCTGAGCTTCGACGTATACATGAAAAAAATGATCATCGAAAACATGATCGACCACATGAATTCCTCAAAAGATACGGATTCCTCAAAAAAAGACAAATAATATCCGGATCTCACATCCGGTCATAAACGTGCGTCGCCGGGCGCGAAAAAAAAGACAGACGCACGATCGCCTGTCTCTTTTTTTTTATAGCATTATCCGTTATCATTCACGGCATGGGCATAAGTCCTATTCTGCTTCGCCGCCCTGCTCCCCGTTATCCTTCTTCATACGTGCAAATACCATCTCATAACCATCATTTCCATAGTTCAGGGAACGGTTCACACGGCTGATCGTAGCTGTGGAAGCTCCTGTCTTCTCGGAAATATCAAGGTATGTACGCTTATCGGTAAGCATCTTGGCTACCTCGAAGCGCTGAGATAAAAGAAAGCAGCTCATTGATGGTGCAAACATCCTCAAAAAATGTATAACACTCTTCCTTGTCCTTCAGGCACAGGATCGCTTCAAAAAAGATGATCCACAGCCTCCGTCCTGATTTTTTGCTCATTGTTACGCTCCTTTAAAATACATAATTTTCGTCTAATACAATACTGATATTTTAACACTCTAAATCGTGATAAGCAAGCCTTTTAGGGAAATTTAATAAACTATTTCTCTTTTTTGTCTTTCTATGGCGGACACCTGCGTTTTCCATTTCCATCTCCGGAAACCATTTGGGATTTGCTTTTTTCTGCTGTGATTGGGTATACTTAAAATAATATCCAAAAGAAAAGGAGACTTATCAAATGAATCGTTTTTTCAACATGGACAACAAATTCTTCGTGTTCATGGACGCGTAGCAGACCCTGCTTCTTCTGAATTTTCTGTGCATCCTCTGCTGTATTCCGGTTGTCACCGCAGGCGCCTCCATAACAGCTCTCTACTATGTCACACTGAAGATGGCAAGAGACGAAGAATCCATATATTGCCCGCAGCTTTTTCCACTCCTTCAAACAGAACTTCAAACAGGCGACCATCATCAATATCATCATGTTGCTTACTGCCGCAGTTCTGTTTATTGATCTTCGGATCGCCAGAGCCGGAAGCGGAGCTATGTACAAGGGACTTTTCAGTCTGTTCATTGCATTTGCACTGATCTATGCGATGATCCTTCTGTACATTTATCCGATCCTTTCCAAATTTTTTAATTCCGTCAAGAATACCTTTGTAAATGCATTCCTGATGTCCGTCCGCCATCTTCCGCTGACACTTTTGATGCTTGTGATCTCTGCATCTCCGCTCCTTCTGATGTGGCTTTTTGCTTATGTGAGCTACGCACAGTTTACATCCATCCTGATCATGCTTTTTATTCTGATGGGATTTTCCACGCTGGCCTACTGGAAATCAAAGATCTTTGTAAAGATCTTCGATAACTATATACCGAAAGATGAAAACGAAGAAAAACGGCGAAGAGAAAAACGAACCGAAAGAGGCATAATGAAGCGCTGGAACGACAAGCCCTATCATTCTCTGGACTATATGCTCCGGGAGCGATACGGCGAAAAGGTCTACCGGGTTGCCTTAAACGGCGGCATGTCCTGTCCCAACCGTGACGGCACCCTGGGCAAAAAGGCTGCATCTTCTGCAGCCAGGGCGGAAGCGGAGATTTTGCAGCAAAACGCCGCTCTTTCCATTACAGAGCAGATCAACACACAGATTAAAAGTCTCTCTTCCAAACGCCCGATTCATAAATATATCGCCTATTTTCAGGCATATACAAACACATACGCTCCTGTGGAACACCTGCGTAAGATCTTCACAGAAGCCATCTCCCATCCGGATATCGTGGCACTGTCCATTGGTACCAGACCGGACTGTCTGGGAGATGATGTGTACTGGAGCTTCTTGATTCCCTGAACCAGATCAAACCGGGTGTGGGTGGAGCTGGGGCTCCAGACTATCCATGAAGATACCGCCAGATATATACGGCGCGGCTATCCACTGTCCTGTTTTGATACCGCAGTGAAAAATCTCCGCGCAGGCGGCATCGAAGTGATCGTCCACACCATCCTGGGGCTTCCCGGCGAAAGCCGGAAGGATATCCTGGAAACAATGGCTTATCTGAACGCCATGGATATCCAGGGGATCAAGCTGCAGCTTCTTCATGTACTGCGTGGTACAGATCTTGCCGCTGATCATGAAGCCGGTCTTTTCCGCACTTATGAACGGGACGAGTATCTGAACCTTGTCATTGACTGTCTGGAACATCTCAGACCGGATATCGTTATACACCGCATCACAGGCGACGGCCCCAAAGATCTGCTGATCGCACCTTTATGGGCCAGCCGCAAACGAGAAGTTTTAAACCTTCTTCATCACCGGATGAAAGAAAAGCAAGTTTTCAGGGAAAAGCTCTCGAAGCTCTTTCCGCAGCCAGTAAAAAGGAGGATTCTTATGGCATCACCTTTACAACCTACAAACTTATCATTTTATACATGCTTCAGAATTCCGAAGGGGATCTCACTAACTCACAGATCACAGATTTTATCCTGGACCGGAAATATACCAATTATTTTCAGCTTCAGCAGGCAGTTTCCGAACTTGTGGAGGCAGATCTGGTGGAAATGTCTTCACAGTCCAACCGCACGTATTACCGACTGACTGAAGAAGGAAAAAAAAATACGCTGAAATATTTTTCCAGAGAACTCTCTTCTGACATTAAGAAAGAAGTCGAGGAATATCTCAATTCCCTGCACTGCAAAATTGAGGAACATCTTCTCACTCCTGCGGATTATTACCCCACCAAGGAGGGCAGTTACTCTGTCCGCCTGCGGATTATCGAAGGCGGTGTCAGTATTGTTGATCTCAGCATCAAAGTTCCCAATCTTCTTTGCGGCCCAGTCCGTATGTGAAAGCTGGCCTTATAAATATCAGAACGTCTACGACAAAATAATGGAGGAGCTTCTCTGAAAAGCTCCTCCATTTTCATTCTCACATAGATTCTCTTATTCCGCTTCTTCGTGGATCTTCTTCATATGCTCTTTCAGTTTTTTTTCATATCCCATATCACTGAGCTCGTAAAAATGTTCTCCTTCGATTTCTGGTGGCAGATACTGCTGTTTTACATAGTGGTTCGGATAATCATGGGCATATTTATATCCGATACCATGACCCAGACTTTCGTGGCCACCATAATGGGCATCCTGCAGATGCACCGGAACGGTTGTCTTCTTCGCCTTCACGCAGCGCATGGCTTCCTGTATGGCATTTACTGCAGAATTGCTCTTGGGTGCACAGGCCATGTATGTAACTGCCTGGGAAAGAATGATCTGGGACTCCGGCATTCCCACACGTTCCACTGCCTGTGCTGCTGCCGTTGCCACGCAGAGGGCCTGGGGATCTGCGTTTCCGATATCTTCGGAAGCAAGGATCATGATCCTTCTTGCGATAAATTTCACATCTTCTCCTGCATAGAGCATTTTTTGCCAGATAATAGACTGCCGCATCCGGGTCGGAGCCTCGCATGCTCTTGATAAAGGCAGAAATGATATCATAATGATTGTCCCCGTTCTTATCGTAGCGCACCACCCGCTTCTGGATACACTCAGAAGCCACCTCAAGGGTCAGATGTATCTTACCGTCTGTATCACGGGGTGTGGTGAGGATTCCCAGTTCTATGGCGTTTAAGGCGCTTCTGGCGTCTCCTCCTGCCATATCTGCCAGAAATTCCAGAGCATCCTCCTCGATCACCGCCCCATAGCTTCCCATTCCACGTTCCGGATCGTTAACCGCACGCAGGATCAGTTCCTTTATCTCCGGTATCTCCAGGGACTTCAATTCAAAGATGATCGATCTTGAAAGAAGCGCTCCGTTTACCTCAAAATATGGATTCTCTGTTGTGGCCCCGATAAGAATGATGGTTCCGTCCTCCACAAAGGGAAGGAGGTAATCCTGCTGGCTCTTATTGAAACGGTGAATCTCATCCACAAAAAGGATCGTTTTTTTGCCATACATGCCAAGACGGTCCTGTGCCTCTTTTACGACTTCTTCCATGTCTTTCTTACCGGCGACTGTCGCATTGATCTGGGTAAAACTGGCGCTTGTAGTATTGGCAATGACTTTTGCAAGGGTAGTCTTTCCGGTTCCCGGAGGGCCGTAAAAGATAACAGATGTCAGCTTATCTGCCTTAATGGCACGATACAGCAATTTGTCTTTTCCGACGATATGCTGCTGCCCCTACCACCTCATCCAGTGTTCGCGGACGCAGTCTGGATGCAAGAGGTGACTCCTGATCCAGCGTTTTTGACTTTGCATATTCAAATAAGTCCATGGCTTTCACTCCTGTAATTTCTGTAAAAAACTGCCGCCGGTTCTGCTCCGGCAGCTGATCGATTCTTATTTTTATAATTTTACCTGTTTGCACATAAAAAGCAATCGTTTCTGCTCTGCGGCAAAGAGGATGTTCCGTTACTGTTTACGTCACCAGCAGCTGATCCGCTGTCACCAGGTCATACCCCGCTTCCGTAAGCATATCCGCAATCTCCAGGGCCGCTTCCACGGAGGTAGGAAAAGCTGTCATGCATCAGGATAATGGAGCCATCCTTCACTTGTCTTTTTACGATATTTTCCACAGAACGGACATTTTTTGATTTCCAGTCCAGGGTATCCACATCCCAGAATACCGGAAGCATGGTCACACAGAGTTCCAGATTTTTGGGGCCAGGCTCCGTAGGGCGGGCGAAGATACATGGGATACTCTCCGGTGATCTCGTAGATCTCATTATTCGTCTTTATGATCTGCTGACAGGCCTGATCACCGGGAAGCTTATCAAGCTGTACATGGTCGTAAGTGTGATTGCCGATGAGATGGCCGTCTTTTTTTGCATCTGTTTTACGATTTCTTCTTTTCCCTCGATATTTTTTTCCCATAAGAAAAAATGTGGCATGAATTCCACGCTTATGCAGGCCATCCAGAAGCAAGGGTGTATATGTTGCATGGGGGCCATCGTCAAAGGTGAGTGCTTTGCCCTGGGACGGTCCTCATTGTCCTTCCTGTCAGACAAAGTTTCCGCCACCGGGTCTCTTTGCTTTTTTGTCCATATTTTTTTTCTGAACACTGCCAATATTTCCTGCTTTTTGTTCTGCCTCCCTCATAACTCCTGTTTTCCCGCCCACTGCTTTTTCCCACATACTGCGCCGCCACCAGCCGGAACATCCCCTCACCGGCGATCATTCTGGTCACCCGCATCCGAAATGCACTGTCTGAGATTTTTCCATATCCGCTGAGCAGGATCAATACCATTGCCACTACACAGAAATATTTTTTTCGCTTATCCATATTTCCCGCCGGATCAAATATACTTTTCCACAATATATGAAAAAATCCCCGGGAAAAAGACTTCTTACTGTTCTCTTCCCGGGGATATCCGCGCAGTCTGTTCTTTTATTTCTTCAGGATCTCAAGCGCGCTCTCGATCTCCTCAATGCATTTCTCATAGCCAAGGGTACCGTTGTCCAGGCACAGATTGTACTTTGTCATATCTGCCCAGTCAACGCCCATAAAGCGTTTCGACAGGTCTTCCTTGCGTTTGTCATCCTTATGCATAAACTTCTCAATATCCTTTGTCTGCCGCTGAGCTTTTTTGCTTGCCTCGCAGATACGGAAATCCCAGTCTCCGTAAACAAACACCCGAAGGACATTTGGATAATCCTTGAGGATCATGTTTG
>VOFF01000835.1_pt1 | contig 34000 bp, 54 predicted proteins | sample 5384061 | NCBI WGS metagenome assembly VOFF01 (sample SAMN12384725, study PRJNA508395) | human gut metagenome | isolation source: healthy gut E | host: Homo sapiens | reverse complement strand
TCTGCGCGGTAAAGGCGCGGGCGGACAGACCCAATCGGGATACGCGGCCTGCAGGGCGTCTTCGATGCCCTTGATATCCTTCACTCGGCTGTCATTGTAGGACGTGCCGAAGGACACGACGAGCAGCTCGTTCTCACCAATCTCATCCTGATTGCGGCTGTCGTCCTTGGAAGCATCGCCGGTGTCGCGGCCAAAGTAGTCAGGGGTCGGCCTCGTCGCCTTCGACGAGCTCCTTCTGCGCATCGGTCAGGGCGTCCCAGGCGGCCTTGGCCGCTTCGCACTGGGCGTCGGTCTCATCGGTGCGCTCCTGCACATAGATGGCATCGATCAGGTCTGCAACGTTCTTGCGGCCAATTCGTCAGCCTCCTCGCCGGAAACCTCGCTGCTGGCAGCAGATCCTGCCGTGCTGGAAGCAGTGGTGCTGCTTTTGCGGCCCCGCCGCAGCCGGTCAGTACACCGGCGCACAGAGCCAGAGCGGTCAGAGCGGCCGCCGTTTTGCGGATGGTGCGTTTTCTCATTTTTGTTCGTTCCTTTCCTGTTTTTGAACATGATTTTTTGCTGAACAGAAGGTACAGGAAAAGAGTGCCCGGCAAAACAAAGGGGCCTTTCTGCTTGCGGGATGGCAAAGCAAAAAGGCCCTTTTCAGTTTTTTCAGGCTTTTTGGGTACAACCAATTCCTCGTGATCTGGGGGTGGGTGTCCCGGGGCTTGCGCCCCCGTACCAACAGCGGGCAGGTTTCCTGGCTGAAAGCTCAACATCCACCGCCGCCTTCCCGGAACATGGGCTCCAGTGTCCGCTTGAAGCGTTAAAACGATATTTCGGCTACGACTCCTTCCGCCCCGGGCAGGAGGAGATCGTCAGCGCCCTTCTGGCCGGGCGGGACGCGCTGGCCATCATGCCCACCGGCGCGGGCAAGTCCCTCTGCTATCAGGTCCCTGCCCTGCTGCTGCCGGGGCTGACGCTCGTCATCTCGCCGCTGATCTCACTGATGCAGGACCAGGTCAAGGGGCTGAACGCAGCGGGCATCCATGCGGCGTTTATCAACTCGTCGCTGACCGACTGACACCAGAATCGCCCGCGCGCTGGACCTGGCCGCCGAGGGCAGCTACAAGCTCGTCTACGTCGCGCCCGAACGCCTGGAAAGCCCGGTGTTCCGCAGCTTTTTGCCGCGGGGGCGGACATCTCGATGGTCACGGTGGATGAGGCGCACTGCATCAGCCAGTGGGGACAGGATTTCCGCCCGAGCTACTTAAAGATCCTCGACTTCATCGACAGTCTGCCCCGCCGCCCTATCGTGGCGGCGTTCACGGCCACGGCCACGCGGGAGGTCAAGGACGACATTGTCTGCACGCTGCGGCTCCACGACCCGAAGGTGCTTGTGACCGGCTTTGACCGGCCCAACCTCTACTTTCAGGTCGAGCGCACCCGCCGCAAGGACGATTTTGTCATCCAATATCTGCGCGACCACCCCGGCGAGAGCGGCATCGTCTACTGCGCCACCCGGAAGAAGGTGGACAAGCTGCAGGAGCTTCTGACCGAATACAGCTTTGCGGCCACAAAGTACCACGCGGGCCTGTCCGCCGAAGCACGCCGCAAAAATCAGAATGACTTAATCTACGACACCGCTCCGGTCATTGTGGCGACGAACGCCTTTGGCATGGGCATTGACAAGTCCAACGTGCGGTTCGTGCTGCACTACAACATGCCCCAGAGCATGGAGAATTATTACCAGGAGGCGGGCCGTGCCGGGCGTGACGGGCTGCCGTCGCAGTGCGTGCTGCTTTTTTCGGCGCAGGACGTCATCATCAACAAATTTCTGCTGGACAAAAAGGATTTTTGCCGAGATGGACGACGAGGAGGCCGACCTTTTGCGCCAGCGCGACCTGCAGCGCTTTCAGACGATGGAGCGCTACTGCCAGACGACGGGTGCCTGCGCAACTACATTCTGGTCTATTTCGGCGAGCATCCCACCGCGCCGTGCGGCAACTGCGGCAGCTGCAACAACGATTTTGACGAGGTCGATATGACCGACGCCGCCAAGTGGATGATCAACTGCGTGGCCGAGCTGCGCGGGCGGTACGGCAAAGCGATTTTGTTCGGCACTTTACAAGGCGCGAACCGTGCGCGTCTGCGGGAGCTGGGAGCCGAGCGCTTCAAGAGCTACGGCCGGATGAAGGACACCCCGCGCGAGACGCTGGAACGCCTGCTGGCCCAACTGCTTGAGGATGGATATTTGGTGCAGAGCGACGACCAGTACGCCGTGCTGCACATCGGGGGATATTGCCCCGCTGAAGGCCGGCGGGCAGGTGCTGGTCAAGCTGCCGCCGCAGCGTGAGCCAGGAGCAGGCCCGCGCACCGAAGCCGAAGCGCCGCAGCCCGATGGACGCGCTGACGAGCGCCGGACTGGAGCTGTTCAATCAGCTGCGCCAGCTGCGGTTCGACACCGCCCAGCGCGAGGGACTGCCGCCCTACGTCGTGTTCGGTGACAAGTCGCTGGTGGATATGTGCCTGCGCGCGCCGCGCGCGCGGAGATATGCTGGGCATCTACGGCATGGGTGAGCGCAAGTATGAAAAGTACGGTGCCGCGTTCTTTTCGGTCATTGACGCTTACCGCGCCGACCACCCCGACGCCGTTTTGAGCTTGGACCCGCCCGCACCGGAGCCGGAAAAGCCGCTGCCGTCCGAGAAGAAGAAAAAGCCGTCGAAGGCCGAGCGCCCCGCGTTTTACCTGACGGCGGAGGATGCGCGCAGCTTCAACTATCAGGACAGCTATACCGGCGCGGAGCTGAAGGCCGCGCTGATCGAGGCCGCCGGTGACCCGGATGTGAAGGCGCCGACCATCAAGGGAGATCGACGAGTGGCTGCTGGCGCAGCGGCTCATCGGCATGGAGCGTCTGCCGACGAAGGGCTTTTACTACGTGCCGACCCCTGCCGGTGTGGACGCCGGTCTGCGCAGCGAGGACAAGGGTCAGCGCCCGCGGCACGCCGTATTCAGTGCTGCTGTTTACGCCGGAGGCGCAGCGGATGGTGGTGGATCATTTTATAAAACCGGACTAACCGCAAACCGGCAGGTCCCTGCTTTCGCACACGGCCACGGCGGCGTGTGGGCATGCCGCCCGTTCCACTTTCCCCGTTATACGTAGGGCGGGGTGCCCACACCCCGCCGCCAGTTCGCGGCATCTGCCGCTAATGAGTTTACGCGCTCTTTTCGTCAACCTGCCCGTTCTTTCGTCAATTCTTTGTCATATTCGTCGATTGCGGATTTTTTGACACGATGTTAAAATGTTAGCAGAGACAGTATACCAATTTATAAGGGAGCACCCCATGGACAACGTGAAAATTCTCGAGGTCAAGCAGAGCATCTTTGCCTCCAACGACGAGCAGGCCGCCGCGCTGCGGGCTGAGCTGAAGCAGGAAAAAATTTTTCTGCTGAATTTAATGAAGCGCGCCGGGGTCCGGCAAAACCACGACACTGCGCCGCACGATTGCTGCGCTGCAAAATGAGCTGCGCATCGGCGTGATGGAGGCCGACATCGACTCCGACGTGGACGCCCGCGCCATTGCCGAGACCAGCGCCAAGGCCATTCAGCTGCACACCGGCGGCATGTGCCATCTGGACGCCGAGATGACCCGGCAGGGACTGGCCGGAGCTGGGCACCAGGGGTCTCGATTTGGTGATTCTGGAAAACGTCGGCAACCTTGTCTGCCCTGCCGAGTTCGACACCGGCGCGGTGAAGAACGCCATGATTTTGTCGGTCCCCGAGGGTCACGACAAGCCGCTGAAATATCCGCTGATGTTCCAGGTCTGCGACGTCGTTCTTGTCAACAAGATCGACGTGCTTCCGTATTTTGACTTTGACATGGACAAATGCCGCGAGTATGTAGCCCTGCGCAACCCGAACGCAAAGGGTCATCCCGATCTGCGCCCGGACGGGCGAGGGCATTGACGAATGGGCCGATTGGCTAAAAAAAGAACAGGTCAGGGCATGGCAGGCGTAAATAATCCAGCCGCGTTGTAGGGGCCGCACATGTGCGGCCCGCGCGGCCTTGCCGCAATCGCCCGTCCGCCATTTACAACCGGGCCGGGCATGCCCGGCCCCTACTGTGCAAAAAACGGAGCAACGGCACAAAAAAAAAGGAGCACACCATGAGCAAACCCACTGCGTTCCCGCTGGATGAGAGCAGGCTGCCCTTCGAGATTCCGAGGGACGAGCCGTACCGCGAGAAAATTGCCAGGCTGGGCCAGATGATCACGGACCGCATCCCGGCCAAAAAGGGCATTCTGACGAAGGATGACCCCGAATACTGGGGCCTGGCGTCCATCGTGACCGACGAGATGGCGGACGTTGCCTTAAAAATGAAGGTGCGCAAGCCCATGACGCCTGTCCGAGCTTGTAAAAGCCACGGGCAAGCCCGCCGAAGAGCTGGAACCGCTTTTTTTTGCAGCAGATGGCCGTCGTCGGTCTGCTGGAGTACAACTGGGAGAATCCCCGCCGCGAAAAGCAGTACATCCTGCCGATGTTCGTGCCCGGCAGCGCAGAGTTCTTCAACATGAACAAGCAGCAGATCGCCGACCACCCCGAGGTGACGGCTTTTTTTGAGCGCATGACCTTCCTGCCCCTGGAGCACATCACCGCCATGGTTCCGCCGGGCGGCGCGGGCATCGGGATGCACGTCATCCCCGTGGAAAAAGCCATTGAAACAGAGAACCGGTCCGCCGATATCGAGCACATTTCCCACTGGCTGAAAAAATACGAAGGCAAGTATGCCGCCGGTCCGTGCAGCTGCCGTATGTCCCGCGCCGCCATGGGCGAGGGCTGCGGCGACGACCCCGACGACTGGTGCATCGGCGTGGGCGATATGGCCGACCGACTACCTCGTCGAGACCAACAAGGGGCATTATGTGACCTACGATGAGGTCATGCAGATCCTGCATAAGGCCGAGGACAACGGCTTTGTGCACCAAATCACGAACATCGACGGCGAGAATAAGATTTTTGCCATCTGCAACTGCAACGTCAACGTCTGCAATGCGCTGCGCACAAGCCAGCTGTTCAACACGCCGAACATGAGCCGCTCGGCCTACGTGGCGCGTGTCGAGCCGGAGAACTGCGTGGCCTGCGGGCGCTGTGTGGAGTACTGCCCGCGGGCGCGGTCAAAAAGCTGGGCCAGAAGCTCTGCACGAAGGACGGCCCCATCACCTACCCGAAGCAGGAGCTGCCCGACGCCGTGAAGTGGGGTCCCGACAAGTGGGCCATCGACTACCGCGACAAGAACCGCATCAACTGCTATGACACCGGCACCGCCCCTGCAAGACGGCCCTGCCCCGCGCACATCGCCGTGCAGGGGCTACCTGAAAATGGCCGCGCAAGGCCGCTACACCGACGCGCTGGCGCTTATTAAAAAGAAGAGAATCCCTTCCCCCGCCGTATGCGGCCGCGTCTGCAACCGCCGGTGCGAGACGCCTGCACCCGCGGCACCGTGGATCAGGCCGTTGCCATCGACGCCGTCAAGAAGTTCATTGCCGAGCAGGATCTGAACGCCGCGCACCGCTACGTGCCCGACGTTGTCCAGCCGTCGCTGCAGGGCCCGTGGCCGCAGAAGATTGCCATCATCGGCGGCGGCCCCGCCTGGGTCTGTCCTGCCCCTATTTTCTGGCAGTGCAGGGCTATAAGCCCACCGTATTTGAGAAAACGAGCGTCCCGGCGGCATGCTGCGCTACGGAATCCCTTCGTTCAAGCTCGAGAAAAACGTCATTGACGCCGAGATCAACATTCTGCGGGAGTTGGGCGTTGACATCCGCTGCGGTGTCGAGGTCGGCAAAGACGTCACGCTGGCCGAGCTGCGCCGACAGGGCTACCGGGCGTTCTATATCGCCATCGGCTGCCAGGGCGGGCGCCGGGCCGGTGTGCCCGGCGAGGACGCCGCGGGTATCGAGACCGCCGTCCACCTGCTGCGCACCGTCGGCGGTGACGAGAGCCGCAAAATGACCGGAAAGACCGTCGTCATCGGCGGCGGCAACGTTGCCATTGACGCGGCGCGTGTGTCTCTGCGCTGCGGTTCCGACGGCGTGACGATGGTCTGTCTGGAGCCGCGGGACAAGATGCCGGCCTCACCGGAGAAATTGCCGAGGCCGAGGAGGAGGGCACCAAAATCACCTGCGGCTACGGCCCGAAGGAGTTCCTCTCCGAGAACGGCCGTGTGACCGCCGTCGTGCTGAAAAAAAGTGCACCGGCCTTTACAACGCGGAGGGCCGTTTTGCGCCCACCTATGATGAAAATGACACCATCACCCTGCCGTGCGACAGCGTTGTTTTAAGCATCGGCCAGTGCATCGAGTGGGGCGATTTGCTGAACGGCGAGGCCGTGCAGCTGGGCCGCGGCCAGGGCGCTGTGGCCGACGCGCTGACCTACCAGACCGCCCAGCCGGACATTTTCGTCGGCGGCGACGTCTGCACCGGGCCGCGGTTTGCCATTGACGCGATTGCTGCGGGCAAGCAGGGGGCAATTTCCATCCACCGCTTTGTGCAGCCCAACACCAGCCTGACGATTGGCCGCAACCGCCGCGACTTCCACGAGCTGGACAAGTCGAATCTGGCGCTGGGCGAGTATGACCGCGCACCGCGCCAGTCCGCCGCGCTGGATGCGGGCATTGGCGCGCACCGTTCCTTCCGCGACGCACACCTGACGCTGACCGAGGATCAGGTCAAAATCGAGACAGCGCGCTGTCTGGGCTGCGGTGCCAGCGTTGTGGACCCGAACAAGTGCATTGGCTGCGGCGTCGCACGACAAAGTGCGCGTTTGATGCCATCCGCCTGCACCGCGACCTGCCCGAGTGCAGCAAGATGGTCAGGAGCGAGGACAAGTTCAAGGCCATTCTGCCCTACATGGCGAAGCGCGAGATCAAGATCCGCTTTGCCAAGAAGGAGAAGTAATGCACGAGCTTGGCATTGTATTCCACATCATCCGCACGGTGGAGGACGTGGCCCGGCAGAACGACGTGACGCGCATCCGGCGCGTGACGCTGCAGCTGGGCGAGGTCTCCGGCGTGGTGGAGCTATCCGCAGGACTGCTGGAAGTGGGCGGCGGCGAAATCGGGAGCTTTTGCCCGGCGCGGTGCTGACCGTGGAGACCATCCCCGCCGTGACCGTGTGCGAGGACTGCGGCCAGCAGTACCCCACCGTGCAGTTTACCGCACCTGCCCCCACTGCCAGAGCCCGCGCACCCACCTTTTGCAGGGCAATGAGATGTTGATCAAAGAAATCGAGGCCGTGGAGACAGGCCCCACCGCCCCGGAGAGAGCGTGAAGCTGCATGAAATACAAAATTTTCCGCATTGAGGAACAGATGTACGGCTGCGAGGAGCCGCCCGCCGACCAGCCGATTCTGGTTGACGTAGTGCTGGAAGGTGCTGACGGCACGCGGCGCATGCTCCCCTACCCCGACGATGCGCTGCGCCGCGGCGGAATGGAGGGAAGGCGACAGCGTCGAATTGACCGACGGCATCCTTCACAAGGTATAATTTCCCCAAAAACAAAGGGGCTGTTGCGTGTGCAGCAGCCCCTTCTATGTTTTTTGCAAAGGTTTATTCTTCCGTAGAAATATCGCGGCCAAAGTATTTTCGCTCATTGCCTTCAGCGTGCCGTCGGCGCGCAGCTCGTCAATGGCGGCATCAATGGCCGTGCGCAGGGCGGCAGTCTCGTCGCCCTTGCGCATCAGGATGGCGATCTGGTTCGCATCGTCGGTCAGCACGGCGATCTTCACATTCGCGTCGGGGTGCTCCTTCGTGTAATCGTAGAAGGTCATCTCGGCGTTCAGCGTCGCGTCGATGCGCCCGCTCAGCAGCAGCTCAAACGTCTGGTTCAGGTCGTCAACGCCCGTCACCGTCGCGCCGTACTGCTCGGCCAGCTCGGCGTAGGTGCTGGAGATCGTGTTTGCGGTCTTTTTGCCCTTCAGGTCCTCCAGCGTGTTGATGCTGTCATCGTCGGCCTTGGTGATGACGGCGGTGCGGTTGAAGGCGTAGGGCGTCGAGAAGTCGTATTTTTCGGCGCGTTCGGGGGGTTATGTCCACGCCGTTGACCATGATGTCATAACGGCCGTCATCAAGACCGGCAAGCAGGCCGTCCCACTCGCCCTCGACAAACTGCGGCTCAACGCCCAGCTTCTTCGCGATCTCGGTGGCGACCTCGACATCATAGCCGACGAGGTTGTCGTTTTCATCGTGGTATGTCCACGGCGCCCAAGTGCCTTCCATCGCGACCGTGATGGTGCCCTTGGCCTGGATCTCGCTCAACAGGTCGCCGGACGCGGCCTCGGCGGTGCTCCCGGCGGCGGATTCCGCGGCGGGCGCGGTGGCGGCGGCGCTGCTGCCGCAGGCGGTCAGGGCCAGCGCGGCGGTCAGGGTCAGGGCGGTCAGCTTGGTCAGGTTCTTCATTACAATAGGCTCCTTTGCTTGTAGGTCTGCAAAAATTCTTTTTGGTGCGGGGGCTGCTGCGGGTCGTTGAAGAACGCCTCGGCGGTGTTCTGCTCCACAATGACGCCCTGCTCCATGAACACCACGCGGTTGGCCGCGTGGCGGGCAAAATCCATCTCGTGGGTCACGACGAGCATTGTGCGGCCTTCCCCGGCCAGGCTGCGCATGACGGCCAGCACCTCGCCGGTCAGCTCGGGGTCCAAAGCGGACGTAGGCTCGTCGAAATAGATGATTTCCGGGTCGGCGGCTATGGCGCGGGCAATCGCCACGCGCTGCTGCTGCCCGCCGGAAAGCTGGCTGGGTAGTAGTCGGCGCGGTCATCCATGCCGACCTTGACCAGCGCGGCGCGGGCAATCTCCTCGGCCCGGCGGCGCGGCATTTTGCGCGCGATGATAAGCCCCTCGGTCACGTTTTGCAGCGCGGTCTTGTTGGCAAACAGGTTGTAGCTTTGAAAGACAAATCCCGTGCGGCGGCGCAGGGCGTTGGCCTCGGCGTGGGTGACGCAGGGCCAGGTCTACGCGCTGGTCGTCAAACAGCATCGTGCCGCCGTCGGACTTTTCCAAAAGTTCAGGCAGCGCAGCATCGTTGTTTTTCCGCTGCCGCTGGGGCCTAAAATGGCGACAACGTCGCCCTTGTTCACGTCCAGATCGATGCTCTTGAGCACCTGCAAATCGCCAAAGGACTTGCGCAGATTTCTGATTTGCAGCATAGTTCAGCTCCTTTGCGCGCCCTTGCTGTTGAGGTACCGCTCGCCGACGGCCTGCAGGCGGGTCAGCACGGTGCAGAACAGCAGGTAAACCAGACCGACCTCAATGTAGAGGGCCAGCGGCTCATAGGTGCGGGCCACAATGCGCTGGGTCGTCATGAACATTTCGGTCACGGTGATGTTGGCGGCCAGCGAGGTATCCTTGACCATGGAGATCAGCGTACTGGCCAGCGTGGGGAAGGCCGTGCGCAGCGCCTGCGGCAGGATGATGCGGCGGATGATCTGTAAGTAGCTCATGCCGACGCACTGCCCCGCCTCCATCTGGCCTTTGGGCACGGATTCCAGCGCGGCGCGGATGGTCTCGGCGCAGTACGCGCCCTCATTGATGGAAAAGACGAGCACCGCCGCGGGAACGGCTCAATCAGGATGCCGACGCCGGGCAGGCCGTAGAACACAACGAACAGCTGCACCAGCACGGGCGTGCCGCGGATGACCCAGATATAAAACCGGGCCAGCCGCTGCAAAACGGGCACATGGGCAAACTGCACCAGCGCCACCGCCACCGCGATGATAAGCGCCAGCGTGAACGAGATGGCGGTCAGCGGGATGGTGACGGTCAGGCCGGGCAGCAATATTTTTACCAAAGGAATCCACAAGGATTCCCCACAGGCGTTCGGACATGAGGCGGGACTCTCCTTTTTTTTTTTGGTTAGGGTTGCGGGAATATTTCCCACTAAAACGGTATGCTATGAGATTGTAGCACACTTTGCCGGATTTTGCAAGAGTGGAATTTGAAGTGAAGTTTAAAGTGGGAGCAGAAAAGCCTCCCTTGTCAAAGACAGACTCCCCGCGCCGGGGGAGGTGGCGCGTAGCGCCAGAGGGGGAACAGGTGGACGCCGCAGGCGGCCGGATGGGTTCTGACGGGCTATGCCCTGTGCGCTGTCACACCCGCGGACAGGCAGGAATCCCTCCGCCTCGCGCAGGCTGGCACCTCCCTTTGACAAGGGAGGCTTTTGTCTGCGGGGTGAGGGTGGGGGGATTGCACGGAAGGTTTGCTGTGGCCGGAAGCGGGCAAGGCGGCCAGAGAGCTGGCCGCCCTACGTTCTCCTTTTCGGAGGATGTAGGGCGGGGTGCTCCCCCCCCGCCGAAGTTAGCGGCAAGCAGAATGCAACGGGATTGGCAGACCGTAGGGGCGGATTCCATATTACCGACATAAGTACATACAACAGAGATGATACAAACTAAGCGTCATTCCCACAAAAATGTGATGAAAAAGGGTATAAAAAAATCCCACCGCTATGTGGCGATGGGATTTTACATGCTTCAAATATTAAAACTTATATTGGCCATTCTCATAAGTACAAGTCTTACCATCTGCCGTATAAACCAACTTGTCAATCTTGCAGATAGCACCAGAATCAGCATTTGCAGTAATCGTAACGTCGCCAATAGAGCTGTCCGTATACTTCACTTCAGACAGCGCAGAAATCTCGTCCTGAGAAATGGTAAACGTAGATTGGCCATTATTAGTAGTAACGGAAGATTTTGCACCGTCATTTTTATCAATCGTTACTGCCGTAGCCACCGTACCACCAAGCTTAACCGTAGCATACTGCTCATCAATTAGGGTCTGTGTAGCCATAACCGTCATACGGCACTCGGCTATAATGGACTGCTGCTTAGCCTTGTCGATGTAGCCAGTCAGAGCCGGAACCAGCAGGGCGGCCAGGATGGCCAGGATAACCAGAACGACGATGAGTTCTACCAAGGTGAAGCCCTTCTTATTCTTCATTTTACGAATTTTCTCGAACATAATAAATTCCTCCACTAAATTCTATAAGGACTTCGTGCGTCCTTATTTGTGATAATATAATATCACATAATCTGCCAAATTTCAACAGCCTTATGTAAAAACAGCAAAAAACATTTTTTTGCTTCTATTTTCGATTTCCCACCGTTTTGCCTGTTGTATTCCAACCGCCTTGCCGTGGCTGCCCCTCTGCCGCCGCGCGCGAATTCTACACATTACCGTCATTTTAAAAATCAGCTGTATCGCCGCGCCAAAAACTCGCGGCAAGAATTGCCGCAATTGAAGCCGCACATATATTGCGTTTATTTTATCTGTGCTGTCTCTGTCGGTGCGGGCAGCAGAGCGCATCGCGCATGGATTTCAGCGTATATAGGCCAATTTTACAGGCGGGCAATTTTTTGTGCTATTTTGCATTTTTCCGTGTCCTCTCCCCTGCCCGGCCACAGAGACGCTCCCTTTGTGGAACATACCGCAAATTCCGGTGCAAAAGTGTGGTATACTGCAAGATTTTGTGCTATACTGGATAAAAAAATCAACACAGCCGGGCCGCGCCCGGCACAAAAGAGGCAACACATGAACAACACCACCGAGGAAAAAACGCGAGGCTATCCCCAACAGCGTCAGCCGGATGCTGCTGGCGGGCATCGGCGTACTTTTTGCAGGTTTTATGGATCTTCTGGCTTGCCCTCAAGCTGAACGACTACTCCACCGCCATTCAGGTATGCACGTCGGTACTGACATTTTTGATTACGTTGCGTATATATGGGCTGCATATCAACTCCGCGTATAAAATTTCGTGGATCATTCTGATTTTGCTGTTTCCCATCTTCGGTCTGACCATCTATCTGTTGTTTGGCCGCAGCGGGGCCGTCAGCGTCATGCGCCGCCGTTTCGATGAAAATATGACGATGCTGCGTCAGTATCACGCACCCATTTTGCAGCAGCGCCGCGCCCTGCCCTACCCGGACCGCATCACCCGCAACCACGCCCGCTATTTGCAGGACTGCGCGGGCTACCCCGCCTATGACAACACAGATGTGACGTTCTACGGCGACACCTGCGAGGCGCTGGAGGCCCAGAAAACAGCCCTGCGCAGCGCGGAAAAAGTTTATTTTCATGGAATACCACGCCATTGAGGGGACGCCTCCGCCTGGCAGGAGCTGGAGGATATTCTGGCCGAGCGCGCGCCCACGGCGTGGAGGTGCGCGTATTTTACGACGACGTGGGCAGCATCGGGTTTATCAACAGCAAATTTGTCAAAAAAGCTGGCGGGGCGCGGCATACAGTGCCGCCGGTTCAACCCGGTCATCCCGATTTTGAACGTATTTATGAACAATCGCGACCACCGCAAAATCACCGTTGTGGACGGGCGCGTCGGCTTTACCGGCGGCTACAATCTGGCGGAGGAGTACTTCAACCGCACCCACCCTTACGGCCAGTGGAAGGACAGCGGCATCCGGCTGGAGGGCGACGCCGTGCGCGGCCTGACGCTGATTTTCTTAGAGCTGTGGGGCGCAACGCAGAAGGCCGCACCCGAGGTCGAGCGCTATCTGCCCGATGTGCCCTACACCGCGCGGGAGAACGCCGTGGTGCTGCCCTACGCGGACAATCCGCTGGACGACGAGGCCACCGGCGAAAACGTCTACCTGAACATGATCCGCAGTGCGAAGGACTACGTCTACATTACAACGCCCTACCTTATTTTAAGTGACGAGATGCAGCGCACACTGCGGCTGGCCGCGTCCAGCGGCGTTGATGTGCGGATCATCACGCCGGGCATCCCGGACAAAAAGCTGATCTTCTCGGTCACACGCAGCTATTACGCCAGCCTTGCCAAGAGCGGCGTGCGCATTTATGAGTACGCGCCCGGGTTCATCCACGCGAAGCAATGCGTAGCCGACGGCACGGAAGCCGTAGTGGGTACGATCAATTTTGACTTCCGCAGCCTGTACCTGCACTTTGAGAACGCCTGCTGGTTCTGCGGCTGCAGCGCCGTGGCCGATGTGCGCCGCGATTTTGACGCGCTGTTCCCCGTCTGCCGCGAGGTCACGCAGAAGTACGCCGACACCCGCAGCCTGGCCGTGCGCGGCTGGGACTGCGTGCTGCGGCTGTTCAGCCCGCTGATGTGACGGGCTATGCGCCGGGCGCGGCAAGTGGAATTTTTCCCAAAGAAATCTGCACTATTCCACGTTGCAAACCGCCGCTGCGCGCCGTACAATAAAGACAAAATCATCCTGTGAGGTGCATACCAATGGAGCATATAGCATGGAAGGGCCGCATCAAGCCCGGCTGCAAAGCGGAATATCCGCCGCCACGCGGGAGATCTGGCCCGAGATGGTCGAGGTGCTGAAGGCTGCGGGCATCTGCAACTACAGCATCTTCTACTGTAACGACGAGCTGTTCGGCTACTATGAGTGCGCGAAGGGCGTTGCCTACGCCGAGAAGGTACAGGCCGAAAGCCCCGTTGTGGACCGCTGGAACGACTACATGAAGGACATTCTGGAGCTGGAAATGGACCCTAGATCGGCGCCAGCCCAAGCTGGAGCAGGTGTTCCGTCTGGATTAAACGCGCATAAGACAGCAAAGCCGCCCGTGTCAGGCTGACACGGGCGGCTTGTGTTTTTATGGGCAGGTGCAGCGCAGGCGGTGCTGCCTTTAGGGTATTTTACAACACGATGCGGAACGCGACGCGGTGCTTTCCTTCCCGCTGACGCGGTGGCGCTCCTCCACATCGGTTCCCCAGCTGTCGATGCCGCCGACGCCGGGACTGCGCCCAGGATCGTCACGCTCGTGTGCGGCCCGTGGCGGGCAGCTCGGTGATGTGCTGGGCAGCCTCGGATCCTCCTGCGCAGTGTTGGGCAGTTCGCTGAAGGCAAACGGCGTCGGCCTGTTCAATCGTCAGCGCAGCAACCGTCTGACCGCAGGCGTTGTGCTGCTCCAGCGTGAACTGACGGGTGCCCACATGCAGGCCGCAGTCCTGCGGGACGAGAGCCGGTTCAATATGCGGCACCTCCTCATGGCAGCCAAAGACGCCGCCCTTGCAGCGATCCGGTAGGTCTCGCCCGAAAGGCCGGTCCAGAGCGTGCGGCCACAGGGCAAACGTCTGAATTTTACGCCGAAGCAGGGCAGCTTCGGGCGCACCGGGCACGCCATGATAGACGGCCTCGACCAGCAGCGTGCCCTGCGGCTCCACGGTGTAGGTCAGCTCAGCCTTAGCGCCGGGCACGGTGGGCACGCCGTAGGTATAGCGCACCTGCACACCGTCGGCGGATTTCTGCAAGACCGCAAAGCCGAGGTTCTGCAGGTAGACATCCGCCGCCAGCCAGGCCGCCGCTTTCTGCGGAAAGCCGCAGCCGCGGTCATTGTCGGTGGCGGCGCGCCAGAACGCCGGGCGCGGGCGCGCCAGAGCCACTCACTGCCGTTGACGGTCAGCGACGACGGCCCGGCCTCGCCCGCGGAAAAAAATTTCAAACCCGTCGCCCCTGACGCCGAGGTTGCCGTCGCCCTCGGTCACGGTCAACGTGCCGGGCTTGCGGGCGGCCTGTGCTTTTGCCGCGTCGCGGTCCGCCCGGGCGGCGGCTGCGGCGTTGCGGGCATCGTGGGCGGCGCGGCGGGCGGGGGTGTCGTACCAGTAGCGCACGTCCTGCATGGCGGGCTTCTCGGCACCGTCGGCGTAGACAATGCCGTTGCCGCTGAAGTTGTAATCGGTGTTGCGGTCCGCAAAGTCGCCGCCGTAGCCCAGCACGCTGCGGCCAAGCGCGTCGGTGTGCCGGAGCGCCTGGTCCATGTAGTCCCAGATGAAGCCGCCCTGGTACTGGTCGAACTCGTCGGCCAAGCGCACATAGCTCTCCATGCCGCCCAGCGAGTTGCCCATATCGTGCATATACTCGCAGAGAATGAAGGGCTTCTTCGGGTGGGATTCGAGATACTCGCGAATTTCCCACGGCTTGGCGTACATCCGGCTTTCCATGTCGCTGATGGCGTCGAACGCGCGGCAGTGGAACACACCCTCATAATGCACGAGGCGTCCCGGGTCGTGGTCGTGGAAGAACTGCGACATGGCGAGAATATCCTCGCCCGCGTAGCTCTCATTGCCGCCGCAGGACCAGATCAGGACGGCGGCGTGGTTCTTGTCGCGTTCAAACATGCTGCGGGCGCGGTCCACGACGCAGTCCTTCCACTCGGGCAGGCTGCCGGGCACGTTCCAGCTCGGCTCCACCGCGCCGAGCTTCTGCCAGCTGCCGTGGCTTTCGAGGTTCGTCTCGTCGATCATGTAGATGCCGTTCCGGTCACACAGGTCGTACCACAGGCTCTGGTCGGGGTAGTGGCAGGTGCGCACGGCGTTGATGTTGTTCTTTTTGAACACGGCCATGGCGGCGTGCATGTCGTCGGCGCCGATGGCGCGGCCCCCGTCGGCGTTCCACTCGTGGCGGTTGACACCGTTGAACACGACACGTTCCCCGTTCAGGCACATGACGCCGTTTATCATCTCAAAGCGGCGGAAGCCGATGTCGTAGGGCACAACTTCCTGCAAAACGCCGTCGGCATCGCGCAGGGTCAGTATGGCGTGGTAGAGCACCGGCGCTGCATGGCTCCACGGCTGGATGCCCTCGATCTCAATCGTATCGCCCGCGGCGGGCCCTCGTAGACGGCGTAGCCTCGGGGTCGGTCACGACGGGGCAGCCGACGCGCCGTCGGTCTCGCCGTCCAGCTTGACGAGGGGCGTCAGCAGGCCGGTGGTGTTGTCGGCGGCAAGGTCGGCCTTGAGCCAGATGTCGTTGATGTGGACCCTGGGCTTTGCGTACAGATAGACCGAGCGGAAGATACCCGAGAAGCGGAAGAAGTCCTGATCCTCGATCCAGGCGGCGCTGCTGCGCTTGTAGACCTCGACGCAGAGGCGGTTGTTCTCGTCCTGAATATACGGTGTCAGGTCAAATTCAGACGGGGTGAAGCTGTCCTCGGCATAGCCGACGAACTGCCGTTGCACCACAGGTACATGGCCTGCTCCACGCCCTGAAAGCTGACGCAGACGCGCTGGCCGCGCAGGGACTCGTCCAGATCAAACTCTTTGACATAGCTGCCCACGGGGTCATCGTTCCAATCGACCTGCGGCGGGCGCAGGCAGCTGCGGCCATCCCACGGGTAGAGGGTGTTGGTGTACTGCAGCTGACCGTAGCCCTGCAGCTCGATGTGCCCGGGCACGCGGATGGTGCCGAAGCCGGACAGGTCGGCGTCCGGCTGCCAGAAATCCGCCGGGCGGGCGGCAGGGTTGGCGCTCCACGCAAAGCGCCATGCGCCGTCCAGTGACTGGCGCAGCGATGTCAGGCCGCTTTCGGCCTCGTCCAAAGTGCGGCAGCAGAGATGGTCAGAGTGTGCGTCCAGCCGGTTCACAGCAAAGACGGTGGGGTCACTCAGCCAGCGAAGTTCAGGGGTCATAGGGATCTCTCCTTTACACAATCAGGTTCTTACCGTCATTCTGCCACAGGGCGCGCGGGGTGTCAATGGAAAGTTTCACGCAGATATTTTCCGTATTTTTGCATCTTTACGGGAATTGTGCTGTGTTTAACACTTCGCGGCAGGATTTTTGAGTTTTTCCGTTTTGTCTGGTGGCAGATTGTACGCTGCAGCACCAGATATAGCGGTGACGGCAGGATTTTTGCGTGGTGGGTTGTTATAGTCGGCACACCTGTGGCACAAAAAGCGCCGCACCTTTTTGCGGGGGCGGCGTTTTGGGGTCATCTTTTCTTCTGTCTCCGCCTCCGCGGCGGCGCGCAGACGCTCCCGCACGGGGCGCAGGGCCTCGGGCAGAGCCTCATCGGGCAGGTCGCTGATGCCCTCGGTGCTGCCACGGGCGGCGGCGGTCTCATAGAACCAGCACTTGTAGTCCAGGGTGTCCATCGTCTGCTGCAATTCAGCCATGCGGGTCTCGAGCACGGTGCGCTGCTTGCGGAACAGCTCCAGCCGCCGGGCAATGGTCTCATCGCCCTGCATGGCCAGCTCGATGTATTCGCGGATGTCCTTGAGGGACATGCCGGTTTTTTTTCAGGCACTCGATGATGCGCAGCCACTCCAGAAGTCCTTCTCCGTAAAAACGCGGATGCCGCCGGACGAGCGCCCGACGAAGGGCAGCAGCCCTTCCTTATCGTAATAGCGGATTGTCGATGCGGGCACGCCCAGCCGCCGCGCCATCTCCCCCACTGTATAGGCCATGTGTTTTCCTCCTATGACTTAAACCCGGGTTTAACCTGTGTATCAGTATAGGACAAAAGGGCGGCGCTGTCAAGGCGGGCGGGGGTCGCCCGCGGTATTTTTCCCTCATCCGGCTGAACGGTTTCCTGTTCTTGCGCACGCCGCGGGGCGTGCCGCCGCCCCTGCCCGCTTTTCTTTTATAGGGAAGGCTTTTTCTATTTTTTTATTGACAAACGCGCGGTTTGTTTCTATCATGTTCATATAAGTAAGGGAGGGAACGCCACTATGCTGACCTATAATATGGACGTGGAGGCACGCAGCATCTGGCTGCGCGCCACCCCGGCGCAGCGGCGCTGGCACAGCCGTTTTACTGCACCGAGGCCGGCAACTTTTATGGCCGCGCCCATTTTGCCACAGCCCGCACCGATAAGGAAAGCTATCTGCTGTTTTATACGCTGTCCGGCTCCGGTCTGATCGAGCAGAACGACCAGCGCGTGGAGCTGCCCCGCCGGCAGCGCCCTGCTGTTGAACTGCCGCACCCCGCAAAGCTACTGCACTGCCCCCGGGCAGGACCACTGGCACCACTACTGGGCGCATCTGGACGGCGCGGGCGTCGCCAATCTGGCCGAGGTACTGCAGCCGCAGGGGCGGCTGTCCCCCGTTACGGTCAGTCGGCTGGAGATGCAGCCGCTGTTTGAGTCACTGGCCGCCGAGTGGGAGCACGGCGCTGCCGCACAGATCGAGATCTGCCTGGCCCTGCACCGGATGCTGGCCCTGATGGCCCGCCAGCTGCTGGCCGGGGACGAGAGCCGCCCAATCGCACCTTGATCGAACAGGCCGCCGAGTACATCCGCCAGCACTATGCCGAGCCGCTGTCGCTGGACAGCCTGCTGGCCCAGACGCCGGTGAGCAAGAGCTGGTTCCTGCGGCTGTTCCGCCAGTACATGGGCACGACGCCCCTACAATTTTTGCTGTCCACGCGGATCACACGCGCCAAGGAGCTGCTGGTGCTGACGGATTTCTCCGTCTGCGGATCGCGCACCAGGTCGGTTTTGGGGATGAGAGCAACTTCTCGACCCGCTTTACCGCCATGGTGGGGCCAAAAGCCCCAGCAGTACCGCAAGAGTGCAATGAAGCCCGCGGAAAACTGAATAATGGGAAAGAAGGCATTTGTATGTTGAAAACCGAACGCATGGACCGTGTCCGTGCTGCCCTGCGCGCGCAGGGACTGACGCAGATGATCGTCTGCGACCCCAAGGGCGTGTGGTATCTGACCGGCGTCGCTGTGGAGCCCTATGAGCGTCTGCTGGCGCTCTACCTGCCCACCGAGGGCGAGCCGGTGCTGTTTTTGAACAGACTGTTCAATGTGCCCGAGCCGCCGTGCAGGACCGTCTGGCACACCGACACGGACAAGCCCGTGGCGCAGATCGCCGAGGTCGTGGACGCGGGCAGGCCGCTGGGCATTGACAAGGAGTGGCCCGCTAAGTTTCTGATCCCGCTGATGGAGATCCACCCCGGTATGCAGGTCGTGCTGTCCAGCGACTGCGTGGACGACTGCCGCGCCTGCAAGAACGCCGAGGAGCAGACCCTCATGCGCGAGGCGTCCCGCATCAACGACGCGGTAAACGAGGCCGCGAAGCACTATATAAAGGCCGGCATGACCGAACGCGAGGTCGCCGAGTTTATCGATGCGCAGTTCCGTGCCCACGGCTGCGAGGGGCCGAGCTTTACGACGATCGTCTCGCTGGTGCCAACGCCGCCGACCCGCACCATGAGCCGGACGACACCGTGTTAAAAGAGGGCGACTGCGTGCTGTTTGACATGGGCTGCGTGAAGGGCCGCTATTGCAGCGACATGACCCGCACCTGGTTCTGCGGCCAGCCCACTGAAAAGCAGGCCGCCGTGCACGATCTGGTGCGCCGCGCGAATGAGGCTGCCGAGGCGCTCATCAAGCCCGGCGTGCGCCTGTGTGAGCTGGACGCCGCCGCGCGACGATTACGGAGGCGGGCTACGGCGCGTATTTCAACCACCGTCTGGGGCATTTCATCGGCCAGACCGACCACGAGAAGGGCGACGTCAGCAGCGCGAACACCGCCGTAGCCAGACCCGGCATGATCTTTCGATTGAGCCGGGCGTCTACCTGCCCGGCGAGTTCGGCGTCCGCGTGGAGGACCTCGTCCTGGTGACTGAGACCGGCTGCGAGGTGCTGAACAGGAACGATAAGCATTGGGATGTGGTGGGGAAATAACCGCCGCCATCCCTGCCTCCCCCTTGAGGGGGAGGTGGCCCCGCAGGGCCGGGAAGGGTGGCTGGCAGCCGACCTATAAAAGGGTTGTTGCGGCTCACCCCCTCACCGCCTGTGGGCGGAGCCCCCCTCAAGGGGAGCCTAAAAGAATTTCAGAGAGGTGTACGATTGAAAAAACATCTGTTCCGTATCATTGCCGTCCTGTCCGCCGCGGTCCTGCTGGCGGGCTGTGCGGCGTCGCGGCTGCGGCTGGGGCTGCGGCTGCTGGCGGCGTGTACAATGCGTTTGGTACCGCCATGTCCGCCCAGAACAGCACCATATCGAGGTCAAACAGACGCCGGGTCCGCCGCCAACCTGCGGCTGCTGGCGGGCGGCTATTTTACAGCTGGCCGTTGCCCAGTCCGACATGGCGCAGGATGCCTCCATGACGGCAGCGGCATCTTTGCCCACGAGAGCACCGAGCGCAGCTTCAGCGCCGTGGCCGCCCTGTATGAGGAGGCCGTGCAGGTCGTTGTCCGGGCCGACTCCGGCATTACGACGCTGGAGGAACTGCAGGGCTGCACGCTCAGCGTCGGCGAGGAGGAACCGGCACCGAGCAGAACGCCGGGCAGGTGTTGGCCGCCTGCGGGCCTGAACAACCGCCTGGTACACACTGTAAACCTGAACTACACCGACGCTGCCGCCCGGCTGGCCGACGGCACGATCGACGCGATGTTCGTCACCGCCGGTCTGCACGCCGACGCGCTGGAGCAGCTGGCCAAGACCTGCGCCATCCGTCTGCTCTCCGTCGATGGGGTGTCGGTGCGCGGCTGCTGGCGGCCTACCCGGCCTACCGCGCCTGCGTTATCCCCGCCGGGACCTACGCCGGTCAGGGTGAGGACGTCTGGACCGTCAGCGTGCAGGCGCTTCTGCTGGCGTCGAACGCGCTGTCCGACGAGACCGTCCAAAGACTGACTGCCCGGTATTTTGACAGCGTGGGACGCCGTGGCTGCCGCCGTGCCGGTGCCGCTGGTGACCGACCCCGCCGTGGCCGCCGCGCAGAGCGTTATCCCCTACCACACCGGGGCCGCTGCGTACTACACCGCGCGCAGGGCATCACCCCGCAGGGTCGGAGACGGGCGCGTCCCCTGAACAGGAGGCCGCCGCATGATCATCTCACTGGATATGTACCAGACGCTGTTTTGCGGCGGTCTGCGTGCTGATGCTGGGCCGCTTTTTGAAGGCGCGCGCATCGGCTTTCTGGAAAAATTCTGCATTCCCGCGCCGGTCATCGGCGGCGTGCTGTTTGCCGTTTTCACCTGTCTCTGCTATGTGACCGGCATTGCCGAGTTTGAATTTGACGACATTTTAAAGGAAGTCTGCATGGTGTTCTTTCTTCACCTCGGTGGGCTTTCAGGCCAACCTCAAGGTGCTGAAAAGCGGCGGCAAATCGCTGATCCTCTTCTTGGGGCTGGTCGTTGCGCTGATTTTGTGCCAGAACTTCCTCGCCGTCGGGCTGGCGGATCTGCTGGGCATCTCGCCGCTGATCGGTCTGTGCACCGGTTCCATCCCGATGGTCGGCGGCCACGGCACGGCGGGCGCGTTCGGCCCCGTGCTCGAGGACTTCGGCGTTGCGGGCGCGACCACGCTCTGCACGGCGGCGGCCACCTACGGCCTGATCGCGGGCAGCGTCATGGGCGGTCCGACGGGCCGTCTGCTCATTGAGCGCCGCAAAGCTGCTGGACACCGTTGTGCCTGAGGACGACAGCCTGCTGGTGGAAGAAGAGATCAAGCACGAGCGTCACAGCAGCATGTACCCGGCTGCTGTGTTCCAGCTGATTATCGCCATCGGCATCGGCACGTTCATCTCCAAGGCTCTGGCCATGACCGGGCTGACGTTCCCCATTTATATCGGCGCGATGATCGCCGCGGCGTGTATGCGCAACATCGGCGAATTCACCCACAAATTCACGACCCACATGGGCGAGATCAACGACATCGGCGGCATCAGCCTGTCGCTGTTCCTGGGCATTGCCATGATCACGCTGAAGCTGTGGCAGCTGGCCGCGCTGGCGCTGCCGCTCATCATCCTGCTGGCGGGCCAGACGCTGCTGATTTTCCTGTTCACCTACTTTGTGATTTTCAACATCATGGGCCGCGACTATGACGCTGCGGTCATTGCAGCGGGCGTCTGCGGGTTTGGCATGGGCGCGACGCCCAACGCCATGGCCAACATGCAGGCCCTGTGCGAAAAGTATGCTCCGTCGGTCAAGGCGTATCTGCTGATCCCGCTGGTAGGCAGTCTGTTTGCGGACTTCCTCAACAGTCTGGTCATCACCTTCTTTATCAACTTTATCTAATTGGGAGGTCTTTCTGATGTTCCGCAAGCTGCGCGAGGCGCTGAAAAGCAGCGCTACCGTGTCCACAGTGACGATGTTGCCCCTGCCCGAGGTCCACACCGGCCAGATTGCCCACAGCGACGCCCCCGAGACCCCGGAGAAGCACAAGTCCATCAACTATGAAAGCGTCGCCATCCCGGAGGTTCATATTCCAAAGAAGAAAGCCCTGAAGCCTTCTCCCCCTGGGGGAGAAGGCCCCCCGCAGGGCCGGATGAGGGGAGAGCTTGCGTGGTTGCCCGCAAACGGGTTGCCACAGAGGGTTCGGCCCTCATCAGTCACCTTTCAGTGACAGCTTCCCCGATGGGGAAGCCTTTTTTAGTCCCAAAAACGCCCCTGACCGAACGGTCAGGGGCGTTTTTGCCCGTAATGTTAGTCGAGGAAGTTCTCGTTGAGGGTGACACCGAAGTCGTGGGCGATGGCGCGCAGGTCATCGTCGGTGATGGTCTGGCGGATCAGGCCGCCGCCCATGGACAGGACCTTGACATAGATCTCGGCACTCTTTTCAATCGTGTGGGCGAGGCCGAAGGTGATGTCAAAGTCAGGGCCGGAGGCAAACAGGCCGTGCTGTGCCCAGATAGCGGCCTGATAGGTTTTCATCTTCTCGGAGGTTGCCATGGCGATGTCCGCGCCGCCCGGGACCATCCAGGGGCAGACGCCAACACCCTCGGGGAAAACGACGGGGCACTCGGTAGCGCTCTGCCACAGGGCGCGGGAGAAGTCACGGTCCGTCAGCGGCAGGATGTAGGTCAGCGCAATGACGTTGGTGGCGTGGCAGTGATAAATAACGCGGTTCGCGCCGTTGGTGGCGGCCTTGCGGACGCTGTGGTTCATGAAAAATGGCTGGGGAACTCGGACGTCGGGCGTGCGCCGTCGGCCAGACCCCAGACGATGCGCCAGCTGTCGCCCTTGTCGTTGATCTCCACAATGCCGATGCTGTGGATCGGGTCAGGCTCGACGTTGCGGAAGAACTTGCCGGAGCCGGTGGTGATGAAGTACTCACCGGCCAGATTATCGGCCTGCACGCCCATGTTGACCCACTCGCGCGGCTCGGCGTCGAAGTAGGGACGGCAGGCGGCGACGTCCTCCCCCGGTCATGCGGTAGGTCAGGTTGCCCCCGTTGCGCTCGTGCCAGCCCTGCAGCCAGCCATCGTTGCACATGCGGATAAAGCCCTTGACGCAGGGAATTTCATAAATCGTAGACATAATTTCTGCTCCTTTATATCGTTGTGTTGGCTTCCCCCTCCGGGGAAGCTGTCAGTGGCCCCGACCACTGACTGATGAGGGCAAAGCTGCCGACAACAGCCCGTTACCGGGCAATTGCCGCAAGGCCGCCCCTCATCCGGCCTCGGGCGGGGCCTCGGCCACCTTCCCCCAAGGGGAAGGCATCCCGAAATCAGCGCGTGATCACATCCACCGGCACGTTGAAGATCTCGGCAACCTTCAAAATCGTGTCGATGTGGTGGCCGGTGGCGGCGGCCATGTGGTGGGTGGGGCCGGCCTCGCTCCAGCGGTTGACGAACTCGCGGGCACCGCAGCTGAAGCGGGTACGCATGTTCGTGTCACCGAAGGTGAAGATCGGGCCGGGCTCGTTGACGCCCTCGGCCACGACAAACTTGAAGTGGCCGTCCTTGTCCTGCGTGATGGCCAGATAGGCCACATCGCCCACCGGCGGGTAGAACTGGGTCAGATAACCGCCGCCGGTCTTGCCATGGAATACCGGTACGATCTTCATGGTCGGCTTTCTGGCCGTGGAGATGTCGGCGTCGCCGGAGCCGGAGTGGCCGATAATGCAGATGTCCTCGTTAAAGTCGATAGAGTACATCTCGCTCAGCTGGCCGCAGCCCGCAATGGTCTTGAGGATGGACATGGCCATCGCGACCTTGATGTCGCCCTCGACGGCGCAGGCCGTGCCCCTGCTTGATGAGCATCGAGAACGCGGGGATCAGCATCGAGTCCAGCTTACCGGCCACGCCCTTGGCGAAGCCGTCGTAGTGGCTGGCGACGAAGGCGATCTTCTCGTCCCCTGACCCACTGCTCAAATGCGACAACGTAGCGGGCCATATCCCAGACCTTCTCTACCGTGCCGCCGCCCTCAATATCGAAGGTGTCCAGAATGTCCTGCGCCTTGGCGCGGATGGCGTCCTCGTCGGTGATGTTGTCAGCGATGGCCCACATCTTCTCCCAGTCAAACTGCTTGGTGTAGAGCCACATACGGTTGTACAGGTTCGTCTCGTCGATGTACAGATCCATCATGCCCGGATACGGACGACCGATCTGCGCAAAGGTTCGTATCACGGAAGCGGCGGCGCACCTGCGCGGCCTTGCACCAGTCGTTGATTTCGGCCTGCACGGCGGGGTCACCGCCCTCGACAACGCCGGTGATGACGGCGTGGCGCTTACCGGCGCGCTCCAGATCAGCGACCATCTCGCCGACAGCGCCGCAGGCGTACAGCTCACCCAGCCAGGTGGGGGTGTCGGTGTTGGCGTAGTCGGGGGCCTTCTTCTTCTGCACGTTGACGAGGACGACGGGCACGTCGAGGTCGCGCACGGCGGGCAGCATATTGTAAGAGGTAGCGTAGGTCAGCAGCTGCAGAATGACAAGGTCAACGTCGGCGGCGCGGAACTTATCGCCCGCGGCCATGGACTGCTCCTTGGTGGTGACGATGCCGCCGTCGATGACCTCGACGGTGTCGGGCAGCGTCTTTTTTGAAGGCGGCGTACTGGCCCTCAAACTCGGGGGACCAGCGTGGGGAACTGCGGCAGGTAAGCGCCCAGCGCAATGGCGAACACGCCAACGCGGGCTTTGGTTTCGACTAACATGGTGGGACCTCCTGTATATGGATTTGTTGTGATGTGCGTGTAGGGAGGGATTTATCCCTCCCGGGAAGTATACGGTGTCGGGCGCGGGCACGGGAGGGTCAAGACCCTCCCCACAAAACCGGGGTGAACGGCAGGCTGGCGGCGGCATGAGGGCATGCCGCCCCTACGGTTGATGTAGGGCGGGGTGCCCCACCCCGCCGGGTCGTTTACTCCGGCTGATACTTTTTAATTTCAAAGCTGCGCCGGATGGCGGCGCGGGCCTCGGCCAGGTCGGCAAAATCGCCGCTGTGGATGAACTGCACCATCAGGTTGCCCAGCGCTGTGCCCTCGGTGGGGCCTGCAAACACGGTCAGGCCTGTGGCGTTGGCAGTGAGCTGGTTCAGGTAGCCGTCCCGGCTGCCGCCGCCCACGATGTTCAGGCTTGTGTAGGTCTTGCCGGTCAGGCTTTGCAAGGTCTCCACGGCGCGGCGGTAGTCCTGCGTCAGGGAGTTGTAGACGCACTGCATGACCTCGCCGGTGGCGGCGGGCACGGGCTGGTGCGTGTCGGCGCAGGCGGCCCTGACTTCTTCGATCATGGAGGCAGGCGCTAAGAAGCGGTTGTCATCGGGGTCAACGCAGCTGGGGAAGTCGGCGGCCTCCTTCGCGGCGGCGATCAGCTCCGGGAAGCTCGGGCGGGTGCCGGTCTTTTCGCCAAGCTCACGGCGGACGGACTGGATCATCCAAATGCCCATGATATTTTTCAGATAACGGTAGCGGTATTCATAGCCGCCCTCGTTCGTAAAGTTGGCGGCGCAGCTGTCCGGGCCGGTGATGGCCGCTGCGTTTTCCACGCCCAGCAGGCTCCAGGTTCCGCTGGAGAGGTAAGCGGCGTACTCATCCCGCGCGGGCACGGCGAGGAATGCCGAGCCGGTGTCGTGGGTCGCGGGCAGAATGACCTCGGCGTCAAAAACCGACAGCCTTCTGAATGTCCGGCGTCAGATGACCCAGCACGGTCCCGGCGGTCTTGATGGGCTGGAAGATGCCGCGCGGCAGACCCAGCTTTTCGATCAGTGCATCGTCCCAGTCCCTGCTGTCCGCGCCCACCAGCGCCGTGGTGCTTGCGTTCGTGTACTCATTGGCGGGCACGCCGCAGAGCAGGTAGTTCAGGTAATCGGGCACCATCAGGAACGTTTTGGCGGCGGCCAGCTGCTCCGGGTGCTCCTTTTTTTTGAGCGCCATCAGCTGGTAGACCGTGTTGAACGGCTGGTACTGGATGCCGGTGCGGGCATAGTGGTCGGCAAAGGTCAGGCCGTATTCCTTTTCCAGCGCCTCGCGGATGCCCTCGGTGCGCTCGTCGCGGTAGGCGACGGCGTCGCCGATACGCTTATTGTCCGCATCCAGCAGCACAAAATCGACGGCCCAGGTGTCGATGCCGATGGTCGCGGGGGCAAAGCCTGCGTCGTGTGCAGCCTTCAGGCCGTTGACGACCTCTTTCGCCAGGGTGTCGATGTCCCAGCAGAGGTGGCCGTTCTCGCGGTGGACGCCGTTTTCGAAGCGGTAGACCTCCTGCAGGGTGATTTTTCCGTTCTGCACGGTGCCTACGATGTGCCGCCCGCTGGACGCGCCGATGTCGACTGCCAGTGTACAGGTTTGCATAAGCTCTCTCCTTCTTTGCAAAATAACAGTGTTGCAGCATTTGCTTTTTGTCTGCATTATACGACACCCGGGCCCGGCTTTCCATCCGCAAAAAGAATTTGATTGTTTGGGAAAATTCCACACGTCCCTTTCCGCGTTCCCGGCGGTTTTGTCCGTCCCGTGCCGGAATAATCCGATTGACACGCCCTGTGCCGTCCCGTATAATAGACCCTGCAACCAATAAAGGAGATGTTACATTATGGCCACCGCGCACAAAAAAGCCGTGTGCTGGATATGACCCAAGGCGACCCGTTCCGCCTGGTGCTGCAATTTTCGATGCCGCTGTTCTGCTCCAACCTTTTTGCAGCAGCTGTACAACCTGACAGACACTGCGCTGGCCGGGCACCTGCTGGGCTCCGCCGCGCTGGCGGAGATCGGCGCGACGGCGGCGCTGTACGGGCTTATCATGAACTTTGCCTTCGGCATGAACAACGGCCTGGCGCTGACGGTCAGCCGCTATTTTGGCGCGGGCGATGAAAGCGGGATACGCCGCGCCGTGGGCTGGATGGTCACGCTGTCGGCGGCGGTGTCGCTGGTGCTGACGGGGTGCTCCCCTGCTGGGCCGCGACGCGCTGCTGACCGTTTTGCAGGTCCCGGCACAGGCATGGGGCGGCGCGTCCGCCTACCTGACCGTCATTCTGCTGGGCATCCCGCTGACGATGCTTTATAATATGGAGGCTGCGCTGCTGCGCGCCGTCGGCAACAGCGTGACGCCGCTGCTGTTCCTGCTGTTCAGCAGCGTGCTGAACGTCGGGCTGACGCCGCGTTCATGGGGCCGCTGGGGCTGGGCGTGCGCGGCGCGGCCATTGCCACGGTGCTGGCGCAGGGCATCAGCGCCGTGCTGGGCGTTGTGTATATCCTGCGCGGCTACCCGGAGCTGCGCTTTTTACGCCCCGGCAGCTCGGGGCTGCCACGCGCCGCGCCGTGACCAGTATGTTCTGGGCGGGCCTGAGCATGGGGCTGATGAGCGCCATCTACAATCTGGCAGCGTGGCGCTGCAAAGCAGCATCAACGCGCTGGGCAGCGTCTACATCACGGCGCAGACCGCCGCGCGCCGCTTAGCGGAGCTGTACTTTATCCCGGGCGGTGCGCTGGGCATCGGCGTGGCGACGTTCAGCAGCCAGAATCTGGGTGCGGCCGCCGCAGCCGCATTTGGCAGAGCGTCAAGGCCGCGCTTGCGATCTATTTTGTGTGGTGGGTGTTTGTGATGGCGTTCACCTTCCTGTTGGGCGGGCCGCCATCCGCGGCATCACGGGCACCACGGACGAGGTCATTATCTCCAACGCGCTGCTGTACCTGAAAAATCAGCGCACCGGTCATCCTGCCGATGGCCGTGCTGGTCATTCTGCGCAATATGCTGCAGGGCATCCGGCACACGGTAGAGCCGCTGCTGGCCAGCGGGCTGGAGCTTGTGGGCAAGGTGATCTTTGCCGTATGGCTCGTGCCGGTCCGGGGCCCGCGCGGTCTGCTTTTGTGAGCCGACGACCTGGGTCGTATTTTTGTGTTAGCTCAGCTGGTAGAGCATCTGCTTGACGTGCAGGAGGTCACAGGTTCGAGTCCTGTACGCGCACCAAGAGTCTGTGACATCTTAGATGTCCCAGACTCTTTTTTTTGTTGTATCGCCCAGAACCGGCAAGGCCGATGTTGAAAACGAGATCCGTAGGGGCGCATTCTATATGCGCCCGCGGAGGTTGCAAGCGGGCACGGGGCGGATATGGAATCCGCCCCCCTACGTTTTTTGTGGCGGGCGGAGGCCCGCAGAGGCGGTGCCCCGCGTGGAGTTGTCTCCCTTTGTTGAAAGCGAAACCGTAGGGACGCATTCTATATGCGCCCGCGGAGGTTTGCCTTGCCGCAAGCGGGGGCACGGGCGGATATGGAATCCGCCCCTACGTTTTTTGTGGCGGGCGGAGGCCCCCCTGCAGAAGGCGGTGCTCCCGCGTGGAGTTTTCTCCCTTTGTCGAAAACGAAACTGTAGGGGCGCATTCTATATGCGCCCGCGGAAGTTTGCCTTTACCGCAAGCGGGCACGGGCGGATATGGAATCCGCCCCCTACATTTTTGTGGCGGGCGGAGTCCCCGCAGAGGCGGTGCCCCGCGTGGAGCTTTTCTCTTTGTCGAAAGCGAAACTCCGTAGGGACGCATTCTATATGCGCCCGCGTAGGTCTGCGCCGCCGCGAACGGGCACGGGCGGATATGGAATCCGCCCCTACATTTTTTGTGGCGGGCGGAGTCCCCGCAGAGGCGGTGCCCCGCGTGGAGTTTTCTCCCTTTGTTGAAAGCGAGATCCGTAGGGGCGCATTCTATATGCGCCCGCGGAGGTTTATCTTGCCGCAAGCGGGCACGGGCGGATATGGAATCCGCCCCTACATTTTTGTAGGGGCGGCCAAGGGGTGCGTTTTTGCTCTGTTGTGCGTGCAAGCGGATTTATTTCCGCTTGCGCCTTGTCAAAAACCATCTTATGTGGTATACTATTTCTCTACAAGTCCACAGGCAAACCCGGCGCAAGCCGGCGACGCAAAGCTATAGGGGCCCATTGGGTCAGCCAGTTGCCAACAAGAAATTGTTGTTTTTACTGCCGCCGCTAGCTTCGCGTCCTTTTTGGGGCAGGAGCTGACGAGGGTGAAAACACATCGCTACACCGGCGGCACAAAGCAGGGCATCTATAACGTCCTGCTGTTTTCTGCTGCCCGCGGATATTGTTTAATACGGTCAGACAGCGCTTTCAGGTATGGGTTCGCCATGCCCCCTGAAGGCGTTTTTTTTCCTGCGTCACAGCCTATATAGCAGACCGTCAAAAAATAAGGAGAAAAACCGGATGAAAAAAGAAACCACTGCACAGAATTTCCTCCCTGCTTGCAGCCACGGTGCTGGGTCTGTTCCTGCTGACCGGCTGTGCCGGAAAAAGCACCGAGGCGGTGCAGGCACAGGAGGACGCCGACACCATTCAGGTCTATTTGTGGACCAACAGCCTCTACGAAAAGTACGCCCCCCCGTGTATGCAGGCGCAGCTGCCGGACGTAAACATTGAGTTTATCGTGGGCAACAACGATCTGGACTTTTACAAATTTTTGCAGGAAAACGGCGGTCTGCCGGACATTATAACCTGCTGCCGCTTCTCCCTGCACGATGCGGCCCCCTGAAGGGCAGCCTGATGGACCTTGCCACCACCAACGAGGCAGGCGCTGTCTACAATACCTACCTCAACAGCTTTAAAATGAGGACGGCAGTGTAAACTGGCTGCCCGTATGCGCAGACGCCCACGGCTTTGTGGTCAACCGCGGCCTTTTTGAGGAATACGGTATCCCGCTGCCCACCGATTACGCCAGCTTTTTGCCGCTGCCTGCAAAGCCTTTGACGAGGCGGGCATCCGCGGCTTTACCGCCGATTATCTGTACGACTACACCTGCATGGAAACGCTGCAGGGGCTTTCCGCCGCCGAGCTTACGACCACGGAAGGGCGCAAATGGCGCACCGCCTACAGCGATCCCGCCGGCACCGCCCGTGTCGGGCTGGATGATACCGTCTGGCCGGGCGTCTTTGCGCGTATGGAGCAGTTCATCCGGGACACCGGTCTTACGGCGGCGGACTTAGAGCTGAATTACGACGATGTGACCGGAATGTTCGGCAAAAAGGGAGCTTGCCATGTACTTTTGGCAGCTCCGCCGGCGTACAGATGTTCCGGGAGCAAGGCATCGACGCGATTTTTTTGCCGTTCTTCAACCAGAACGGCGAAAAAATGGCTGATGACCACCCCCCTACTTCCAGGTGGCGCTGAACCGCGACCTGGAGCAGGACGCCGCCCGGCGCGAAAAAGGCAATGCAGGTCCTGCACGTCATGCTGTCGGAGGGGCGCAGGAGCAGATCCTCGCGGACGGGCAGGATCTTTTGAGCTACAGCCAGAATGTCAGCTACCACCTGACCGACACCATGAAGGACGTGCGCACCGTGGTGGAAGAAAACCACATGTATATCCGCATTGCCTCCAACGATTTCTTTGCCGTTTCCAAGGATGTGGTCTCCAAAATGATCGCGGGCGAATATGACGCCGGGCAGGCCTACCGTGCGTTCAACGCCCGCCTTCTGACAGAGGAACCGTCCGACACAAGCGACGTTGTGCTGACCAGTGAAACCGCCTATTCCAACGTATTCCACGCAAACGGCGGCAGCGCCGCCTTCTCCGTTATGGCAAACACGCTGCGCGGGCTGTACGGCACCGACGTGCTGATAGCACCCGCCAGCAGCTTTACCGGCAGCGTGCTGCAGGCAGACTATACCCAGACAACGGCGCGCGCCATGATCATGCCCAACGGCCTGATGTCCCGCCGGCGCACCATGACCGGCGCGGAGCTGAAAGAGACCGTCCACGCCTTTGTGGAAGGCTGCGAGGGCGGGTTTGTGCCCTTCAACCGTGGTTCTCTGCCAGTGGTCAGCGGCATTGCCGTGCAGGTGCAGGAGAACGGCGGCAGCTATACGCTGACCGGCATCACCCGCGGCGGCCAGCCACTGCAGGATGACGACACCGTCACCGTGACCTGCTTGGCAACCGAAAAGCAGATGACACCGCTGCTGCAGGACGAAAGCCGCGCGTTTGAGCGCGGGGAGGCCACGGTCAGAAACGCCTGGAGCGAGGCACTTTCCGGCGGCAGCGTGACGCTGGCCGCGCCGGAAAGCTATATTACATTCGGGGGTAATGCGCTGTGGAAGATACTAAGCATAAAATAAAAATAAAGCGGCATTCCCGGCGAAATTGGCATGCTGCGGCGGCCTGCCTGCTGTCGATTGCGCTGCTTGTCTGCCTTAGCGCGCAGTACCTTTCGTTTGTGTCAAAAACCATCTATGCGGAAAGCACCCAGCATTTGGGAGAAGTCCTGCACAAATCCAACAATATGCTGAGCATGATCGTCAAGAAGAACACCTCCTACCTGCATGTGTGGAACGGCTTTCTTGAGCAGTGACCCCGATGATGCCAGCACGCAGGCGTATCTGGAGTCAGCGCAGCAGCAGCTTGGCTTTGCCGAATTCTACTTTCTTCTTACGACGGCAACTACATGACCCCCAGCGGGAAAAACGGGCTACCTGGGCCTGCAGAGCAATCTGACGAGCAGCTTTCCGACCAGAAGGACGTTGTGTTGAACACGGCCCCTGCCCGGGCAGGACCCGATGCTGGTGTTCATCTGCCCCGAAACCAAGGGCATCTACCGCGGCTTTGCCTACGATGCCATTGCCATCGGCCACTACAACAATGTTGTGATGAAGGCCGTGGACGATTCGGCTTTCGGCGGAGCGGCCAGCCCTTTGTCATCTACCCGGACGGGCAGGTCGTGATCGAAAATATCTCAGAAGACTCGAATCCATTTATAACTTTTTATAGCGATACTGCAAGAGTATTCCGACCTTACCGAGGCGCAGATACAGGAGCTTTTACGGACGACTTTTGCGCAGGGCATCACCGGAAACCGCGAGGTGACGCTGGACGGCACAAGATACTATATGGTCTACGAAAGCACCGGCATCCAGAACTGGATCCTGGTGGGGCTTGTCCCGCGGGATTCCGTCAATGCCGCCATGAACCAGCTTTGGCAGCGCACGATGCAGATCGTAGCCCTCGTTGTCCTGTCGATTGCGGCAATGATCCTCTGATGGTCATGCACCGGGGCCGCACCAAGCTGCGTCGCCAGAACACCGCGATTTTCCAAGAGCACCTTCCTTTCCAATATGTCCCACGACATCTGCACCCGATGAATGCCATTATCGGGTTTACGGCCCGCTGGCACGGCGCATATTGACGACAATGACCTTGTCAAAGAGATTATCTGAAGAAAATCAGCGTATCGGGCCAGCATCTGCTCAGCTCATCAACGATATTCTGGATATGAGCCGTATCGAAAGCGGCAAGGTCAAACTGGACAACACAGAGGTCCACCTGCCCGATGTGCTGCACGACCTGCGACGATCATTCAAGGGCAATATCAGCGCCAAACAGCTTGAATTTACATCGACACGCAGGATGTGCACCACGAGGACGTTATCACCGATAAGCTGCGCTTGAATCAGGTCCTGATCAACATCGTGGGCAACTCTGTCAAGTTTACACCGGCAGGCGGTACCATCAATATCCGCGTTGAAGAAAAGCCGTCTGCCCGCAGTGGGTATGCGACCTTTGTTTTCAGCGTGAAAGATAACGGTATCGGTATGTCGAAGGACTTCCAGGCGCACGTTTTTGACTCTTTTCACGGGAACAGACTGCGACAAGAAGCGGCATTCAGGGTACGGGCTTTGGCATGGCCATCTCGAAAAACATCGTAGATATGATGGGCGGAACCATTGCCGTCAGAGCGAGCAGGGAAAGGCAGCTGAGTTTACGGTCACCGCTGGACTGCAAGGTTTGTACCGAAGGCGGAAAAGATCCCCGCACTGGAGGGTCTGAAGGCGCTGGTGGTGGACGACGATTTCAACACCTGCGCACAGTGTGACCAAGATGCTGGTCACGGTGGGTATGCGCGCCGATTGGACGCTTTCCGGCAAGGGCAGTCCATCCTGCGCGCGACAAGGCAGTCACGACTGGCGCATATGAACGGTGCGGGTTCAAGGCAGTTTATACGCCTATTATTGACTGGCCGCCTGATGCCGGATATGAACGGCATCGCCTACGGCTTTTGAGGTCGATACCGCCGAGAACGGCGCCATCGCCGTGGAAAGGTCCGCACCGCCGCGCCGGGGCAGTACGATCTGGTGCTGATGGACGTGCGATGCCGATCATGGACGGCTACACCGCCACCCGCCGCATCCGCGTGCTGGAAAAACCCCGCCCTGGCAGGCATCCCCATTCTTGCCATGACGGCGAATGCCTTTGACGAGGACCGCCGCAACGCCCTGGAATGCGGCATGAACGGTTTCCTGTCCAAGCCCATCGTGATCGCCGACCTTGTGCAGGAGATGCGCAAGGTCCTGTAACACGCGGGGTTTCAGAGCCGGGAATCATACGCAAAGCCAAAACAAAAGACGCAGCCACGCTATTTTACAGCAAAATAGCGTGGCTGCGTTTTTTTGGGGTGTCCCTGTTTGTCGGAAACGGAATCTCTAGGGGCGCATTCTATATGCGCCCGCGGAGGTTTATCCTGCCGCAAGCGGGCACGGGCGGAGAGGGGCACGTTTTTCCCTGTTGCGTGTGTAGGGGCGACCATGCCCCTGCATAGTGCGGGATATGGACGATGATACTGCTATTATTCTGATGGTGGACAGTAACTGCCAACGAGAGCATATTTTTTTGCCGAGCGAAAAGGCGAAAGCCTATGAAATGAAGTTGGAAGCTTTTCGTAGAAAGCTGGTAGACCGTCAAAAGGAAATTCCCGACAAGTTGTCGGGAATTTTGAAAGCGCCGATTTAGTCGGTCAAGCAAAAGCGGGCGGCAAGTCCAGCGCTTTATCCATCTGAACAAACTCACCCCTGAACTCATGAAAATGGTGGATGATGGCAAGCTAAAAGCCACTCCCTGCCGTAGAACTTAGCTACCTTACCCCCCGAAGAACAAGAGGACTTCCCTCTCTTACATGGAATCCGAGGGTTGCACACCATCGCTGTCACAGGCGCAAAAGCTCAAAGAAGCCAGCAAGGAAAGCGTACTGACACCAGAAAAAAAAGAAAATCCAGCATATTATGGCCGCCAAACCGCCATGTAAAGCCGCGTGACCCGCAGCTTATGATTCCC
>VOFF01000703.1_pt1 | contig 34000 bp, 34 predicted proteins | sample 5384061 | NCBI WGS metagenome assembly VOFF01 (sample SAMN12384725, study PRJNA508395) | human gut metagenome | isolation source: healthy gut E | host: Homo sapiens | reverse complement strand
ATCAGCATATCTACAAGAAAAAGTATTATAAAAACTAAGCTGAGTTCGTTGTATACCGAGGACTTTGTTGAGCAAAAAAACCTAGGAGAGTTACCGGAAGATACGGCAAGCACTTTTTTTGTCTTAAAGAAAAAAGCGAGTATCAGCTATTTTCTTCGGTAGCGATGGTATGGGGAGCGGACACATACCAGATGGCATTCCGGCTGCTCAAAACCTATCATATACCAGATGAAATGCTTTCTGCGATTATTCGTATCTTTGATAGTAATATTCAAAGCATTCAGATGCTTGACGAACATAACTATCGTGTCAACATCTGCAATCAGGAAAAAGCTTCTGTCGGACAAGGAACTTCTATATATGTTGTCCAGCGGAACGACAAAAAGGTATCATCCTTTACACATTGGTTGTAGCTTCTCTCCAACAGGGGTTCGATTTGCTTATCGATGAGGCAGAGGCACATTTTTCATAAGACACTTGTCGAAAATATGCTGAGTCTCTATATGGATAAAACAGTGAACAGACACGGGGCAACGTTGCTGTTTTCGACACATTATTGTGAAGTTTTAGATTTGTTTAACCGACAGGATAATAATATCTGGGTGTGTCAGTCAAGCGATAAGATTGCCATTAAGAATATGTATGAGTGTTTTGAGGTGAGATCTGGTTTGCTTAAGAGCAAGCGTTTTTATAATAACGCTTTCCAAACGGCGGTAAACTATGATGAACTCATGAATCTGAAAAGGAAGTTGATGAAATGAAGCTGTTGATCATGTGCGAGGACCTAACGAGCTCAAAATCATCAACATCCTGCTGGAAAATCAAAAGCTGAAATTTACATCAGATGATTTGCTGGGCTTGGTCCCGTATCATGCACGTCAAATAAAATCCTCTGCTGCAGTTAAGGCGGCGTTGAACTTGTATCCAGATGAGGTACATGTACTGCGTATTGGCGATGGTCAAAATGAGAAACTGGAAATACCGTCTGCATACAAAGATAAAATAACGCTGGTTGAAAAGTATTGTACAAAGCCTGAGTTGGAGATGCTGCTCATTATATCTGAAGATTTAGCTGATGAGTATGAAAAAGTGAAATCCAAAACAAAACCAAAGACTTTTGCAAAAGCGAATATTCGATGCGGAAAAAGAAGATATGATAATAGTACAGCGTTCTACGAGGAGTACTTTGGTCAGAATTGCGAAAAGTTGGTTGCTGCTATAAAAGCGTATAAACAACACAATGGCTCACACAAGAAAGATGAACATTACTTGGCGGAGCTCTTGAAGTAATTATGTGAAGTGAGAGGCAGATGAAATGGCGGGTGGCCTTAAGTTGTTTGATTACAGAATGACGGAAAAAGAGCACATTCTGGCAGAGACCATAATCGAGATGACAGACAATTCGGAACTTTTCCGTACTGGCCTTGAACATTTTGACTGGTCTGAGATAAAAGTTATCCCTACTGGAGATAGACCACACGATTTCAGCTATACCCTGAAACAAGAAGCTTGGATTGAATTGATTGATGCTGTCGCGGCGTACATTAAACTGAATCCGTCTGGAGAATGGCTGTCATCGGACAGCAGAACATATTACAAGGAAAATGGATTCCGTTATACGGATAGCCAGAAGAAAAAATTTTTGAAGACAGTAAGCGGTGGACTAACTGATTATATGTCAGACTGGTGGGAATGGACAAAAGACGGAAGGCCAGAGAATGTTTTATTTTTAAAGCGGTAATTTTATCATTTGAAAACGGGCAATCGTAGTATAGTGCAAATATAAGAAGTACTTTTCTATAAAAAAATGAACAAGAGAAATGGAATGAAATCATAAATGGAAAATCTTTTCCAAGAAGAGTGTACATTATCAAAAAGATAGTGTAGAAAGGTATGGTATTGCAATGAAAAAGCATGCACAAGAATGGGTTGCCGAAATTGAGCAGATGTTGATGGATAGCCTGTTTTTGTGGTAAAGTATAAGTACAATGAAAAACCAGATGAGGAATACATCGATTTGGCTCCGATTCTCAAAAATTTATATGTTGAAGTAGATAAGTTCTTGAATCCTATTATAATAATAGCAATCATTCTGGCTTCTATTTCGCGCTATCGACGTTTCTCTTGATTTGATAATCAAACAAATATAATGAATCTCTGGAGTGGGGGAACTATGTATATTCAAAAAAGTCAAACTTCAAAACTTTAGATCTTTTTGGTGATGAAGGCATTTGCTTTTTATTCAATAAGGGAATCAATGCTGTGATTGGTGAGAATAACAACGGGAAAACGGCCTTGATAGATGCCATCCGAATTGCGTTTTCCTGTGTCCTATATAAAAAAGATATTTTCTTCAGCAAAACTGACTTTCATGTGAATGCGGCTGGAGAAAGAGCCGCATTTGCACAAATCGATGTGTACTTGAAAGATGTTCCTCAGAACTTGATAGAAATTTGGGATCCCATACAGCCTGATTGTGGAGAATTCCATGTTGTTTTCACATTGGAGAAGACCGCTGCAGGTACAGACAAGGTTAAGTATAGAGCGTGGGGTGGAAAGTGCGAAGGAAATCTGTTGTCTTCGGATACGCTTGAAGCTATTAATCTTGACTATTTAAGTGCATTGAGAGATGCCTCGAGCGAAATGAAACCTTCGCGTAACAGTAAACTTGCAGAACTGCTTGAGACCATCGCAAAGGAACCCAAAGATAAAGAGGCTTTGGTTGATAAATTGAGAACCGCAAATCAAGAAATCCTTCAAACAGAATCTTTAGGGAAAACAAAACAGGTTATTAACGAAAATCTTTTCTCTATCGAACAGGATCTAATGTATCAGAAGGTCGATTTGGGCCTTGTTGAACCAAGATTTGAATCTATTACGGCATCTCTGAGAACATGGATTGTTCCACGTTGGTGTTTCATGGGAGAAGACCATCAAAAATATGCCCAAGTAAGAGCTTTGGAATCTTCCGACAAATATAAAGCGTATATCCATGACCAAGAGTGTGGTCTGTATATCGATGTTGATTCCTTAATTGCTAAAAAAGAAGACTTAGATGATTCCTTGAAGGATGCCTTGGTGGGTTTGAAAAAGTATTCCTTTGAAATTTTTCAAAATGGGTTGGGATATAATAATCTTCTATTTATTTCGGCTGTTTTAGGGGATATGTCTTTTGAAAAAAAGCGGTATCTATGAGAATGTGTTCTTGGTGGAGGAACCAGAGGCACATTTACATCCTCAATTGCAAGAATTGATTCTAAACTTCTTTATGAAAAAATGTGCAGCAACATGAGAATATACAGGTTATTATGACTTCGCATTCTCCAACCATGGTTTCCAAAATTGGAACTAAGAATATCAATTTGATATATGAAAGCCAGCACAAGTTATATAATTATCCGCTGGTTAACGCATCCTTAACAGATGAGGAAAACGACTATTTAGAGAAATATCTGGATGTTACAAAATCTCAGCTTTTCTTTGCTAAAGGTGTGATTTTTGTTGAAGGAATTAGCGAGGCAATTTTAATTCCTGAGTTTGCAAAGCTGATCAATCGGCCACTAGATATGTACGCTGTAGAGCTTGTGAATATAATGGTGTCGGATTTGCGCCATTCGCCAAAATGATAAAGGTCCCTGGTAAAAGCAGTGGATTTGCAAAAGCTTCAATTATTACAGATGATGATCGTTGTTCAAATAAAAACGAGCCAACATATATTTCTAAAGATTTAGATTATGATGATGATTTAACAGGGATAATTGATAAAATTGATCACGGGACGCCATCGACCAGATTTAACTCTATCACTGCTTTATGTGGTGACAATGTTGTAAAATGTTTCGGGGCAGTAAAAACATTTGAATATGCATTGGCGTTGGAACCGAATAATATTGAATATTTACTAGACGCAATATCTACGGTATATCCAGAAGCTGGACCTAAATTAAGAAAAAAAAAAGTGAATGCGGAAGCCAGTCAGCAGCTCAAAGCGCTAATGATTTGGCTCTTTGTCCGTTCGAGAAACTCTGCAAAAGCACAAGTAGCGCAGGCTTTAGGACGCATACTGCAAAAGCAACATCAGGATGATAAAAATGGAGTGACATCACCTTTTGTGGTTCCCAAATACATAAAAGACGCAATCTATAACGTGACGCGAAGGTTGTCTGGTGCAGAGGAATAGCTATGTTTGATTTTACTACAGAACAGGTTGAATTTCTCGAGTCTTCAGGTAAAGTAGTATTGCATGCCTGCCCGGGGAGCGGAAAAACGACAATAGTTGCACGAAAACTGGCTAACTATTTACAATGTTGGAATCGACCTCATCAAGGAATAGCGGTTCTTTCGTTTACTAATGTTGCCAGTGACGAAATCCGTCACCAAGCGACTGAAATGCTTCCTGAAGGATACTGCGTTGATGACCCTCATTTTATAGGGACACTGGATAGCTTCATCGACAATTTTATTTTTTGAGGTTTGGGTATTTATTGCAGAAAAAACCTAAAAGACCAGTAATTACATCGCCTGATGTTGTTAATTCGTATCAATTCTGGAGAAAAAGTTGTTACACAAATTGCTTGTCACATATCGGTGATTTTAGATGGAATTCAAATGGAAAATTAACTAAGAACGGAAAAGATATAATCTGCACTGGAACGCAGCAATATGCCCCTCCGTGTATCCAGTTCAAAAAGAGATTACTAGAAAAAGGCCTATTCTTTCAAGACGAAGTTTCAGGACTGGCATGTATTCTCCTGGAAAGGTATCCTGAAATCGCAAAAAGCATTGCGTTAAGATTTCCTGTTATTATTTTGGACGAGGCACAGGATACTTCAGAAGAACAAATGAGGATATTGGATTTACTGTGTGCAGCAGGTTTGGAATCAATGTATATTGTAGGGGATCCAGATCAAGCAATTTATGAATGGCGAAATGCAAATCCAGAATCATTTCTGGAAAAGATGCATGACTCAGAATGGACACAGTTGGTTTTATCTGAGAATTTTAGAAGTTCGCAAATGATATGCAATGCAACTTATATTTTCTCTGATACTAATAAAGATAAAAAAAGGCCAATAACGCATCTGGACCATTTGCGACCTATAATAAAAAAACCAGTGTTGTTCTTGTATGACAAAGACACAGCAGAAGATTTGATTATTCAAAGGTTCAAAGAAGAGTGCACTGCATGTGACATATCTGTTTCTCCTGATAAAGTTGCAATCGTAACAAGAAGCAAAATTCATTCGGATGACAGTATAGATAATCTCTGGAAAACGCCGGAAACAGAGTTGTTGGCAAGAGCTTCTTTTGAGTGGATGTGCGACAATAGGAAAAAAAAGCATATGTGTTTTGCGAGAGAGCGTTATTTCAGATGGTCGTCAAAGATTTGAAAGACATAGATGTTTCTATCGAATGGGACGTATCTCAAATTATACAATATGCAAAATGGAAACAAGTTGTTATTGAAATTTTATAAGACTTCCTTCAGCGGATGAAGAATGCGGTCAATGGGTGACTAATAGTAGGGATATTGTACATAAAATACTTGTATCTCATAATGTGGCCATGCGTGATGGTATAACTATGAACGATGCAATAAAAATCAAAACAAGAGACAAAAAACATCCAGACTTCAGGAAAATACCGATCAGATGCTACTTTGAGATAAAATCGAAGGCTGAATATACATATTCTTCGATTCATGGAGTAAAAGGAGAAACTTTCGATGCTCTCATGCTCTTGATACATGGAACAGTAGGAAATACATTAACACCGTCATTTTTGGCTAATGGAAAGACGAATACAGAATTGATGCGCATTGCATACGTCGCAATGACACGCCCCCGAAAACTTCTTGTTGTTGCAATGCCCAAAAACAAGGCAAAACTTTCTAACCGGTTCCCACCGGATAAATGGGATTATGTCGAATTATAAATAATATCAGAGGTTTGAAATTGGAGAAAGAAATATTATGGTATGACGAAGTGTTTTGCTGTGGAATTTCTTTCTTCAAAAAGCACTGCATGGTGAAGAAAAAACGTCAACTGAGTTTGAACGTCAAGTGTAATAAACAGGACTCTTCTGAAGTGATTCGAAACGAGTAAAACTCAACTGAAAAAACGGTTATTTGGGCGAATTGACGTGTTTGATAATGCGTTGATTCGCTCTTTTTTACCGCCGGGGGCCGGGGTTACTTCTCTACGGTGAAGTCACACGGAGACCGGTGGCCCCTTTTTGCGTGAAAAACCGCAAAATTCATAGGCCGGGGGGGTCAGAGGATTAACGGCGCAAAATGAAACAGGAAAACGTACAGGCATCGAAGATTTGGTTCCGGTGCCATTCTTTTTTTCCGAAATGAACCAAAGTGTGTGAAACCTCTCGTAAACAGGGAGCTTTCGCACATTTTAGCTTGTTCCGGGAGGAGCAGGGGCGAGCGAGAATCGGCCGCCGCAACAACAATCCAACCTGGCGGGGTGGTGCCGATTTCTACTTCGCCGCTTTTCACATGAATTATGAGATTTTTCTAAGAAACCGCCGAAAAAACGGCGAAAAATGAGAGTGGGGTGAGGGCAGATGGAAGATGACACGGCTGAGATGATAAGGGACATGGCTTTTTCCTTCTGTCCTCAGTGCGGTACAGCCATTGTACCGAATCATAAAGGCAGACCGAAAAAAGTTCTGCTCACCGGAATGCCGGTCACGGTGGAACAACACCCACCCGAAGCCGGAGAACTGGAAGACCGTGCGGTCAAAGATCTGCCCGGTGTGCGGCAGGGAGTTTTCCTATCGGCATCAGTACGGGTTGGAACGGAAATATTGCAGTCGGGCTTGTGCCAACCGGGGCAGGAAGAAGGAGGCGAACAGGAGTGAGTAAGAAAATTATCGGTGTGTATCCGATGTTCAACACCGGGGGTATCTGTGTACATGCGATTGACGATGCGGAAGATAAGGTCTTGGCATCTGTGAATGGGGAAAACCCGGAATGGTGCGAGATGGCTGAACAGCCGCAGGAAGATGGAGATGAAATGGAGTCGGGCTTTTTGTTCGGTTCCTTTTTCGTGGCGTTTTCAGGGGTCATTCGCATGGGAATGGATTGAATTTCAAAAAGGCGAAGTTGCCCATGATATTACATTGGTGAGTGTGATATAATATGGTCAACTGAGAAAAACTACGATAACTAAAGACTTTTTTTACGGCTTGAGTTGTTCTTTAAAAAGTTTTATTTGTTGAAAAACTGCAAGAAGGCCGTGTGACAATTGAAGAAGCAGCGGAAGATGCTGGAATGACAGTAGAGGAATTTAAGAAAGTGATGGAAAACACCTCTCTGCAGGCGGTCTAAGAAAAAACATATAGAGTAAACTGTTAAGCCCCTACAAGGCTCAGATCGGTTCGATACCGACTGAAAGCCTTGTAGGGCTTATTTTTTTTGCTTTTTTTTCAAATTTATTTGTGAAAAATGTTGTCCAAGACTTGACATCGGCCGGCATTGATTGGCAGCGCGAGAAATGGCAATCAGGACTTGGTTCTAAGTTTATCCACCAAGGCGAAAAAAATGCTGCGAAATATGCGGACGAGGTCATTGTTCTGAGCAAAGGAGTGCAGGACTATTTTAAGGTAACTTATGGAAGAAAAACGCACTTTATCCCTAATGGCGTGAATAGGCCGCAGATTCGGGAAGCAAGTCTGATTACAGATAAGTTCGGGCTGAAAAAAAGACTCATACATATTGTTCCTCGGTCGTCTGGTGCCAGAAAAGGGTATTCGATATCTGGTTGAGGCCTTCAAGAATGTCAAGACGGATAAAAACTGGTCATCGCAGGTGGCTCCAGTGATACGGATTCCTTTATGGAGGAATTGAAAGAACTGGCGAAAGGTGACGATCGGATTCTCTTTACTGGGTTTGTGCAGGGAGCAATGCTGGATGAACTATACAGCAACGCTTACATCTACACGCTGCCGTCTGATCTGGAAGGAATGCCATTAAGTCTGCTGGAAGCAATGAGCTATGGAAACTGCTGTCTGGTTTCCGACATTCCAGAGTGCGCAGAGGTTGTGGAAGATAAGGCATTGATTTTCAAAAGTCGGATGTAGAGGACTTGCGAGAAAAACTGCAAGAGGCCTGTGACCATCCTGAAATGGTTATGAAAATGAAGAATCAGGCAGCTGACTTTATCTGCGAGAAATATAACTGGGATGAAGTTGTAAGGGAAACGATGAAGTTATACACAAGAAAATAATATGTTAGAGTCAACTGTTCCAATAAGAATAGTAAGACACAATGCGCCCTTTACGCTTCAGCATATTCGCTCGGCGTTTTCCCATAAAAATCTTTGAATTTTCGCGAGAAGAAGTAGGGGTCGTCAAAACCTACGGCGGCAGCTACTTCCTTGATATAGACCTGCTTATTACTGCGGATCATCTCACCGGCGCGTTTCATGCGCACCTCGTTGATGTACTGGAACAGGCCGATGCCGGTTTCTTTGGAGAACAGGCGGCTCAGATATTCCCGGTTCAGCCCTACATAGTCGGCGATGCTGTCCAGCGTCAGTTTGTCCATATAATGCGCGTTTACATAGATGATGACGGCCTGCACCTCTTTTTTGAATTTGCTCAAGGCAATTTTGCTAAGTCCCATGCGTTCCTGCAAAATCAAGCAGAGCAGTTGTTCAAGAGCCTCCGCGGTGGGGGCTTTTTCTATTTCCTTAAAGGTTTGATCCAGTGTCTCCTGCGGAATCATATTCTCGCCGGGACGCTCCAGCAACAGATGGCAGGCTTCACGGACGCGCTGCGGCGGCATACAGAGTGCCGCGCAGTTCTGAAAGAAAGTGTGAACGGCAATCTGCATCTGCAATTCATCGGCATTTTGCGCTGCTGCTGCGGTGGCCTTGGACAGTTCTGCCTGAGAGACATGGAAGGGTTGGGCGGTAACTGTGTGTGCCGTTGCCTTTATGGGAGCACTGCGCCCTACATAAAAGGCGAGCGCCTTAGAATCCTCACACAGCTGGTAGCCCTGGCGGAGTTCGGCCAATGAAATGGGCTTGTCGTGGTAGATGATGACCGGGGCATCCAGAAAATATGTTGTGACCTGCCGTGCAAGCGGGCAAGTTTCTTATCCAGAGTACGCCCGGAGGCTACAAGGCTTTCATTGCTGATCAACCCGCAGATTTCATCCTCATGGGTGTGCAGAAATACTTTGCCGCCGATTTCATCGAAAACCTCGGTAATTAAGTCGGTCACAGCATCCAGTGCGGGCACAGGATGAGTTTTTGCGGGAATTAAAGTGACGGTAAACAGCCGGACGGGAAAGACCAGCGGTTCCGGCAGCATGGAGAACGGATTGGAAGCAGGGGAGGACCCAGCAGTGGATGTTATCCATTGAGCGCAGTGAATCAGGGCATTCTCCTTTTTCTGCGCTTCAATGGCAAAGGATCGGTGGTCCTCCTCCGTCTGGCGCTGCTGCTGGACACGAAGCAAATCGGCCATCTTTTCCAGATGCTCACCGATGCTTTCCCCGTTCATATTGATTTTCAGGAAGTAGTCATAGGCACCGTCCGTTAGGGCCGCGCGCACGGAATCAAAATCGGAATTGCTCAACACCAGAATCGGGCCGATAAAGCTGCGCTTTTTCAATTCATGAATGAGCGCAAGCCCATCCATGCCGGGCATTTTCAAGTCCGTGATAACCGCATCAATGTGCTGTGTCTCTACAATGTGCAGCGCTTCCTGCCCATTACTGGCTGTTGCCGCCAGCAGAAATCCGTTCTTGCCCCACTCCACGGCGGACTGGAAAGCAACCTTAATCAGTGGCTCGTCGTCTACAAGCAATAAATTATACATTGTGTTACCTCAACGAATGGCTTCATTTGGAATACGGAGAATACATTGTGTGCCGGTGCCGGGGGCACTTTCAATCGTAAGGCCGTATTCATTTCCGTAGTGCAGACGCATACGTTCATCTACGTTGCTCAATCCGATGCCGGAGAAGCGCTCAGAATTTTTCTCCTTGATGGCACGGGGGTCAAAACCGCAGCCGGTATCGGAGATATGAATGGTAAGCAGATTCTCGCTCACGGTGGCACGGACGGTGATGGTGACAAAATCATCTTCATCCGCCGTGCCGTGCAGGATGGAGTTCTCTACAAGCGGCTGCAAAATAAAGCGCGGCACAGTCCAGTATCCGGCAGCATCTTCAATTTGATATTCCATCTCAAAGCGCCCTGCGTAACGCAGCTGCTGGATGTCGCAGTAGTTCTTCAGGTTGCGCAGCTCATCATCAAACGGAATCAATTCATCCTTTTTAATAAGGGTGCTTTGCAGCAGGGAAGAGAGAGCATCAATGCCGTGGCTGACCGGGGTAACATGATTGAGTGTGGCAATCCACTTTAAGGTGTTCAGGGTATTGAACAGGAAGTGCGGGTTGATTTGATATTGCAGAGTCTGCAATTCCAACTCGCGCATTTTGCGCTGATCATCGCTCCAACGCTGCGCCAGCAGACCAATTTCGTTGACCATGTTGTCGATGGTGCGCGCCAGAAATCCGAGCTCGTCGGGGCTGGTATCATTGATTTTCAGCCCGATTTCCTCATCGCTTTTCGCATTGCAGGCGGCAACCATATTATCAATGGGGTGCATGACGCTGCGGTAGACAAGCAGTGTCAGGAACAAGCTGACAACGACCAGCACTGCGGCCAGCGCGATGAGTATCATATTGATGGTTCTTGTGCCGTTGGTAATATATGCCTGCGGTATCGTGGCTGCCAGATATACATTATAGGTCGTGTTGTATTTGAAAATTGTCAGTGTATCTACGCCGTTCAGCTCACATAAAAAGTTGTTTTCACCCGCCTGCCGATGCGCCGTGATCTGCTGGAAAATCGGGTCATCGGCCAAATCTTCTCCCAGCAGTTCCGCGTTCTGAGAAGATACCACATTGCCGGTGGCATCAATCAGCAGGAAGTTGGACCCCTCGCCAAAGGAAACATCGGTAAATATGTAGCGGCTTAGCTGGGATTCGTCAATGTACAGCATGATATACCCCAGCGGCGTGCTGGTGTGGTGCATATCATAGATTTTACGGCCAATGACAATTTTATCGTTGGCGCGGTAAGTGTGGATGTATTGCAGACTATCCTGTGGAGAAGCGGCTTCAATATTATCCAGCAATTCATTAAAACGCTGAGGTGTAATATCGTCATAGCCCAAATCGTAGATGACTGTGCGATCATTGGAAACGACGCGGATGTTTTTAAGGTGTGTGCTCTGAAAAGGAATTGTGACGATCATTTTACTAATACCGCTTACAATATCGACTGTAAGGGGGTGCCCATTATTGACAGATGCGACACCATTCTGTACAGTATCAGATACGGAGATGGAACCTATGTAGTCGCTATAAATGCCAAGCTGGGTAGACATATTATTATTGAGTAGTTCGATAGATTGTAAGGCAGCCTGTTTGACCTTTTCGTTCATGGATTGGGTGTATGCATGGTAAGAAAAAATACCAATCGTGATGACGGGAACAAGAGAAATAATCAAAAATGTCACAAACAGACGGGTGCGAAGTTTGATTCGCCGCAACACATTGGGGGAAAACCCACGCGTTTTTTGTGCATTTAGTGACATATATAGGCCTCCGTTTGTGCAAAGTGACTACAATCTATCCATACATTACCTGAATTATAAGGGCAACGACAGAAAAAGTCAATAAAATCCATCTTTAAGTAAAGGGAATACATTTATCAAATCCGGCTTGCCCGATATAATAAGAGTGCAATCAGGGAACGACAGATGAGCCGCATCCCAAACAAAGAAGGAATAATTTTTAGGAGGAAAACCATGAAAAAAGCAATCAGCATGATGCTTGCCACTGCAATGGCAGCTACCTGTCTGGCAGGCTGCGGCAGCGCAGCATCTTCCAGCGCAGCAGCATCCAGCGAGGCCGTCTCTTCCGAAGCAACGTCCGCCGCTACCAGCGAAGCCTCTACCGGTGAGAAGACCTTTGAGAACAATGAACTGAACATCGCGGTGTTCGAGGGCGGCTACGGTTCCGATTACTGGGACGAAATCATCAAACGCTTCGAGGATGCCTATCCCGGCGTCACTGTCAATATGCAGATCAGCCCGAAGATTGGCGACATCATCCGCCCGCAAATCGTGGCAGGTAATGTGCCCGACTTCATCTCGATGAACGACAACGACTCCACCGGCCTGATTTCCTCCATGGTTAAGGAGCATGCGCTGATGGATCTGTCCGATGTCTTTGAGGAGGGCGGCATTGATGATGACACCCCGCTGAAGGATCAGGTCATCGATGGCCTGCTGGATTCCGCCAAGTGCTCTCCCTACGGCGACGGCAAGATCTACATTGCCCCGTTTGATGCCAGCCCGATGGGTCTGGTTTACAACAAGACCCTGTTCGAAGAGAACGGCTGGGAAACGCCTGTGACCTGGGATGACTTCTTTGAACTGGGCGACAAGGCCAAGGAAAAGGGTATCGCGCTGTTTACCTATCAGGGCATCTACCCCGGCTACCTTGAGAGCATGCTGTGGCCCGCACTGGCTTCTGCCACCGGCATCGACAACATGAAGGCAGTCGCCTCCTACACGCCCGGCTCCCTCAGCTCTGATGAGGCCCTCAAGGTCTTCCAGAACATGGCAAAGATCGGCACCGATGGCTACCTGATGGATGGCACCGTTGCTCTGAACCATACCCAGAGCCAGACTGACATGATGATGAACAAGGCTCTGTTCATCCCCAACGGCAACTGGATGGAAGGCGAAATGGCCGATGCTCCCCGTGCTGACGGCTTTGAGTTTGGTCTGACCTGCGCACCCGTTCTGGATGACGGCGAGGCCCGCTATGTTATGAGCTCCGTTGAGCAGTTTGAGATTCCTGCCAACGCCAAGAACCCCGAACTGGCAAAAGAGTTCCTGCGCTTCCTGTACACTGAGGATTCCGTTAAGCTGTTCGCAGAAAAAGCCAACGGCATCTACGCGCTGAAGAAGGCCAACGAGATGGTCAAGGGCATCGTTACCGATGGTGTCTACAACATGAACGACATCTATCAGGAAGGCACGTTCATGGTCTTCGGTTGGGATGCAATGCCCGACACCAGCAAGGTCGTTATCGCTGATTCCGTCTTCAATGTTGCCAGTGACGTTATGAATGGTGACATGACTGCCGAGCAGTGGCGTGACGGCATCGAGGCTGCTTTCGAGGAGATTGCTGCTTCCAAGTAAGCTGAATTGCTGAATTTCCACTGACCAAAGTAAGATTGACCCTGCCGAGTAAACGCCATGCGAACTTGGCAGGGTTCTTTTTAAGGGGGAAACTTGTTTGAAAAACCGCCAAAATCGCCAAAAGAAGGCGCAGCCGCTTCCCGTACTGTTTATCTGCATCAGCGTTCTGCCTGCCGTGATCCTAACTCTTATGTTCACGATCTGGCCTACGGTGCAGGCATTATATCTTTCTTTTACCAATGCGACCTCTCTGGGGCTTAACAACAAATTTGTGTGGCTGGATAACTATATCTATATGTTCCACGACAAATCTTTCATTCAAGCACTTAAAAATACAGCAAAGCTGATGGCGGTTGTTCCCGTTATCACAATTTTCTGTAGTCTGGTGCTGGCATTCGTTTTGAACCAGTGCAAGCTGAAAGAAATGGTCTTGTATCGCACGATTTTCTATTTCCCGAACATCGTTTCTCTGACCGTTGTAGGTATTATATGGAGTTTTGTGTTCCACCCGAATGTTGGCATCATCAATAAGATTCTCGGTGCTGTCGGGCTGGAGAGCTTGCAGCGTTCCTGGCTGGGCGACAGCAAGACTGCGCTTTGGTGCATCGCGTTCACGCTGCTGTGGCAGGCTGCCGGTTACTACATGGTCATGCATATCGCGGCTATGGACGGCATTTCGCCGGAAATCTACGAGTCCGCAACGCTGGACGGTGCCAGCGCATGGCGCAAGCTCGTCAGTATTACGATGCCTCTGATGAAAGATATTATCGGCATCACCTTTGTTCTGGCACTTTCCGGCACCATCAACCTGAGTTTTGTGCTTTCGCAGGTCATGACTGGGGGCGGCGGTCCTAACGGTGCATCCAGCGTTCTGCTGCAATATATGTACACGCAGGGCTTTGTCAACGGCAACTTTGGCTATGCCATGGCTATCACAGTCTTTACGCTCGCCATCTCCGTGGCGCTGTCCATGCTGTCCCGCAAATTGACCGATGCTTCCGAAGGAGGTCAGTAATATGACACAAAATGAAAAAAGCAAAATCAGAGCAAAGGTCATCAAGTGGGTGACGCGCCTGTTCCTGATTTTGGTTGCCATTATCATGCTGTACCCTCTGGCGTGGAACGTCGTTTCTTCGTTCAAAACCAGTACAGAGTTTCTGACGGACCCCTTTGCATGGCCGCAGGGACTTGCATGGGATAACTACGTCCGCGCTTATGAAAAATCTAACCTTGCTGCCAACATCGGCAACTCGATTTATGTCGTGCTGGAAACACTGGTCATTATTGTGGTCTGCGTTGTGCCGTGCTCCTACTGCCTTGTGCGGTATAAGTTCCCCGGCGCGAAGTTGATTTTGAACATCTACATGGCGGCCATCTTCATTCAGGCTACTTATATTATGATCCCGCTGTTCTTGCAGATGAACAAGCTGAACCTGCTCAACAGCCTGACGGCGCTGGGTGTACTGTATGCAACGATGCAGTTCCCGTTTGCAATCTTCCTGCTGACCGGCTTCCTGCGCAGCATCCCGCGCGATTACGAGGAAGCTGCCATGATTGATGGCTGCGGTCCGTTCCGTATTTTGACGAGCATTATCATTCCCATGTGCAAGCCCGGCATCGTGACGGTCTGCATGATCTCCGCTATGGCAGCATGGAACGAGTACCCGGTGGCTCTCGTTATGGTTACCGATCCGACCAAGGCTACGCTGCCTGTCGGCCTTGCCAACCTGTATGAGATCCAGCGCTACGCTACCGACTGGGGCGCGCTGTTCGCAGCCCTCGTGCTGGCACTGATTCCCACTGTCATCCTCTTCATCGTCGGCCAGAAGCAGCTCGTGCAGCTTGAGCGTCGGCGGCGTTAAGGGCTAAACAAAATCGAATAGGTTAGGAGAACCGATATGCTGCCCCCGAAACATTGCAACATCAATTTAACCGGCCCAATACCCCGCTGGGATGAAGCAATTCCACTGGGAAACGGCATACTCGGTTCTCTTTTTTGGGGGCCGATGGAGCACCTGCGCATTTCCGTGGACATTGCCGGACTGTGGCTGCGTCGCCGCCCGGAGGAAAAACTTGATAAAGAATTTACTTATGCAAAACTGGTAGAGCTTGCACGGAAAGGCGATGTGGCAGAAACACGCCGTATCTTTGATACGCCCTATGCCCGCCCGACACCTACAAAAATCCCCGCAGGACACTTGTTCTTGGATGGACTGCCGCGGGGCAGCTATCAGGCAAGCCTTGATTTGGGCACGGCGGTGGCATCCTTTTCGCAAAAGGGTACAACCATGCTGCGCGCCTTCCTCTGTATGAGGCGGCCTGTTGGGGTACTGATGCTGCCGGAGGCGTACCGGGATGCAGAGCTCACGGTGGAGCGCCCCTCTTTCGGGAATGGCACGCAGGCAGCCGAAGCGGGCAACAGCGTGTCCCCCGGCAGCTTGCAGCAGCTCGCCCTGCCGGATGCCAACCTCGAAACGGAGGACGGCATGATTGGCTTTTCCCAAAAGGTCGATGATAGAACTGCCTATACGCTGCTCTGCAAAAAATGCGGCACAAGGCTGTATTATACCGCCGTGCAGGCAGAAAACGTAGAAAAAGCAAGCCGACTGGCGAAGCTGGAACTATGTGCAGCGGAAGATATGGGCGCCGAGAAGTTACTGCAACAGCATAAACGCTGGTGGCAGCAATACTGGGGCAAAAGCAGTTTGCAGCTGCCGGATGAAACACTCGAACAGCTTTGGTACCGCGCCAACTATTTTTGGCAGCGGGTTCCGAGCCGGGCAATGCCCCGATGCCGCTGCAAGGGGTATGGTGCGCGGATGACGATCAGCTCCCACCGTGGAAAGGTGATTACCACAACGACCTCAACACCCAACTCACCTACTGTCACTATCTGACTGCCAACCACCCGGAGCAGGGAAAGGTATTTTCTCGACTATCTCTGGTCACTGCGTCCGCAGGCAGCAAAATTTGCCCGTGCATTTTACGGTACGGCAGGGGTGTGCCTGCCCAGTGTCATGGACATTGACGGCGGAGCGCTCGGCGGCTGGCCGATGTATTCCCTGTCACCGACCAATCAAATCTGGCTCTGCCAGATGTTTTATGAATACTACCGCCTGACGGGGGATAAAGAGTTTCTGCGCACCCGTGTGGAACCTTACTTTACCGCCACGGCAGCCTGCCTAGAAGAACTCCTCCAAGAAGGCCCGGACGGAAAGCTGGTTTTACCGGTCTCGTCCTCACCGGAAATTCACGATGATGAGGCAGCCTCATGGCTGACTCCTAACAGCAACTACGATCTAGCGCTGCTGCACTATCTGTTCCACACTCTGGTACAGATCGAGTACCAGCTTGGCAACCCCCGCGGCTATTGGCATGCAATGGAGGCCAAACTTGCTCCGTTGAGCGTAGATACAGAAACCGGGCTGATGCTTTCGCCCAATGAAACCTTGCAGGAGACGCACCGCCATTTTTCCCATGCTATGGCAATCGAACCGCTGTGTATGCTGAGCTATGAAAACCCGCAGGATCGAAGCGTAATAGATGCAACGGTAGACCATCTTGTACATCTCGGCAGCGGGCAGTGGGTAGGATTCTCCTTCGGTTGGATGGCACTTTTGCAGATTGCCCGCAGCAATGGAAATGGTGCTTTGTATGAGCTGCACCGCTTCGCAGAGCATTTCCTGAGCCGGAACGGATTTCATTTGAACGGCGACTACAAAAACAGCGGCGTTTGTGATTTCCACTATCGCCCCTTTACGCTGGAAGCGGATTTTCTGGCGGCACACGCCGTACAGAAAATGCTGTTGCGTTCCGAAAAGAATCATATCGAGGTTTTACCGGCCTGCCCGCAGGGCTGGAAAAATGAACCTGTTGCATTTCAGAATTTGCGGGCAGAAAATGGTCTGCTGATTTCTTATCAGCGGACAGCAGACGGCAAGCACAGCCTTACCGTAAAAGCAACACAGGACGGAAGCTGGTATCTTTGCAACACGCATTGCTGGGTCACCTTGCAGGCCGGACAAACTCAATCTTACCAATGGACGGAGGAAAACAAGAAATGAATACCAAAGGTCGTGTAACGATTCCCACCGATATGGATGCAGTACCCGAAACCCTTGACCTGCTCAAGCGCTGGGGCGCGGATGCCATCCGCGACTGCGACGGCACCGAGTTCCCGCAGGAGCTGAAGGACACCGGCGCCAAGATCTACGCCACCTACTACACCACCCGCAAGGACAACGCCTGGGCCAAGGCGAACCCCGATGAAACCCAGCAGTGCTACATTATGACCCCGTTCTATACCGCCGAGGACAGCGCGCTGACCATCCCCCTGATGACGGGCATCAGCCGCGAGCTGATGAAGGTCAACGACCACGACGACATTGCCCGCTGGTGGGAAGTCATCGACCGCACGACGGGCGAGCCGTTGGATGCCGCTGCGTGGCATTATGACGCAGCAACCGAGAGCGTTGTCATCGACGCACCCGCCGCCTACCACGAGTACACGGTCAGCTTTTTGGCGTACCTGATCTGGGATCCCGTGCACATGTACAACTCGGTCATCAACGACTGGAAGGATGTCGAACATCAAATTCCGTTCGATGTACGTCAGCCCAAGACCCACGCCTACACAATGCGCCGCCTGCGCGAGTATCTCGAAAGCCACCCCTATGTCAATGTCGTGCGCTTTACGACCTTCTTCCACCTGTTCACGCTGGTGTTTGACGAGCTGCGCCGCGAGAAGTATGTGGACTGGTACGGCTATTCTGCCTCCGTTTCTCCCTATATTCTGGAACAGTTTGAAAAGGAGATCGGCTATAAGTTTCGCCCCGAGTTTATCATCGATCAGGGCTACTACAACAACCAGTACCGTGTGCCCACCAAGGAGTACAAGGATTTCCAGGCGTTCCAGCGCCGCGAGGTCGCCGGTCTGATGAAGGAAATGACCGACATCGTCCACGAGTACGGTAAGGAAGCGATGATGTTCTTGGGCGACCACTGGATCGGCTGCGAGCCGTTCATGCCCGAGTTCCAGCAGTCCGGCGTGGATGCCATTGTCGGCAGTGTCGGCAACGGCAGCACCCTGCGCCTGATTTCCGACATTCCCGGCGTCAAGTACACCGAGGGCCGCTTCCTGCCCTACTTCTTCCCCGATACCTTCCACGAGGGCGGCGACCCTGTGCGCGAGGCCAAGGAGAACTGGGTCACCGCTCGCCGCGCCATCCTGCGCAAGCCCATTGACCGCATCGGCTACGGAGGCTACTTGAAGCTGGCCTGCGAGTTCCCGGAGTTCCTCGACTATGTCGAGAGCGTCTGCAACGAGTTCCGCGAACTGTACGAGAACATCAAGGGGACGACCCCCTACTGCGTCAAGACCGTGGCTGTGCTGAACAGCTGGGGGCAACAGCGCGCCTGGGGCTGCCACATGGTTCACCATGCGCTGTACCAGAAGCAGAACTACAGCTATGCGGGTGTGATTGAAGCCCTGTCCGGCGCGCCGTTTGACGTGAAGTTTATCAGCTTTGACGACATCAAGGCTGACCCGAAGGTGCTGGACAGCATTGACGTCCTTATCAACGTCGGTGACGGCGACACCGCTCACACCGGCGGCAAGGTCTGGGAGGATCCTGATATTTCCGCTGCCGTCAAGGGCTTTGTCCACCGCGGCGGCGGTCTGATTGGTGTCGGCGAACCGGGCGGTCACCAGTATCAGGGGCGCTATTTGCAGCTGTCCGCGCCGCTCGGCGTGGAGAAGGAAACAGGCTTCACCCTGAATTACGACAAGTACAACTGGGATGAACACCGCGACCACTTTATTCTGGCCGACTGCCCCGACCACGACGTGGACTTTGGTGAGGGTAAAAAGAGCATCTTCGCGCTGGAAGGCACCGAAATTCTGATTCAGCGTGACAAGGAAGTCCAGATGGCAGCCCACGAGTACGGCAAGGGCCGCGGTGTGTATATCAGCGGTCTGCCGTACAGCTTTGTGAACAACCGCGTGCTGTACCGCGCCATCCTGTGGGCTGCCCACGATGAAGCCGACCTGCACAAATGGTTCAGCACGAACTACAATGTGGAAGTCCATGCCTACGTTAAGAACGGCAAGTACTGCGTGGTCAACAACACCTACGAACCGCAGGACACGACCGTTTACACCGGCGACGGCAGCTGCTTCGATCTGCATCTGGATACCAATGAGATCAAGTGGTACAGCATTGAGGGGTAATAGAATGAGAACACCCGAAGAACAGATCCGCTATGCGGCCTCTATCACGCCCAGCCCGCGCCAGCTGGCATGGCAGCAGCTTGAATTTTACGCCTTTACCCATTTCGGCATGAATACCTTCACCAACCGTGAGTGGGGCGACGGCACCGAAGACCCGGCGCTGTTCAACCCCGATGCGCTGGATGCCGACCAATGGGTCGCCGCAGTCAAAAGTGCCGGCATGAAGGCGCTGATTCTGACCTGCAAGCACCATGACGGCTTCTGCCTGTGGCCGAGCGCCTACACCGAGCACAGCGTCAAGAACAGCCCATGGAAGAACGGACAGGGCGATGTTGTGCGCGAGGTATCGGATGCCTGCCGGCGCGGCGGTATCAAGTTTGGTGTCTATCTCTCCCCGTGGGATCGTCACGATGCACGCTATGGGCAGGGAAAACCGTATGATGATTATTTCGTTTCCCAGCTGACTGAGCTTGCAACAAACTACGGAGATATTTTCTGCTTCTGGTTTGACGGTGCCTGTGGCGAGGGCAAAAACGGCAAAAAGCAAATTTACGATTGGGAACGCTACTATGCAGTACTGCGCAAATTGCAGCCGAATGCGGTTTTGAATGTCTGCGGTCCCGATGTGCGCTGGTGCGGCAACGAGGCCGGGCATTGCCGGAAAGCTGAGTGGAGCGTGGTTCCCGCTGAGCTGCGGGATGCCGAGCGCACGGCATCGAAATCGCAGCAGGCGGATGACGGAGAATTCTCCCGCAAAATCGACTCTCAGGACGAGGACATCGGCAGCAGAGCGGTTATCCGCAATGCAAGAGAACTTGTCTGGTATCCGTCCGAGGTGGATACCTCCATCCGAACAGGTTGGTTTTACCACCCGGAGGAGGACACTGACGTGCGCACAGCAGGCGAATTGCTGGACATCTATCTGGATGCCGTCGGTGCGAATGCCAGCCTGCTGCTGAACATTCCACCCGATACGCATGGCCGTATTGCCGCACCGGACTGCGCCAGCCTTGCGGAGCTGGGTACTAAAATCCAGCAGATTTTTGCCAGCAACGTAACAGAAAAGGCGGCAATTACGGCAGATTCCGCGATTGCGCAGCATCCCATCACACAGGCTGTGGACGGTATGGCAAATACCTATTGGCAGGCTGCCTACGGACAAGAATCCGATACGATTACTTTGAAGTTCCCGAAGCCGCAGAAGGTTTCCTGTGTTGTTCTGGGGGAGCATCTGCCGACAGGGCAGCGCATAGAAAGCGGCGAGATTTGGGCAGATGAAAGCAAGGTTGCCGAATTTACGGTAGTTGGGCATAAGCGTATCTGCCGCTTTGCCCCCGTGGATGTGCTGACGCTAACCATAAAGATCACAGCTTCACGCACGGAGCCAACGCTGCGGCTGCTGGAAGTCTATCAGTGAGGATATATGTGATGAAAGAAATTTTGACCGCGTGGCAATGGGATGGCCCAGTGTCAGAACCGGTTCCTTACGGAGAGGGGCATATTAACCAGACGTATGCTATTACGGTAACGTCAGAGCAGGGTGCAAAACGCTATATCCTGCAAAAAATCAATACCAATACATTCAAAGACCCGGCCGGTTTGATGGAAAACGTCTGCGGTGTTACGGATTTTCTGCGCGAAAAAGCAAAGCAGCGCGGGGCTGACCCGGCGCGTGCCACGCTCCATGTGGTGCCTACCAAAGAGGGAAGGACTTATTACCAAGCTGCCGATGGCGGCTGCTGGCGTGTCTATGACTTTGTGGAGGATACTGTCTGCTTGCAGCAGGTGCAGTCCGCCGAGGATTTTTACCAGAGCGCCGTTGCATTTGGCAACTTCCAGCATCAGCTTGCCGACTATCCGGCTCATACCCTGCATGAGACAATCCCGCACTTCCACGACACGCCCAAGCGCTTCGCTGATTTCCAGCGCGCCGTGGTTGAGGACCGCATGGGCCGCGTAGCCCAGGTGCAGCGCGAAATTGAGTTTGTCCGCGCCCGCGAAGCAGATTATCATGTTATGGTGGATCTGCTGGCAGCGGGCAAGCTGCCGCTGCGCGTCACCCACAACGACACCAAGCTGAACAACATCCTGTTCGACAAAACGACCGGCGAGGGTCTTTGCGTCATCGACCTTGACACCGTCATGCCGGGGCTTGCTGCCAATGATTTTGGGGATTCTATCCGCTTCGGTGCCAACCATTGCGCCGAGGACGAAGCTGCCCTCTCGAAAGTCAATTTCAGTATGGAACTGTTTGAAATTTACACCAAGGGCTTCTTGCAGGCAGCAGGGGAAACGTTCACCCCGCTGGAAAAACAGACCCTGCCTTGGGGTGCCAAGTTGATGACGATGGAGTGCGGTATGCGTTTCCTCGCTGATTATCTCGAGGGGGACCACTACTTCCACATCAACTACGAAACCCAAAACCTCAACCGCGCCCGCACCCAGTTCAAGTTGACTGCCGATATGGAACGGAACTGGGATGCCATGCAAAAAGTAATTGAAAAATACTGCTGATACCGCTAATCTGCTTTTTCATTTTGCGGTTTGCGTTTTGCAGTAGAGTGCATCATGCAAAATCGTGTTTTCTCCTTCCTTAACTCCCGTGCCTAACAAGCGCGGGAGTTTTCTGTAATACAGCAAGTTGTATGTCCGCAGTGAGGCTAATAAGGCCATGCATTGCAATTGATTTTTATGATATTGGAAACTCAGAACGGTTGATACTAAATGCGAATTGTTGACTAAAAATCGCGCCGGCAATGCACTGTCGGCGCGATTTTATATGCTATGCAGTTTTCGATATTTGCCCGGAGCTTCAGCCTTATAGCGGCGGAACATCCGGTTAAAGTAGCTGGAATCACTAAAGCCGCAACTATATGCGATCTCCGTGATGGGATCTTCGGTGGAGCATAATAGCTCCGCGGCACATTCTACCCGGTAGTAATTCAAATAGTCAATAGGGGAGCGCCCGGTTATGCTGTGAAAGACCCTGCAAAAGTGTTCAGGGGTCATTTCTGCTGTGGAGGCGAGATCCTCCAAGGTGATGCGGCTGGCGTAATTCTTTCGGATGCGCTCTAAGGCCGCTTTCATTTGGGCTGTGCTGCGATCATTTCGTTTATTTCCGGGAGAGGATACTGTGTACGAATGCTGCAAAAGGATTTGACCGAACAACTGCCACATCAGACCAATCGTCACAAATTCATATCCCTCCGGCTCTTTTTCCATTGCCTCAAAGAGTCTGTCAATCAGTTGGCAGGTTATGGAGCCAGCCGGTTGATACGGCTCGATTTGTGCGCCGCGTTCAAAAAGCGCATTGTATTTTGCCTGACATACGGAGCCGCTGCCGAGGAAACGGTTCATATCAAAGACAACACACTCGTAAACGCAGTCGCTGGGGGTTCCGCCGTGAACGGCCCCGGCTGAAATGATGGCGGCATCCCCCTTGTGTAAAAAGGTAAGAGCGTCCATCAATCAGCAGAGAAAACTCCCCGCTTAGAACCAGCATAAGTTCAAATTCCATGTGCCAGTGAAACGGCATTTCATAGCGTGGGTGCATTTTATCTACATAATAAAGCTCAATGGGAAAGTCAAAAGTGCCGCGCGTACTGCTTTCATGGGAAGCCAGAAACTTCATGGCAGGCATCTCCTAAAATATCAATATCGTCCAATATAATATCATTATACGCAAAGACGAGGGCAAATTGCAACAGTATAATACAAGTAAAGGACAAAATCCACTTTAGGAGGTACAAACTGTGCAAATCGAAGAAATCAAAGACCAGATCTGCGATGTCTGCCATAAAATGTGGCAGCTTGGCTGGGTCGCTGCCAATGATGGCAATGTCTCAGTTCGGTTGGAGGACGGAACTTTCCTTGCAACGCCTACGGGCATGAGCAAGAGCTTCATCACGCCGGACAAGCTGCTGCGCATTGATGCAAAGGGCAACGTGCTGGAGGGGGCAGAGGGCCTGCGCCCGTCCAGCGAAATCAAGATGCACCTGCGCTGCTACGAAAAGCGCGCCGATGTAAATGCTGTTGTCCATGCCCATCCGCCGGCAGCCACCGGCTTTGCCGTGGCACATCGCCCGATGGATATGTACAACATGATTGAGGATGTGGCAGCCATCGGCGCTGTGCCACTGACTCCGTATGGAACTCCCAGCACGACGGAGGTGCCGGACGCAATCGAGCCGTATCTCAACGACCACGATGTTATGCTGCTGGAAAACCACGGCGCGCTGACGGTGGGCAGCGATGTCATCACCGCCTATTACCGCATGGAGAGTCTGGAACTGTGGGCAAAAAATCACGATCAACGCAATCATTCTCGGCGGCAGCTACGATATTGACCGCAAGAATATTGATAAGCTCATCAATCTCCGCTCCTACTACAAAATTACCGGCAAACACCCCGGCTATCGCAAATTTGAGCGCCGCGAAAAAGGTGAGCCGACGGACAAATAAGGAGACCCCGTATGCTGAAGAACATTCCGCCTATCCTTAGCCCGGAACTTCTGAAAGTCCTCTGCGAGATGGGACATGGCGACGAAATCATTCTCGCAGACGGAAATTTCCCGGCTGAAAGCATCGGAAAAGATGCCATTGTGATTCTGCAGACGGGCACGGAACAGTAGAACTGCTGGAGGCCATCCTGCAATTTCTGCCGTTGGATCAGTATGTAGAAAAGCCTGTCGCGCTGATGAAAGTGGTTGATGGCGATCCGTGCAAGCCGACTATCTGGGATAGCTATAAACAGAAGTTGAACGAGAGCGGCAATGACCCGGCTAAAATTGAAATGGTGGAGCGCTTTGCGTTTTATGAGCGCGCACATCATGCCTATGCGATTATCGCCACCGGGGAAAGCGCAATCTATGCCAACGTACTTTTGAAGAAGGGCGTGGTGCAATGAGTAACACAGCAACTGTGCTGGCCTTCGACTTTGGCGCTTCCAGTGGACGTGCGATTCGGGCCGTGTACGATGGCCAAAACCTCAACTACGAGGAAATCCATCGCTTTGAAAATATTCCCATCGAAAAGGACGGTCATCTCTGCTGGGATGTGGAAACACTGCTGAAGGAAATTCACACGGCTATTCAAAAGGCGGGTACATTTGACAGCTTAGGATTTGATACATGGGGTGTGGATTTCGGCTTACTGGATACGGACGGCCATCTGCTGGCAAACCCTGTTCATTATCGCGATGCCCGAACGAATGGCAAACCGGAACAGGCCGCTGCCTGTATGCCCGCAGAAGAATTGTATGCCCATACCGGCAACCAAATCATGGCAATCAATACCTTGTTCCAGTTGCTGGCACTGCAGGAGCAGGAACCGGAACTGCTGCAAAAGGCTGAGCAGATCCTCTTTATGCCGGATTTGTTTGCGGCTCTGTTGGGGGCCGAGCCTGTCTGCGAGCGCAGCATTGCTTCCACCAGCCAGATGCTTGACCCCCGCACAGGGCAGTGGAGCAGAGAAGTGCTGGCCGCCTATGGCCTGAAGGAAAACCACTTCGCGCCCCTTGTCGCCAGCGGTACGGTGACGGGTACACTTACAACCGGCGCGAAAATCATTGCGGTGGCAGGGCATGATACACAATGCGCCTCGGCTGCTATGCCGTGTGCCGAGGAGGATGCCGAACACACGGCATTTCTCTCCTGCGGCACGTGGAGCCTGCTGGGAACGGAATTGGACACCCCGATTCTGACGGCGGACAGCTGCCAAAGCGGGCTGTCCAATGAACTCGGTGCAAACGGGAAAATCAATTATCTGAAAAATATCATCGGTCTTTGGCTGATTCAGGAAAGCCGCCGTGAGTACAAGCGCCGCGGGCAGGCATATTCTTTCGCGGAGCTGGAGCAACAGGCGCTTGCCGCTGAACCGCTGCGCAGCTTTATTGACCCGGATGCCCCGGAATTTGTTGCCCCCGGCGACCTGCCGGGCAGAATACAGGAATTTTGCCGCAAAACCGGCCAGCCCGTCCCGGAAACGGTGGGAGCCGTAATGCGCTGCATTTATGAGAGCCTTGCTCTGAAATATCGCTATGCGATAGAGCAGCTCTCCGCTGTAACAGGTCGAGCATTTACGACCCTGCACGTTTTGGGCGGCGGCACAAAGACCGTCTGCTTTGCCAGATGACGGCAGACTGCTGCGGCCTTACGGTAAAGGCAGGCCCGGTGGAAGCTACGGCGCTCGGCAACATTATGATTCAGTTGAAAGCCTTGGGGTTGCTGGACTCCATCACACAAGGACGCCGGCTGATTGCGGAGACAGAGGTCATTAAAACATATACCCCAAGCACACAGAACTATGCGGAATGGAACGCCGCTTATGATCGTTTCAAACCCCTATTATAATAATGAAGGTGCAACTATGCTGTATCCTAAAATTGGTATTCGCCCTGTCATCGATGGACGCTGGGGCGGCGTCCGTGAAAGCCTGGAAAATCAGACGATGCGCATGGCAGAAAATGCCGCCAAGCTGATTTCGGAGAACCTCAAGTACCCCGATGGTACGCTGGTGCAGTGCGTGATCGGCTGTACGACGATTGGCGGTGGTGCCGAGGCGGCCCGCGTGGCAGAGCAGTTCTCTACCCAGAATGTTACGGCAACGCTGTCTGTGACCCCCTGCTGGTGCTACGGCACCGAAACGTTCGATATGGATTCCAACACCATCAAGGCAGTCTGGGGCTTCAATGGCACCGAGCGCCCCGGCGCGGTGTATCTGGCTGCGGTTCTGGCAGCACACGCCCAGCGCGGTCTGCCTGCTTTCTCCATTTACGGCCATGACGTGCAGGAAGCCAACGATGATACGATTCCCGATGACGTGGCCGAGAAAATCCTGCGCTTTGCCCGTGGTGCTGTTGCCGCCGGCTGGATGAAGAACAAAGCCTACGTTAATATTGGCGCTGTGACGATGGGGATTGCCGGCAGCTTCTGCGATGCAGGTGTTCTGCAAAAAGTATTTCGGCATCCGCCCCGAGTGGGTGGACGAGGTCGAGATCCTGCGCCGCATTTCCATCGGTATCTATGACCACGACGAATATGAAAAAGGCGCTGGCATGGGTGCGTGAGAATTGCAAAGAGGGCTTTGATAAGAACCTCGGTAAGAACCTGCCGCCTGTCATCACGAAGTCGAAAATCGTTCCGGCTGACAAGGATTGGGAGTTTATCGTCAAGATGACCCTGATCATCCGCGACATTCTATACGGCAATCCGCGTCTGGACGAGATGGGCTGGCATGAAGAAGCGCTCGGTCGCAACGCTGTGGTCGGCGGCTTCCAGGGCCAGCGCCAGTGGACAGACTGGCTGCCGAACGCTGACTTCACCGAAGCCATCATGGCTTCCACCTTTGACTGGAACGGCCCGAAGGCCCCGACCCCGTTCGCTACCGAGAATGATACCTGCAACGGCATTGCCATGATGCTGGGCAGCCTTGTTTCCGGCTCTGCGCCGTGCTTCCATGACGTGCGCACCTACTGGAGCCCGGAAGCCTGCGAGCGTGTGACCGGGCAGAAGCCTGACGGCGTTGCCGCCAACGGCTTTATTCACCTCATCAATTCCGGCGCAACGGCCTTGGACGGTTCCGGTGCCTGCGTAGATGCCAAGGGCAATCATGTGATGAAGCCGTTCTGGAAGATGACCGATGCGGACATCAAGGCATGCCTGAACGCCACCGATTGGTGCCGTGCGGACTATGAATACTTCCGCGGCGGCGGATATTCCAGCCACTTCCGCTGCAAGGCAGAGATGCCTGTTACGATGCTGCGTTTCAACATTGTGGAGGGCATTGGACCCGTCCTGCAAATTGCCGAGGGTTGGACGGCTGATCTGCCCGACGAGATCCACAACACCATCGACAAGCGCACCGACCCGACCTGGCCGACCACATGGTTCTGCCCGCGCCTGACCGGACAGGGAGCGTTCACCGATGTGTACAGCGTTATGGCAAACTGGGGTGCCAACCATGGAGTGACCGTTTACGGCCATGTGGGTGCTGACCTCATTACGCTGGCCAGCATGCTGCGCATCCCGGTCACGATGCACAATGTCCCTGCCGAGAAGGTTTATCGCCCCCACGCATGGGCCAGCTTCGGCACACAGGATCAGCAGGCTGCGGATTATGCTGCGTGCAAGCAGTACGGGCCGCTGTATCGGTAAGTTACCTGTCGTAAATATTCTGCCGGAAAGATCTGACATAGCCCTTAATACCAGTTAAGGAGAGGTTTCCTTGGAAGCCTCTCCTTATTTTTTTTTTTCATCTGGAGGTACACAACTAATTCAGAAAATAAAAAGTACCTTGAGGTCTCTTTTTCTCAAAGTGCAGTTATATTTCGTTGCCTATAACTTAATAGGCTTTTCCTCTATACGGAGAACCGCATTATGAGTTTGTCGAATGAATAGCTCTGGCAATTCCACGCGAAAAACGAAATAGAATTACCGCTGCCATATGCGAATCCTGACGGTATATGCTCCACACAGGTGGACATATACTGAAGAATTTGCGTGTGTCAATTTTCAATTCGACAAGATTCTTTGTCGCTGTCGTTCACCACCAGTATTCCCATCGAAGAAAAAATGATGGGAGTACAGAAATGATAAAAAGGAACGATGGCATATCCGAGGATGATATATGCCAAAACCAATGTGCAACCTTAGTCAGGGCGTAAAGGCCGAAGGCATCAACATTGGTGAGATGCGGATGCTGGTTAAACAGGTGAGGAAAGGCCGTGTGACAATTGAAGAAGCAGCGGAAGATGCTGGAATGACAGTAGAGGAATTTAAGAAAGTGATGGAAAACACCTCTCTGCAGGCGGTCTAAGAAAAAACATATAGAGTAAACTGTTAAGCCCCTACAAGGCTCAGATCGGTTCGATACCGACTGAAAGCCTTGTAGGGCTTATTTTTTTTTTTTTTTTTCAAATTTATTTGTGAAAAAATGTTGTCCAAGACTTGACATCGGCCGGCTCTAGTGATACGGATTCCTTTATGGAGGAATTGAAAGAACTGGCGAAGGGTGACGATCGGATTCTCTTTACTGGGTTTGTGCAGGGAGCAATGCTGGATTTCGGGAAAAGTGCAGGAGAGCATTCCAGCACAGCTTAAAATGTTTTGATGGTGCGCAGAACGGCAATCTCGAAGAGATAGTGGCATCCTTTGACCTCGACAAGAAGAGCATCGACCGCCGCATCGATGCCTTGGAAAAGTCGAGACCGTTAGCAGAAAGTATAGCGCGGTCCCATGTGAACCTCCCCACCTAAGCCTTTCGGCTATAGATGGGGCTTCTCCGAGGATGTGTCTACATTTTTCATTGGTCACCCTGCTTATCGTCGGATTTAATGTGCCGCAAAGCGCAGATATCGTCGCCCTTGGCAATGGCCTTGGGCATGTCAAGGCGGGCATCAAAGCAGCGGCCGATGCCGTGGTGATTTTTCCGTCCTTTTCCGGGATGTCTTTTTCGCTTTGATTCAAGTGAGATTCCTTTTTTATGCGCCGCAATGCACAACTAAAAATCGCCCTCGACCTGTCCATGGGTCGAGAGCGATTTAACTGTCAGGAAAACTGTAAGGTCGCAGGGCGGGGAGTTATGCCCAGGGGTCAGCCACCTGCGGAATACGGATGCCGGTCAAAAGCTGCTGCTCCCACAAAAACCACTGCCCTGTGGATGGTTTGTTGCGCAGCTTTAGCGGGCGCGGGCTGTCAGCGCCGCTGCAAGCCACATATAAGGTCAGGTACCCGTCGACAAACTGCGTCCGGCTGTAAGTGTTTTCCGAAACGGTGACTCGGTACGGCTGCACAGGTGTGTAGTTGTTTTCCGGTGTGGAACCGACAAGGTAGGAACGCATCAGGTATTCCTTGCCGCGAAAACGGTCGCGGATAAACTGTTTGTCGATGCCGTTCAAGGGGCGCGGGCCGCGCAGGAAATCCAGCATTTTCTCGGTCTCGGCAGGGTTTTCCGGGTACAGCGCCAGCGCCGCCACTGTCAGAGCGGCCACTTCCTCCGGCACAGTCAGCGCAACCTGGGGCATAGCCTTCAGCTCGTCCAAGGTCTTGGGAAGGCTGTTCAACGTGATTTCACTCATCTGGGTACCTCCTGTTCATCGTGGTTTTCGGGCTATATTTTTTGCCTGTCACGCCTCGCGTGTCAGGCAAACGACTGCCTCCACATGAAACATAGGTGTAGCGTATGCTTGTCGGTGTTTTCCCAATTAGCAAGATTACTGCGGTAGCTGCTCACTGCACCGATAGCAGCTGTAATTGTTGCACGGCGCAAGTACGAAGGATACTTATGGAACATTTTATCGAATTCCTGATATTTGGCTTCACGGTTTTTATTGCCATGAACCAGCTTTTCGATATAGCGCTGCTGTTCCAAGGCTCCGGTAGTTATGCTTTTTACGGCATCCCAGTTCTCGCTGACAACACCAATCAGGTAGGAGAGCGCTTCCTGATATATACGAACCGTATCGATAAGGTTGACACTGCAGTTGACGATTCTGACTTGATAGCTGGATGTAATATTCAAAGCACTCACCTCCTTTACAATAGCGTTGCTTTATAGTATGATTATACCACAAAAATATTTAGTTGTAGTAACAAAATATCGTCATCCTGCTTAAAGGTGCGATAAAAGTCTACCTGCTTGACCAAACAAAAACAATCTTTGATTCATGGCATTGCACTATTAAGGCTGTCAATACCGACTTGGACCATATCCACATTTTGTTTGAGGCCCCACCACAAGTACAACTATCCAAATTGGCTAACAATTATAAAACTGTTACTTCTCGACTTATTCGTAAAAACTTTAGTGAGCAACTCAAACCGTATTATTGGAAGCCATATTTTTGGAGCGATAGTTACTTTGTGTGTAGCGTTTCGACAGAACAGAATCGGCTGTAAAATCCTATATTGACTCCCAGTAAGCGAGCGAACCCCGCCTAAACTTTGAAGCTATAGACGGGTGTGCACTCTTCATTTGTCATCAAGGAAACGGAAGCCTACAACTTTGACGCGGACTGGACGCGTGGCAAACACGAAGCTGATTGTCGAGTTGTTTTTTGTGCAGCTCTTCGAAAGGACCATCTGCTGATAGTCGTAGGCAGGGGAAAGGTCCGGCTGGAACATGACATAGTTGAGCAGCTTCTGGCAGGATGCGAACAGAACATTGACCTCCGCACACCGGGAATTATGCTCGGCCTTTAACCGTGTGCTCCACCGGTTTTTTCGGATGAGTTCCTTGCACTGCTTTAGAGCAGATAGACTGTATGTGGCTTTTTCCATGGGTGAACCTCTTTGAGAAAGACCTTGATTTGTGCGAAAACAGGTTGAATTGCAGCGGTGATGCGTCAACCGCTTGCTTCGGGCTACATTCCCGCAAAAATGTCATTGCCATCAAGATAGGTATAAGGCTTTTCCTGCTCCACAAAGCCATTGATGGCGATGAATCCGAGCTGCTTAACGGCCAGTTCCTTGATGTTCGCCACCTGCTGAGCCTCACGGTGAATTTCATCGAGGGTCATAGGTTGGGCATAATACTTTGCCTCATAAATTGCATAGCCGTCTGCCAGCTCCAGAAGAACGAACCTGTAAACTGAAATAGTCACGGCAAATGCCCTCAAATCGGCGAGAGATGAAGTCTGTCAGAGTAGGGGCTACATACTCCTCATAGAAAGCCTCCGCGCCTAGCACTTGCAATGCGCTGGCGTTTTTATAGATAAAGGTAAAAAGTAGAACCGTAACAAGTTATCGTTGATTTCAAAGGTAGATTTCTTGCTGTCGTTGAGCTTGTTGATGGGGTAATTGCGGGAGATGATTTCGAGGTCACGCAGAGGTTTCATCTGTTTTGCAAGATTGCCGGTCTTCTTCACATCCAGCTTGTCTTCAATTTCAGAATAGCGCTTCTTGCCGTTACCAATGACTGCAAAGATACGCTCTGCGTTGATTTTGACGGAATAGTCCGACAACAGCAACTGACTGGCATACAGGTACACCGCACTCACAGGATTTAGAATTGTACTGACGATGTTTTCTCGCAGCGTGGCAGTAGGACGCAACGCCTGATTCACAAAAAGGAGAACCGCCGAATACAGCATAGTGCGCCACCTTGTCGTAGGGAGTTTTGTCAGGATAGAACTTGGCGGTATCCAGATAGTTCAATTCGTTGAGTTTGATAGTGACAGCAAAGCGTCCATACAGAGCATTTTTCTCCTGCAAGAGGTCCTTCATCATTCCGATGTGAGAGCCGGAGAGGATAAGCTCAATGTTTCCAAGCCGGTTATCAATGATGCTCTGAAAAACGGAATCAACTGTTGTGGGCTCATTCATCACCTTCAGATAGGGGTATTCGTCAATGACGACAACCATTTTCTGAGGCAGCGTGTTAAGATAGGTAAAAACATCTTGTAGTGTACTGAAGCTCAGAGCTACTGGCAATATCTTGGCTCGAACCAGCTCATCAACGAGGCTATCAATATTTTCTTGTACTGTGCCTTTCAAACACTCGAAATAGACGGTCTGATAAGGGCAGTTATCAAGGGCTTTCTGAATGAGCGTGGTCTTTCCAACTCGCCGCTTGCCGTAGACCATCACAGCTTTGCCGATGTAGTCTTGCTGCAAGAGCACCAGTTCTTTCTCACGGCCTATAAACATATTGCACCTCCAATAATACTGAATACGTTTTCACTGAAATAACTTTCAGCATTATTTTACCACGAGACCAAACAAAAAGCAAGCAAAAAGGGACCACCGCGCCGCAAGCGATGGCCCTCTTTTTTATTGGCAGCATACGCCGCTTGTTAAGAATTACATTGCCCACAGCACAAGCGCAGCGACTACAGCAACAACAATGATAAGCAACAGAGGCCCGCAGCCGGAGCCATTGCCGCCACCGTTGTGATTCCCTCCGCTGCCACCGGAACCGCCGAAGTTGCGGTCAAATGACTGTTTATAGTGGGCATATCCGGTACTGCCGCTGCCAAAATAGCCGTAATCGTTCGCCATGATACACTACCTCATTCGCTATATTTGTCCTTGTTTACCTATCAGGTGCTTCCTGAGAAGAGTGCATAAGTTTCGTGAAAAGCTCACCAGACACCTCAATAGGAGGATTCGGTGGAAGCGGAGCCGGTCGAAAAGATTCATAAGCCATTTCGCCTGACAGATTACTCACGAGTGTACCAGCTCGGTTTGTCATGATTGTTTCCTTTCCTCCGAAAAACGGAAATTGAAATTTCTGAGGCTATTTTAGCATAGAAATTTCAGAAAATCAGCTTATCGTGAAAAACGAAGCAAAAGAAATTTCAGAAAAACAACTTTTTGTGAAATTGCTCAAGCAAAATCACCATAGAAATTTCAAGTTAAGAATTTTATAGTTTAATTTTGCCCTACTTATGTCAAAGAAAGTAGGGCTTTTCTTATGCCCAAAAGGAGGTGGTTACGCAAATGGCATCCAGAATGCGACTCTTGCCAAGATCGATGAAGCTGGAGAAAAGCTCCAGAACATCGGATCTTCTGTGGAGAATGTCGGCAAGAAGTTCCTGCCGGTGACTGCCGCTGCTTCTTCCAATGCGAACACCAATGTCTCCATGATGGGCAAGACGTTCAAGTACTGTGCGCCTATCGCCGGTGCGCTGGGGTTCTCTGCAGAGGATCCGTAAGATCGTATCTGCCGTGCAGCAGTTCGTGGATAAACTGAACAGCATGGATTGAATTTCAAAAGGCGAAGTTGCCCATGATATTACATTGGCATTGATTGGCAACGCGAGAAATGGCAATCAGGACTGGTTCTAAGTTTATCCACCAAGGCGAAAAGAATGCTGTGAAATATGCGGACGAGATCATTGTTCTAAGCAAAGGAGTGCAGGACTATTTTAAGGAAACTTATGGAAGAGAAACGCACTTTATCCCTAATGGCGTGAATGCATGATGAGAAGGACGTTTTTGACGTCTGCTCTTGACATGCCCGAAATCATGTTGTATATATATAGCAAGAGCTGGAAGCTCCAATTTAGCGCTTCCAGCTCGATCATTATATGGAAAAAAGATGATAAATCTGGATTACAGAATTGAATGAAGATTTGACTGCACTTTGACAAAAGAAGGACGGATTACATCGTCTTTTAGTCAGTGATCATAAGAACCCGGAGCTAGCTATGAGGGTTCTCATATTCAAAAATAAACGGCTATTATTATATTTTTCTGATTCATTCCAGAGAGACCGCTGGATGACGGAAGCATAAAGCTAATAGTGATTCTCTGGAAGGAGAATTCACGGGTGGAGATGTACTTTGTGATGATCGTGGATATTGTACAGGGCGTGGCACAGGGAGTGAAGAGGATACGCCGGATGAAAGTGGTATGCAATGCTGTTTCAGGATTCCGGAGCAGTTGACGGATTCCTATTCTGGTTCCGGTTACCTGGAAGGATCATTTTCCGGTTTTGGACAGAACGGATATGTGCCGGAAGAACGCGAGTTCACAGTACCAGACCAGATATATTTATCAGCCAATAGTGGGAAGTGATGATTTCTGTAAT
>VOFF01000138.1_pt1 | contig 34000 bp, 37 predicted proteins | sample 5384061 | NCBI WGS metagenome assembly VOFF01 (sample SAMN12384725, study PRJNA508395) | human gut metagenome | isolation source: healthy gut E | host: Homo sapiens | reverse complement strand
AGCGAGGAGCTTGGCAAGGTACTTATAAAGGGCTTCATCTACGCACTTTCGCAGCAGAACAACCCGCCTGAAACCATGCTTTTCTACAATGGAGGAGCGAAGCTGACCTGTGAGGGAGCTTAAGAGCCGTGGGGTGAAAATCCTTACATGCGGAACATGCCTGAACTACTATGAGCTGTCAGATAAGCTTGCAGTCGGAGAGGTGACCAACATGTATGATATTGCAGAAAAGATGGCTGGGGCATCTCTTATTGTAAGTCCGTAGAGTTATACAAGGTGTGTGGTAATGGATAAAAATTTGGCAAGAGAAAAGAAAAAACGGCTAATCATCACATTCGAGAGACTACCACAGCACCGTTGAAGCTTGATATCAAGGGCAAGGCATGTGGTATTCCGGGACGCACGATTCCTCTTCCGTCTGTCATTTCGGCGGGCTGCGGGCTGGCATGGAGAGCAGAGCTTTCTGACAGGGAGTGCCTCATAGCCTTTATGAAGGAGCATGACATCAGGTGGGAAGCGATGTATGAAATCGAAATGAGGTAACTGATAGTTACCTATATAGCAGGATAACAGGAGAAAAATATGTTTTATTACAATCAGTATGTGAGGGCGCAAAGCCTTGATGATTTATCAGAAAAAACCGAATTTTGTGCTGGGCGGCATGCTCTGGCTCAAAATGAAAAATAAGACGCTTGGCACGGCAATTGACCTTGTGCGATCTCGGACTTGACCAAATTGATGAGGATGAGAACGAGTTTAGAATCGGTGCATATGCAACCCTCAGGCAGATAGAGACTCATGAAGCACTGAATGCATATACACACGGTGCAATCGCAGAGTCGGTCAGACATATCGTCGGAGTGCAGTTTAGAAATGTGGCGACTGTCGGAGGAAGCATCTGGGGCAGATTTGGATTTTCAGATGTCATGACGATTTTCAGGGCGCTGGGAGCAAAGGTGCAGCTTCACAAGGCGGGAATTATGGATTTGGATCGCAGGCCAGACTTTTCCGGAGCCGTCACCATATGACAGATTAATCCTTGACCGCCATGTGAGAAGCGTAGGTGACGCCGTCGCTATAGTGGTCGGAGAATCTGAAAAGGCGGTGGACAAGGCTCTTAACATGATAAAAGTAAAGTACACGGTGCTTGAGCCGGTGCTTGACTTCAGAAAGTCGCTGGATAACAAGGTGCTCGTGCATCCTGAGGATGACTGGTCATCCAGCATAGATACAGGCGATGTAAAGCGCAATCTCATTCATCACGAGGAGGATGAGCATGGAAACGTGGAGAAAATTCTGTCAGAGTGTGATGAGATAATTGAACACACATATCGCATAAAGGCCGCGCAGCAGGCATATATGGAGACCTGCAGGGCATATTGTGAGATAGACAGATACGGCAGACTTCACTGTATCAGCTCGACACAGATAGTTTTCCACCTGCGCCGAATACTGGCAAATGCACTTGATATTCCAAAGTCTATGGTGCGCGCTGAAAAGCCGCGTATCGGAGGCGGTTTCGGTGCCAAACAGACAGCGGTCTGTGAGGTGTATCCGGCATTTGTTACCTGGAAGACAAAGCGTCCGAGCAAGATAATCTACAGCAGAAAAGAGTGTCAGACTATCGCCAACAGTAGGACACTCCGGTCATAAATCACTTCCTCTTTATACAGGAGGCTGCGAGGCAACCAGATTTTCATGCGATGTTGTGTATACAAACGTGCAGGCGGCAGGAGCATATAGAGGCTATGGAGCCACACAGGGTATATTTGCACTTGAATCAACCGTCAATGAGCTCGCAGAAAAGCTGCATATAGACCCGGTTGAACTTCGTTTGAAAAATATTGTACGCGAGGGCATGTTTATGCCGGCATATTTTGGCGAGACAGCAAATGCATGTGCACTTGACAGATGTATAATGCACTGCGCGGACAATTTCCACTGGGCAGAAAAGTATCCTGTCCGCGATATGGGAAATGGCAAGGTTCGTGCGGCAGGCATGGCGCTTGCAATGCAGGGCTCCTGCATATCAAATGTAGATGTCGGCTCGTGTACCTTAAAGCTTTCAGACTGTGGCACCTACAATATGATGATAGGTGCGGCAGACATGGGAACAGGCTGTGATACAATACTTGCGCAGATGGCGGCTGAGGTACTTGACTGCGAGCCGGATGATATAACAGTGTTTGGAGCGGATACAGATGCTTCTCCTTATGACTCGGGTTCATATGCCTCATCAACCACCTACATCACAGGAATGGCCACACAGAATGCAGCACTTGAGCTTCGTGAAAATATAAAGAAAATCGGTGCACAGCTGCTGGGCTGTGCTGCATCAGAGGTGGATTTCGACGGTAAAGAGGTGTATATCATAAATCCGGACGGTGCAGACAATGTGGCAGTTTCCGTAAGTCTTTCCGATATAGCAACAAAAGCACAGGTCAACAACACGATACCTGTAGATGTCACCGCCACATATTCATCACCTGTTTCACCGCCACCATACATGGTAGGCATGGTCGAGATAGAGCTTGATAAGGAGACCGGAGCAGTTAAAATACTTGATTATCAGGCTGTCGTGGACTGCGGAATTCCGGTCAATCCAAACCTTGCACGTGTGCAGACCGAGGGCGGCATAGGTCAGGGAATAGGCATGGCGCTTTATGAGAATGTCACCTACAATGCCGGTGGAAAAATCGCAGAAAATGACCTCATGCAGTACAAGATACCGACACGACAGGATGTGGGCAATATCAATGTCGAATTTGAGACAAGCTATGAGCCTTCAGGCCCATTCGGAGTTAAGTCAATCGGTGAGATAGTTATCAATACACCGGCTCCTGCGCTGGCACATGCCATTTATCGCGCAACAGGCGTATGGCACAGGACAGTTCCGTTTACCCCAGAGAAAATACTTATGGGAATGGCAGACCCTGACTGGCAAGAGAAGGACCTTAGAGTGAAATGATTCATATCATATACATGGCGGCTGGAAACAGCCGCCGTTTTGGAAGTAACAAGCTGTTTTATGAGCTGAATGGAAAACCTATGTACAGGCATCTGCTTGACAACTTGATAGAAATTAAGGATAGATATAATAAATTAAAAAATATCGGAACTAATGAGCCTTTAGACAGTGATGAAATGGATGCTGATACTGTTATTGATACTTATATTGGCACAGACATCGGTTTATCAAAAAAGCTTGCGACAAAAAATGCAGAATCGAATAACCCGGTCATAGATATAACCGTTGTTACACGTTATCGGGAAATACTGGACTACTGCGCATGTATCCCGGATTGCCATGCAGTCTTAAGTCCGGACAGCGAAAAAGGCATATCCTACACCATAAAAGCAGGAATTATGGCGGTGCAGGAGCAGAAAAAGACTGGTATGCAGGACTACTACATGTTTGCAGTAGCTGACCAGCCATATTTAAAAAGTCAAAGCGTGATTAAATTAATAGATAAAGTGCTTGAAAATAAAGGAAATATGAAATCAGTTTTTTCACTTCGTTGTGGAGATACCGTAGGTAATCCGTGTGTATTTCATTCATCGCTTATCCCGCAGCTTTTATCACTGGAGGGTGATAAGGGTGGCAGAAGTGTGGCAAAGAAGTATGACTGTGTATATGTGGATATCGCAGATGAGCGTGAGCTGACGGATATAGATACCTTATCAAATTCAAAACATACCGTGACATTATAAAAGCTATTATGAAAGAGCACTGTATCAGTGCATATCGAATGTATATTTTATTCAAATTCCCATATACTACCTCCAAAGCATGAATGCAAATGCAAAAAAGTAACCGGAGGACAATAAAGTGAAAATCACAGGATTGACCAGAAGAGTAGATTCCCTCGGCAGAATAGTCATACCAAAGGAGCTTCGCAGGATGCTGCATATAAAAGAGGGAAGCCCACTGGAAATATATATGGATGCGGACGAGACGATAGTGCTAAAGAAGTATTCGCAGGTGGGAAGCCTGAAGAATATATCACAGGCATATGCCCAGAGCCTGTCAAAGGTAACAGGAGCCATGGTATGTGTGGCGGATAGGGATGAGATAATAGCGGCAGCCGGCAAAAACCACAAAAATTATATAGGCAAGGCTTTGTCAAAAGAGCTCGAGAATATTATGGATAAGAGAAAAAGTGCATTGTACAGTAAAAAAGACGATACCCTGATACCTGTGGTAAAGGACGATAAAGTTGACTGTGAAGCGCAGGCAATAGCAGTAATAGTGCATGATGGTGATAGCGCGGGAGCCGTTATACTGTGTGTTTACGATGAAAAAGCCGATAAGTCTGAGATTGCCGAAAAGCTGGCGGGTGCAGCAGCAGAATTTCTGGCTGACCAGCTTGGCTAGAGATAGCAAAAAGCATTGTAAAAAACTATTTACTTGACTACAACAGTAATAAAGATGTAAAATAGCTTGATAAAGGGAGCAATTAGCTTCCTTTTGTGCTATAAAGGTATAATAGAAAATTAAGCAATTATTAATTATCTGATGTAGAGGCATTGTAGTATAATAGACAGTACATATTGGATATAGTTGTCAATTATCTATAAAGTATGCCGATATACAATGGTATACCGATAGTTTGGAGGTAACGTTTAGAAATGGCAAAACAGAAAAAGAAAAAGAAGAAAAAGCAGCATCGCGTTTTCTGGTTTTTCATAAAGCTTCAGATTTTTCTGATGGTACTGATACTTGGTGGATTATGCTTTTATTACTTTGGAGGCTATGCAGACAAGGTGGCGAAGCTTCACTCAGAGGCAGTAGAGCTCGTGCAGAAATCTGACAAAAACACATTTTTACCGGCGCGCACGAGTACACTCTACGATACAAACGGTGATGAGATATCAGAGACGGCCACTACCAAAAAGGCTGACTATGTGAAGTATGAGGATATACCGCAGAACTTCGTAAACTGCATGGTCAGTATCGAGGACAAGAAGTTCTATAAGCACAATGGTGTGGACCTAAAGGCAATAGTGCGTGCCGCAAAGTCAATTATAAAAAACAAGAGAATTACCCAGGGTGGCAGTACCATCACGATGCAGCTCGCCCGAAATATTTATCTGGATACGAACAAGAACTGGCAGCGAAAAGTCAAGGAAATGTTCATAGCGATGGAGCTTGAAAGGAAATATTCAAAGAACGATATTATGGAGTTCTACCTGAATAATGTCTATTTCATGAACGGATATTATGGTATTCAGGCAGCGTGCCATGGATATTTTAACTGTGAGCTTTCGGATCTTGATTTGTCGCAGACTGCCTTTTTGTGTGCAATTCCGAACAGCCCGACATACTATGACCCGATAAACAACAAGGATCATACATTGACACGTCGCAATCTCATATTGAAAAATCTAAGGGAAGATGGCAAAATCACACAGCAGGAATATGAGACCGCCATAAATGAGGAGATAACCCTCAACATGCCTGAGAAGGATGACACGGTCAAGTACAATTATGTGGATACCTATGCATATTACTGCGCTACGAGGGCGCTCATGGAGAATGAGGGCTTCAAGTTCAAGTATTACTTTGACTCAGACGATGAAGAAAAGGAGTATGATGCTTCATATGATGAGATGTATTCATATTGTCAGAAAAAGCTCTACTCAGACGGTTATAAGATTTATACATCAATTGATCTGACTATGCAGCAGCAGCTTCAGGATTCAATTGACCTGACGCTTTTGGACTTTACAGACACGACCGATGATGGAACATTTAAGCTGCAGAGTGCTGCAACCTGTATAGACAACGACACAGGCGAGGTGGTTGCAATAGTTGGTGGACGAAGCCAGGATGCGGTCAGTCATACGTTAAACCGTGCTTACCAAAGCCATCGCCAGCCGGGAAGCTCAATCAAGCCGCTCATTGTGTATACACCATCATTTGAGCGTGGTAAGACACCGGATACCATCGTAAATGACCACAAGTTTGATGGAGGACCGTCTAACTCGGGTGATTCATATTACGGTGATGTGACTATCAGGTTTGCAGTTCAAAAGTCACTGAATACTGTAGCATGGCAGCTATATGATGAGCTCACACCAAAGGTAGGCTTACAGTATCTCAAGGATATGAATTTTACCAATATTGTAAAGGATGACTATGTCACAGCAACAGCACTTGGAGGTTTTACAACAGGTGTATCCACACTGGAGATGGCATCTGCATATTCAACACTTGAGAACGATGGAATGTACAGGAATCCGACATGTATTAAGTCGATTGTGGATTCTGACAACAATATCATATATACATCATCACAGAAGGACACCGTCATATATACAGAGACAGCATCGCGTATGATGACAGATGTCATGACAGATGTTATGAAATCAGGAACCGGACGTAGCGCTAATCTGGACAATGGCATGCCTTGTGCTGGCAAAACCGGAACCACAAACGATAAGAAGGACGGCTGGTTCTGTGGCTTTACCAGATACTACACCACATGTGTATGGGTAGGCTGCGATATGCCTGAGACAGTCAAAAAACTGACAGGAAGCTCTTACCCGGCAGAAATATGGAAGAACTACATGGATCAGATACATGCTGACCTTACACCAATAGATTTCCTGCCATATGCCCAAATATCGGATGATTATCAGGACAGCCAGGAGACACAGGATACACCTGCCGATGACCAGACGCAGAATAATCCTACAGATCAGACTGTGACCACACCTGATGCAGGAACTACAACACCGGATAAGACCACAACAGACACGAATAATACTCAGGGAACCACCACGACCACACCGGGTGAAAATAACAGTCAGGGAACAAATGGCGGCAATGGCGGAAATATGAGTGGTACTACCGGCGATACGACAGGTGGAAATGGTGGACAAAACACCGGTGGCAACACAGGCGGAAATACCGGAGAAAACAACGGTGGCAACACAGGTGGAAATAGTGGTAACACCGGTGGAAATAGTGGTAACACCGGTGGTAATACAGGTGGAAACACCGGGGACAGCACAGGTGGAGCTACCGGTGGTACCACCGGAGGCGGAGCAGCCCAGTAGATTTTTCTTTGCAGTGCTGTCGGAAGTTTTGTTCTTTGCAGCATACGCACCTGTCACGATAGGAAACAAGATGATAGATGCGCTCATATATTCAGTGACCTACAACGGCTCATACCTTGCAGTAGAGGAAATTATCACAATCATAGTGATATCAATCCCACCGGTTAAGAAGGCGCTCGACTATGTGAAGCAGATGGCGAACAGCCGGTAGATAATCTATATCTAAATAATTAAAATATGTAAAAAGAGCAGAATAGGTAGAAATACTTGTCCTGCTCTTTTTAGTATTCGAAAAAAGTAAAATAAAACACTCGAAAAATATAAAATTGCAATCTTACAGACGAAAATATAATGACAAGTACAGCTCACTATGCTACAATTATATTAAAGCATTATATTTCTGTTGAGCGACACCACAATACACATTTTCATCGGTGCGTATCACTTTGAAGAGGGCAGAACCACTTAATATTTTTCGACAAAGACATGGAAATTTTCAATGCTTTAAGTTACCTATCAATAGCAGGGAAAAATGGATATGTCGATTGAGATAATCTTATGTGAATGAAGCGGACAGGGGTTGCTGATGCTTTATATTGACAAGAAATTTAGTATCATGCGATATTATATTCTCCCTGCTCACACAACTAAACAGGAGGAGAATAATGTCGGGAGAGACAAAAGAAGTTTTGGGCAGTAATTATGGCCAAAACGATGTAATCATCAACAGATTGATTGACAAAATGACACTGTTTGATGACAATCTGATGAGTCTTGTATTCGGGCAGAATATCGAGACGACGGAGCTACTGCTTCGCGTAATAATGGAGCGTGATATTAAGGTTATAGACGTCAGGGGGCAGGATGAATTAAAAAATCCCGTGATTGGCGGGAGATGTATTACCTTGGATGTGCATGCAATAGATGTCGATGGCAGACATATTGATATCGAGGTGCAGATTAATGCTGAGGGATCGCATGTCAAAAGAGCCAGATATCACAGCAGTATGATGGATGCGAGGATGCTGGAGGAAGGACAGGAGTTTAAGGAGATTAAGGATTCATACGTGATTTTTATTTATGATCACGATAAGTTCAGAAAAGGACTGCCATTTTATCACATTCAAAGGCGTGTTGATGAAACGGGTGAAGCCTTTGGAGATGGTTCGCATATTATCTATGTAAATGGAAGGTATGAAGGTAATGATGATATAGGTCGGATGATGAGAGATTTTCATCAGTGCAGGCCGGAGCAGATAAAAAGTGAGACATTGTCAAAAGCGGTGGCTTATTACAAAGAAAAGGAAGGACGTGGTGCTATGAGTGAAGCTGTAAGACAGTATGCAATGGAATATGCAAAAGAGTATGCAAAAGAATATGCTAAAGAATATGGTGAAGAACAAAAACAGGAAGGCATTCAGACAGGGCGTCGTACAGAGATATATTTATCTGTACAGGATGGAGATTACTCTGTACAAAGAGGTGCTGAAAAAGCTGGATTATCGCTTGAAGAGTTCAAAAAATCAATGAGCGAAGCCGGATATAAGCTTCCTGAGCCGGTATAATGTATTATTGGTAAATCAATAACCATATCAACAAAATATAGAGCAGACTGTAAAATTGAGCTGACCACTCAAAATTACAGTCTGTTTTTTATTGTATATCATTGTCCCGTACCATAAAAATGAAAAATAAAAATACTTTGACTTGACAACTATTTTAAATGTGATATACTTTCACTGTCAAATGATTTGATGATGAAAATATTTGACATGCAAACTAGTGCAAATATACCAGCGCACAAAACCGAAAATAAACACAGAAAAAGGAGAACAGAAATATGTTGGAGAAAATCAAGGAAATCGTAGCAGATCAGTTAGGAATTGACGAGGATGATATCAAATTAGAGTCAAACTTCAAGGAGGATCTTGAGGCAGATTCATTAGATCTTTTCGAGCTTGTAATGGCACTCGAGGAGGAGTACGGAGTAGAAATCCCTTCAGAGGATTTAGAGAAAATCGCAACAGTAAACGACATCATTGAGTATCTTAAGAACAAAGGTGTAGAGGCTTAAAAGACATGGAGACAAGAATAACAAAGCTTCTTGGAATCAAATATCCGGTCATTCAGGGTGGCATGGCATGGGTAGCAACCCATGAGCTTGCCAGCGCTGTGTCCAATGCAGGCGGACTTGGCATCATCGGAGCAGGCGGAGCCCCGGCTTCATGGGTAAAGGAGCAGATAGTCGCTGCAAAGAAGGAGACAGATAAGCCGTTCGGAGTCAACCTCATGCTTATGAATCCGGAGGCAGATGAGATAGCAAAAATCATCGCCGAGGAAAAGGTAAAGGTAGTCACCACCGGCGCAGGAAACCCTGCAAAGTACATGGACATGTGGAAAGAAGCAGGCGTCATCGTAATCCCTGTAGTTGCAAGTGTAGCACTCGCAAAGCTCATGGAGAGAGGCGGGGCAAGTGCGGTAATCGCCGAGGGAATGGAGTCAGGCGGACATATCGGAGCACAGACTACCATGACACTTGTGCCACAGGTTGTTGATGCAGTGAGCATCCCTGTTATCGCAGCAGGCGGAATTGCAGACAACAGAGGCTTCAATGCAGCATTTGCACTCGGTGCAGAGGCAGTCCAGATGGGTACACGCTTTGTCACCGCAAAAGAATCGATAGTACATGAAAACTATAAGCAGAAGGTCATTAAGGCCAAGGATATAGATTCCGAGGTTACAGGAATGAGCACAGGTCATCCGATCAGAGTACTCAGAAACAAGATGACCAGACAATACCTCAAGCTGGAAAAGGAAGGAGCTCCATTTGAAGAGCTCGAAAAAATGACACTTGGCGCACTCAGAAAAGCCGTTGTAGACGGAGATACCGTATATGGCAGCGTCATGGCAGGTCAGAGCGCAGGCCTCGTAAAGAAAGAGGAAACCTGCAAAGAAATCATTGAGGATGTAGTGGGACTGAACAAATAGACAGTATTCACTTTTACATGCAAATTTAAGGATACCGGGCCGCCTGGAAAGAGTGGCTTACGATATCCTGTCAGAAATAAGGAGAAACCGAAAATGGGTAAGAGAGTATTTATGTTTCCCGGACAGGGCTCACAGTACATAGGAATGGGTAAGGAGTTTTACGATACAATGCCAAATGCAAAGGCAGTAATCGACCTTGCCAGTGAACAGACAGGCTTGGATATTCCGGCGCTTTGCTTTGAGGAAAATGACAAGCTCAACATTACAGAGTACACACAGATATGTATGCTTGCAGTTGAGGCAGCTATATATCAGGCAATCATCGACAAGGGTATCACACCTGATGTCACAGCTGGATTAAGTCTTGGGGAATATGGTGCTCTTATCGCATCAGGAGCCATGACTATGGCAGATGCATTCGCAGTTGTCAGAAAAAGAGGAATCTACATGCAGGAGGCAGTTCCTACAGGTGGAGCCATGACAGCGGTTTTAGGACTTGATCCGCAGGTCATTGAGGATATCTGCAAAAAGACAGTAGATGAGACAAATTCAGTGGTATCGGTAGCCAACTATAACTGCCCTGGACAGATTGTTATCACAGGAGAAAAGGCAGCAGTAGATGCCGCCGCAGCAGCATGCAGCGAGGCAGGCGCCAAGAGATGCGTACCGCTCAAGGTCAGCGGACCTTTCCACTCAGCAATGCTTAAGGGTGCAGGCGAAAAGCTCGCAGATGCACTTGAGAGTGTAGAAATCCACGATATCAAGGTGCCATATATCACAAATGTCACAGCAGACTATGTGAAGTCACCGGCCGACGTCAAGGATTATCTGACACAGCAGGTTTCATCGTCAGTGCGCTGGCAGCAGACCATCGAGCGTCTTATCGCAGACGGTGCAGATGAGTTCGTGGAAATCGGACCGGGACGCTCACTCAGCGGATTTATGAGAAAGATAAATAGAGACGTAAAAGTCGTAAACATAGACAAACTGGAGGATTTTGAAAAGTATGTTAACAGGTAAAAATGCCCTGGTTACAGGCGCAAGCCGCGGAATTGGAAGACAGATAGCTCTTACACTTGCCGCAGCACACGCCTTTGTAATAGTAAATTATAATGGTTCAAGGGAAAAGGCAGATGCCGTTGTTGCAGAGATAAAGGCAGCAGGCGGTGATGCAGTTTCTTATCAGTGCAATGTATCTGATTTTGACGAGTGCCAGAATATGATAACAGCGCTCATCAAGGAGTACAAGCACATAGATATCCTCGTAAACAACGCGGGAATCACAAGAGACGGTCTCATCATGAAGATGAGCGAGGCAGACTATGACGCAGTGCTCGACACAAACCTTAAGGGTGCGTTCAACACAATCCGTCATATGTCACGCTATTTCTTGAAGCAGAAATCAGGAAGAATTATCAATATTTCATCAGTTTCCGGAATACTCGGAAATGCAGGACAGGCCAACTACAGCGCAAGCAAGGCAGGAGTTATAGGACTCACAAAGGCTGTAGCCAGAGAGCTTGCCAGCCGGGGAATCACAGCAAACGCAGTGGCACCGGGCTTTGTAGAGACCGAGATGACAGATGTGCTTGCCGATGCGGCAAAGGAGAATCTTTTATCACAGATTCCGCTTGGCAGACCGGGAAACACAAAGGATATCGCAAACGCAGTATTATTTTTAGCATCAGATGCAGCAGGCTACATCACAGGCCAGGTGCTGTCTGTTGACGGAGGAATGGCAATATGAGTAGAAGAGTAGTTGTAACAGGACTTGGAGCAGTAACACCAATCGGAAATAATGTGGACGATTTCTGGGCATCGGTAAAGGCCGGAAAAATCGGATTTGACCACATCACAAAATTTGACACAACAGATTATAAATGTCACATTGCAGCAGAGCTTAAGGATTTTAATCCACAGGATTTTATGGACAGAAAGGCTGCAAAGAGAATGGAGCCATTCTCACAGTACGCTGTAGCTGCTGCAAAGCAGGCAATTGATGACAGTGGACTTGACATCGAAAAGGAAGATCCATACATGGTTGGTTGTGCCATCGGTTCAGGTATCGGAAGTCTTCAGGCTATGGAGCGCGAGACACAAAAGCTTTATGAAAAGGGACCAAACAGAGTCAATCCTCTGCTTGTTCCGCTTATGATCTGTAACATGGCAGCAGGAAATGTTTCCATCCAGTTCGGTCTCAAGGGAAAGAGTATCAATGATGTAACAGCCTGCGCTACAGGAACAAACACAATCGGTGAGGCATACAGAAGCATCCAGTACGGTGAGGCTGACGTGATGGTAGCCGGTGGTACAGAGGGCAGTGTATGTCCTATCGGAATCGCAGGATTTACAGCACTCACAGCGCTTTCTACAGTAGATGATCCGACAAAGTGTTCACTTCCGTTTGACAAGAACAGAAGCGGCTTTGTAATGGGTGAGGGCGCAGGAGTAGTTATCCTTGAAGAGCTTGAGCATGCAAAGGCAAGAGGTGCAAAGATTTATGCAGAGGTAGTCGGATACGGCTGCTCATCGGATGCATACCATATCACATCTCCGCAGGAGGATGGCGCAGGCGCAGCAAGAGCCATGACCAATGCCATGAGCGATGCAGGTGTCACACCGGCAGATGTAAAATACATCAATGCTCACGGAACAGGCACACATCACAATGATCTCTTTGAGACAAGAGCAATCAAGCTTGCGTTCGGTGATGAGGCTGCAAATCTTAAAATCAATTCAACAAAGTCTATGATAGGACATCTGCTCGGAGCAGCGGAGCTGTTGAGTTTATAACATGTGTGAAGGAAATTCAGGATGGATTTATACATAAGACTGTTGGCTATGAGACTCCGGATGAGGAGATTGACCTCAATTACTGCAAGGACAGCTATGAGGAGCCTGTTGAGTATGCACTTAGCAATTCACTGGGATTTGGTGGACATAATGCAAGTATTCTGCTCAAGGCGTATAAATAATTTAGGGGCTTCGCGAATGTAGGCTGTGAGGTCCGGTGGAGCACACAGTATATTCCTCATAAAAAATATGAAGTCAGTCACGGCATTTTGCACGGACAGGCTGTGATATGGTGTTAGCGCTTCATGCTATTGGAGTGGATGGAACGCCGTGACAGTTCATATTTTTTATTCAGAACACACTGTGCGCTTCCCGGCTCCACTTTGTTGAGCGCGAAGCATGTAGATAAATAGCTTCTGCTTTTTAGGGGCTTCGCGCATTTAGGCTGTGAGGTTCGGGGAGCACACAGTATATTCCTCATAAAAAATATGAAGTCAGTCACGGCATTTTGCACGGACAGGCTGTGATATGGTGCTAGCGCTTCATGCTATTGGAGCGGATGGAACGCCGTGACAGTTCATATTTTTCATTCAGAACACACTGTGTGCTTTCCGGCTCCATGTTATTGAGCGCGAAGCATGTAGATAGTTTAGAGCGAATTGAGAAAGGATAGATGTATATGTCAATTATGAATACGCAGCAGATTATGGATATTCTGCCGCACCGCAGTCCGTTTCTTCTCATTGATACGGTTGAGGAACTGGAGCCGGGCGTAAAGTGTGTGGCTAAGAAGAATGTGACTATGAATGAGCCACATTTTATGGGACATTTTCCGGGAAATCCGGTGATGCCGGGAGTGCTTATTATTGAGGCTTTGGCGCAGACCGGTGCAGTTGCCATTCTTTGTCAGGATGAGTGGAAGGGCAAGACTGCATATTTTGCAGGCATCAATAATGCCAAGTTCAAGCAGAAGGTGGTTCCGGGAGATACGCTGGAGCTGACCACTGAGATTATAAAGGTTAAGGGGCCTATCGGTGTGGGCAAGGCTGTTGCCAGGGTAAACGGCAAGGTTGCCTGTATGGCGGAGCTTACATTTGCAATAGGTTAATTGCATAAGGAGACATGATGAAGTTATTCAAGAAGAAAGATAAAAATATGGCTGAAGAAAATTTAGCAAAGAACGCTGAGAGCGCAAAAACAGCCGCAGATGGCAAAAATGCCGGTGCAGCACAGGAAGCAAAAGAGGATGTCCCTGAGACAATCGTTTGTCCCAAGTGTGGCAAGACTGTGCTTAAATCAGTTGTAAAACAGCACAAATACGTCTGCTATGAGTGTAATTATTATTTCCGTGTGCGTGCTAAAAACAGAATCAGAATGGTTTCCGACAAGGAAGCATTTGAGCCATGGTTTACAGAGCTTACAACAGGAAATCCTCTCAATTTCCCTGAGTATGAGGAGAAAATTGCAAAGACTCAGGAGAAAACAGGACTTTCTGAGGGCATTGTCATCGGTAAGACAAAGATTTACGGCGAGGAGACAGTGCTTGGTGTAATTGATTCAAGATTTATGATGGGAAGCATGGGTCATGTAGTTGGTGAGAAAATCACAAGCGCATTTGAGCGTGCCACAGAGGAAAGACTTCCGGTTATATTATTCTGCTGTTCAGGCGGTGCCAGAATGCAGGAGGGTATTATTTCGCTGATGCAGATGGCAAAGACCTCAGCCGCAGCAAAGCGTCACTCAGAGGCAGGACTTTTATATGTGCCGGTACTCACAGATCCTACAACAGGTGGTGTGACAGCCAGCTTTGCAATGCTTGGAGATATCATTCTTGCAGAGCCAAAGGCACTTATCGGCTTTGCGGGTCCTCGTGTTATCGAGCAGACCATCGGACAGAAGCTGCCTGAGGGCTTCCAGAGGGCAGAGTTCCAGCTTGAGCACGGCTTTGTGGATATGATAGTTGAGCGTGAGAATTTAAAGAAGACTCTTTACAAGATTTTACGTGCTCACAGACCTACCACAGGCTATGCCAATTTTGACCCGCTTCACTCAGACGACAATTACGAGCCGACAGAGCTTATGAAGGAGCGCGAGGCAAAGGCTAAGCCATTTAAGGTATGGGACAAGGTCAGCGCCGCAAGACAGATTAAGAGACTTGCATCGGTTGACTATATGGACTATATCTTTGATGAGTTTATGGAGCTGCACGGAGACAGATATTTCCGCGATGACCCGGCTATCGTAGGTGGAATCGCATATTTAGACGGCCAGCCGGTCACAGTTATCGGTGTTCACAAGGGAAAAGACCTTGAGGACTGCGCAAAGAGAAACTATGGTATGCCATCACCTGAGGGCTACCGCAAGGCACTGCGCCTTATGAAGCAGGCAGAGAAATTCAACCGTCCGATCATAACCTTTGTCAATACATCAGGAGCTTATCCTGGAATGGAAGCAGAGGAAAACGGACAGGGTGAGGCAATCGCAAGAAACCTTTATGAGATGAGCAGCATCAAGGTGCCAATCCTTTGTCTCATGATAGGAGAAGGCGGAAGCGGCGGAGCTTTAGCTCTTTCTGTAGGAAATGAAGTGTGGATGATGGAAAATGCCACATACTCAATCCTCTCGCCAGAAGGCTTTGCATCTATCCTCTGGAAGGACGGAAAGCGTGCAAAGGAAGCCGCAGAGGTAATGAAGATTACAGCACACGACTTAAAGGAGCTTGATGTCGTGGATGATATAATACCTGAGTTTGGCGGAGCCGACGAGGATGCCCTTTCATCAATCGGAAACTACATGAAGGGCAACATGAAGAAATTCTTGGAAAAAGAAAGCAAATTGACAAAGGACCAGCTCTTGGAGGAAAGATACAAGCGTTTCCGCAAGTTCTAGTCCCGGAAAGGAAATTCTATGAAGATAGTTGGAACAGGAAGCTGCCTGCCACAGAGAGTGGTCTCAAACGATGACCTGGCAGCCATAATGGACACATCTGACGAGTGGATCAGCTCGCGTACAGGAATAAGAAACAGACACATTGCAACGACTGAGACAACCACCTCACTTGCCTGTGATGCAGTAAAAAGTGCGCTGCAGGATGCGGGGATTGACGGAAGTGAGATAGACTTGATAATAGCGGCAAGCGTATCCACAGACAAAATCGTTCCATCGCTCGCATGTCAGATTCAGGCTGAGATAGGTGCAGGCAGTGCAGTGGCATTTGACATAAATGCCGCATGTTCAGGCTTTTTATTCGGGCTTGCCACAGCGGATGCATATTTTAAGACCGGCAGGTTTCACAAGGCAGTCGTAGTGGGAGCAGAGGTTCTTTCAAAAATAATGGACTGGAATGACAGAAGCACCTGTGTACTTTTCGGAGACGGAGCAGGAGCAGCCGTTGTGACAGACGAGGGCGATGCTTTTAAGGGCTTTGTACAGGGCTCGGACGGAAAAGGCGGTGAGGCGCTTGACGGAGACAACCGTCCTGTAGTCAATCCGTTTACCGACAATGGAAAGCAGTCTGCACTCGGTGGCTATGTCACTATGGACGGTCCTGCTGTATACAAGTTTGCGGTAAAGACAGTGCCAAAGGCTATAAATGAGCTGCTTGATGAAATCGGCTGGAGCGTAGATGATGTGGATGTCTATGTGCTGCATCAGGCCAATATACGTATTATTGAGTCGGTTGCCAAGAGGCTTAAGCAGCCTATGGACAAATTCCCGACCAATTTACAGCATTGTGGAAATATTTCTGCGGCAAGTGTGCCGATTTTGCTTGATAAAGTCCGCAAAGATGGTATGATAAAGCATGAGGAAAAAATAATTTTATCAGGCTTTGGAGCAGGACTTACATGGGGAGCCTGCGCCATAGAGTGGCAATAGAAAGAGGTATTTATGACGGCAGATGAAACTTTAAATGAATTATTGGTGTGTCTGTTCAAGGATTTGACAGAGATAGAGGGCAGATGTCTGATAACAGACGAATTTTCTGATATTTCTATCAACGATATGCATATAATAGAGGCAATAGGAGTCGATGAGCCAAAGCGCTCCGGCACCGTAGCCAAGCTTATGTCTATCACTCTGGGCACGCTGACAAAGGCAATAGATGGTCTCACCCGCAAGGGATACGTGAACCGTATCCGCAGTGAGGAGGATAAGCGTGTGGTAAAGCTCTCACTCACTGGCAAGGGAAAGAGTGCATACTATCATCATGAGCAGTTTCACCGTCATATGATAGAGCATATAAAGGACGGTCTTTCGGATGACGAAATGAAAGTTCTTATAACTTCACTTGCAAAACTCTCGGATTATTTCAAGGTGGTATATTCCGATGATGAGGAGAATCAGTACCAAAACTGGGATAATATAAATGAAGATAATAAATAAAATGAATTTTTTTTATATAAAACTTTCAAAAATTACTTGATTATAGCAATAGATTTATATAAAATAAACTTGTTGATGTGAAAAATAATTTTGTAAAGGAGATATAAAAATGAGCTATGTTGATGAAGTACTCGAAGTAGTAAAGAAGAAAAACGCAGATCAGCCTGAGTTCTTACAGGCAGTAACAGAGGTTCTTGATTCTTTAAGACCTGTGATCGATGCAAATGAGGAATTATACAGAAAGAATGCGATTCTTGAGAGAATCACAGAGCCAGATCGTCAGATCATGTTCAGAGTACCTTGGGTAGATGACAATGGACAGGTTCAGGTAAACAGAGGTTTCCGTGTACAGTTCAATAATGCCATTGGACCATACAAGGGAGGTTTAAGACTTCATCCTTCTGTAAACTTAGGCATCATCAAGTTCTTAGGTTTCGAGCAGGTATTTAAGAATTCACTTACAACACTTCCAATCGGTGGTGGTAAAGGTGGTTCTGATTTCGATCCTAAGGGCAAGTCTGACAGAGAGATCATGGCATTCTGCCAGAGCTTCATGACAGAACTTTGCAAATATATCGGAGCAGACGTTGATGTACCGGCCGGAGATATCGGAACAGGTGCAAGAGAGATCGGCTTCTTATTTGGACAGTATAAGAGAATTCGTGGATCATACGAAGGTGTGCTGACTGGTAAGGGTCTTACCTATGGTGGATCTCTTGCACGTACACAGGCTACCGGATATGGTCTGTTATATCTTACTAACGCATTATGGAAAGATCATGGTATGAGCCTTGAGGGAAAGACAGCAGCAGTTTCCGGATCTGGTAACGTTGCTATCTACGCAATCGAGAAGGCACAGGAGTTAGGTGTTAAGGTTGTAACATGTTCTGATTCTACCGGATGGATTTATGATCCAAACGGAATTGATGTTGCTCTTCTTAAGGAAGTTAAGGAAGTTAAGCGTGCCCGTCTTACTGAGTATGCAGCTGCTAAGTCAACTGCTGAGTATCATGCAAAGCAGAATGGTGAGCACGGTGTATGGCAGTACAAGGTAGATCTTGCTCTTCCATGTGCGACTCAGAATGAGTTAGACATTGAGGATGCCAAGATGCTCGTTGCTAACGGTGTTACATCTGTAACAGAGGGTGCTAACATGCCTACAACTCTTGAGGCTACAAAATATCTTCAGGAGAACGGAGTACTCTTCGTAGGTGGTAAAGCTGCCAATGCAGGTGGTGTTGCTACATCAGCACTTGAGATGAGCCAGAACTCTGAGAGACTTTCATGGACATTCGAAGAGGTTGACGGAAAGCTCAAGGGTATCATGGAGACAATCTACGCTAACATCAGTGATGCTGCTAAGAGATACAATGCAACAGTTGGTGGAAAGACTGACTATGTTGCAGGTGCAAATATCGCAGGCTTTGAGAAAGTAGTTGATGCTATGCTTGCACAGGGTGTTTGCTAATCTGTAGGCACTTATTGAATAATGACTATAAAAACCCCTCTCACAGATAGAAGTCTGTGGGAGGGGTTTTGTAATAATATATCAAAGAGAAGACTAATTTATTTTTTATTAGCAAGTGCTTTGATACCGCCTGCTACGAAAAGTATAGAGGCGATGATAACACCGGACACAAGCACAATAGCGTAAACATTGGCATTCACGCAGATATTGGAAGTCCAGTCAGAAAAATTCACGGACTTTATAGTGATTTGTCTGGTACCAAAAATTAAAAATTCGCATATGTCATCGGCAAAAGCTGTCCAAACCGAAGCTATCAAAACTATAATTGCGGATTTTATAAATCCGTTTGCGTTTAAATATCGTGCATCAAAGAATATGAGCCAGGCCGCAAGTACAAAGACAAATGCTATAATACAGCCGGCCTTCATTCCGGCAACATCGTTTGTATGACCACACACCTCAATGATTGTGAGGAAAAGCCATAAGGTATCCCACAGCATAGTGATAAGAGCTTTTTTGTCTGATAAAGCAGGTGGAAGCTCAATTCCTCTGATGACAAACGGAAAGAGAACAATTGATAATCCAAATATAGTTGGAACAGACCAAAGCATAAATTCATTTGAACTATACATTCTGTCAACAAAAAAGAATATCAAGAGCAGAGCAAAAACACCGCAGATTATGCATTTGGTCAGTTTTTTCTGCTGTGCCATAAGTGGAACAACTGTCATTGCAGCTACAAGAAGCATAGATGCTGTTACCACCGCAAAGGTATTTAAACCATCGCCATTTGACAGGCATACTATGAATGTAATGAGTATTGGGATAAGCAGTAATCCGGCTATTATGACTCCGGTTTTGTAGGCAGCAGATTTTTCCTTTTTCTCATGCTGTTTTAATACACTGTCGGCCTCTTTTTTTTTTATCATTGAATCAATAGAATCGTTTTTTAGCTCATTGTATGTATTTTGACATTTTTCACAAGTCTTAAGGTGTTTTTCAACAAGCCTTTTGCTTGAGGGACTGCATACATCGTCATAGTATAGTGGGAGTAAATCCTGAACTATATTGCAGGTTTCATCGGTTGATTGTGTAATTGGATTATTCATTTCTATCCATCCTTTCTTTGATTTTCAGTCTGGCTCTATGGTAAGTTACCCGTGCCCAGTTCTCTGTTTTTCCAAATATCATGCCTATTTGGGAGAATGGCAATTCACCAAATATTCTAAGCTGAAAGACCTCCTTGTAGGGCTCATCAAGCTCGTGCAGTATAAGATGAATCTGAAGAGCGGTATCTTTATTTTCTAGGCTTTTTACCATATTATCGGGTTGTTCGAGCTGCTCTTCGTCAAGCTCTGTAAATTTTGTGTTTTTTCGGCATTCGTCCATTGCCAGATTTCTTGCTATGCTGCAAAGCCAGGTCTGTTCGCTTGATTTGCCGGCATATGCCTTCTTTGCGGTCATGGCCTTATAAAAAGTATTCTGGGTAATTTCCTCAGCCTGATGTTGATTTTTTACAATTGTCATTACATATGAGTATTTCTCATAATCCAACTGTCACCTCCTTTGTTCATAGGTTAGACGTAGAAAGGATTGTTTTGTTACAAAAAATTTTTAAATTTTTTTAATCGATGTATATTATCATAAATTTTATCAAAAATGAAAATAATCTGTCACCTGGAGTGTTTTGATACATTCCAGATTTTTTTTTGTCTCAAAATTCATTTATGATGAAATGCAGCTAGTGCATATTTTTTGAGATTATGATATTTGAAATTACTAGGCCCTGAATGATAATAGTTCAGGGCTTTTTTATGCAGAAAGGAACTCAAATGACTGATGAACAATATATGAGAAGGGCGATTGAGCTTGCAAAACGCGGCATGGGATATACATCGCCAAACCCAATGGTCGGAGCTGTGGTTGTAAAGGACGGCAGGATAATCGGAGAGGGCTGGCATGAGAGATACGGAGAGCTGCACGCGGAAAGAAATGCGTTAAAGCATTGCAAGGAATCGCCACAGGGAGCGGATATGTATGTGACTCTCGAGCCCTGCTGTCATCATGGCAAGCAGCCGCCATGTGTGGAGGCAGTGATAGAAGCCGGTATAAAAAGAGTATATGTGGGCTCGGATGACCCGAATCCGCTTGTCGCCGGGGGAGGTATCAAAATCCTTAAAGAGCATGGGATAGAGGTTGTCACGCAGGTGCTTAAAGACGAGTGCGACAGGCTGAACGATGTATTCTTTTTACTTTATACAGACCAGACGTCCATATGTCGCTATGAAATATGCCATGACGATGGATGGAAAGATAGCCACATATTCGGGACTGTCAAAGTGGATAACAGGAGAAAAAAGCGAGGGAACATGTGCAAAACCTGCGCCACAGATATAAAGCCATAATGGCAGGAATTGGAACAGTGCTTGCAGATGATCCGCTGCTTACATGCAGAATCGATGGCGGAGTAAATCCAATCCGCATAATATGCGATACTCACCTTAAGCTTCCACTGGAATCGCAGATAGTAAATACTGCAAAGGAAGTGCCAACGATTGTTGCAGTCAGTGAGCGATATCGTGAAACCGCACAGTCAGAAGCCTTACCTGATACTGAAAAAGATAGTATAGAAGAAAACATTGATTATCAAAAAAAAGAGAAAAAATAACACGGCTGAAGAAAACGGAATAGAAATTCTGTATGTAGCTGAAAAAAAACGGTCATATTGATTTAAATGACCTCATGCAAAAAAGCTCGGCGAAAGAAGCATAGACAGCATTCTGCTTGAGGGAGGCGGAATACTCAACTGGTCAGCCCTTAAGAGCGGGATTGTGAATAAGGTATACGCTTACATTGCACCAAAGCTTTTCGGCGGAGCGAATGCAAAAACACCGATAGAGGGCATGGGAGCCGACTCGCCGGCACATGCCGTGATGCTTGGAAACAGTAAGGTAACAAAGCTTGGTGATGATTTCCTCATCGAGAGTGATGTTGTGAATATTTAAAAAAAGAAAGGCGATACACAATGTTCACAGGAATAGTTGAAGAAGTTGGAACAATAGATACAATTTCACGTGGAGCAAACTCAGCAGTACTTACAATCAGAGCTGAAAAAGTGCTAGCTGGAACAAAGGTCGGAGACAGCATAGCGGTAAACGGTATCTGCCTCACGGTCACAAGGCTCATGCCACATGCGTTTACAGCGGATGTCATGCACGAGACGCTAAACCGTTCATCGCTTGCAAATGCGATGAGAGGAGCACATGTCAATTTGGAGCGTGCGATGGCGGCAGATGGCAGATTTGGCGGGCACATAGTGTCGGGACATGTTGACGGAACAGGCAGGATTGTGGAGGTCAAAAAGGATGACAATGCCATCTGGTATACAATACAGGCCACACCACAGCTCATGCGCTATATAGTCGAGAAGGGCTCCATCACAATCGATGGAATAAGCCTCACAGTCGCAAAGGTGGCAGAGGATAATTTCTCGATATCAGCGATACCGCACACAGTAAGCCAGACTGTTCTAAAGGACAGAAAGGTGGGAGCTGTCGTGAATCTGGAAACAGATATCATAGGAAAATATGTTGAGAAGCTGTTGTTTAAAGGGCAGTCGGATGGAATAACAGAAGAAATGACAGGAACACAGACAATTAAGGAAAATGTACCACATAAATCCGGCGAAAATAAAAAACAACCGGAAGGAATAACAAGAGATTTCCTGGCAAAATACGGCTTTTAACATAAAAAGAACGGGTATCGTGCGGGTTTGCGAATGTGCGTGGGGCTGAATGGTTAAAAATTATGTAATTGAACAGCTTAAAATCATAAGAGAAAGGACATAAAATATGAAATTCAACACAGTAGAAGAAGCACTTGATGAGCTTCGTGCAGGGAAAATAATACTTGTCACAGATGATGAGGACAGAGAGAATGAGGGCGATTTCATCTGTGCGGCAGAATTTGCCACAACAGAAAACATCAACTTTATGGCGATGCACGGCAAGGGTCTGATATGCATGCCGATGTCGCAGGAATATGTAAAGAAGCTTCGTTTTCCGCAGATGGTGCAGGAAAATACAGACAATCATGAGACAGCATTTACAGTCTCAATAGACCATGTCTCAACAACCACAGGCATTTCCGCAGCAGAGCGCTCAATCACAGCAATGAAATGTGTCTCTGATGACGCAAAGCCTGAGGATTTCAGACGTCCGGGCCACATGTTTCCGCTTCTTGCAAAGAAAAACGGCGTACTGGAGAGAAACGGACACACAGAGGCAACAGTCGATTTATGCAGGCTTGCAGGACTAAAGGAATGTGGGCTGTGCTGTGAGATAATGCGTGAGGACGGTACCATGATGCGCACAACAGAGCTCATGGAGCTTGCAAAAAAATGGGACATAAAGTTCATCACAATAGCGGCACTTCAGGAATACAGAAAGATACATGAAAAGCTCGTTGACTGTGTCACAGAGGTAAAGCTGCCGACCAAATACGGCGACTTCAAGGCATATGGCTTCGTCAACAGATTAAACGGAGAGCATCATGTGGCACTTGTAAAGGGCGAAATCTCAGATGGAAGAGATGTGCTCTGCCGAGTACACTCTGAGTGTCTCACAGGAGATGTATTCGGCTCACAGCGCTGTGACTGTGGCCAGCAGCTTGAGGCAGCCATGAGACAGATAGACGAGGAGGGCAGAGGAATACTGCTCTATATGCGTCAGGAGGGCAGAGGCATCGGCCTGATAAATAAGCTGAAGGCATATGAGCTTCAGGAGCAGGGAATGGACACACTCGAAGCAAATCTGGCACTCGGCTTTGCCGGAGATGAGCGCGAGTACTATATCGGAGCCCAGATATTAAGAGAGCTTGGCGTACACAGCCTGCGCCTTCTCAAAATAACCCTGACAAGGTATACCAGCTCTCAGAATTTGGTATGGAAATCAGCGAGCGTGTGCCGATCCAGATGAGCGCCACCGCGCATGACCTGTTTTATCTGAAAACAAAGCAGAAACGCATGGGACATATACTCTCATATTAGTACACCGCATCGAGCGTTTTTTGCAATGTGTGCGGGGATTCTGAATAGTAACAAATTCTAAATAGTTAATAATTGCAGATAAACTCATCTGAGTAAAAATAAAAAAACATAAGGAGAACAAACAATCGAAGGAAAAATGACATCGTAGTAGCAAGATTCAATGAATTTATCACATCAAAGCTTTTAGGAGGAGCAAAACGGACTCGAAGACACGAGGATGGAAAACATAGACAAGGGGTAGGAATCGTGGCAAAAAGTAAAATACGATGCAAGCCTCGGATTCAATGACTATTTCAAAGGGAATCGCATCCGTATCATCAAATCAGAAATCCCGGTTTGTTTGGAGTAGTCACCACCGAAAACATCGAGCAGGCAATAGAAAGAGCCGGAACAAAAAAGCCGGAAATAAAGGATATGACTGTGCACTCGGTGCAATCGAAATGATAAATCTCGTCAGACAAATCGGATAATATAATTATATAGCATAATGGCATTATAACATTATGGCGCTATAGTGCTACGGTGCTATGGTGTTATAGTATTATAGCATAATCCTCCGAGGTTCAAATATCTTTGATATTTGGACCTCGAATATTTATTATATCTGATGTATCTGAAAACTGACACATATGTTAATTGTCATCATGAGATATCGTAGTAATCCACCAAAAATAACTTTCAAACGCAAGCTTGACAGCAAGGTGTCAAGCTTGCAACTAACCAATAACTAAAAAACCGCAAATCATAAATTGTAAAGTACTGTCACAACGTAAGTGGCGTAAGCGCCGGGCATCCGGCAGCGCACACGCACTCCCGCGCAGGCGAATAGCGAAGCTGCATAGAGACTGTAGAATTATGCCCAAGAAAAACAGAAATGCCCGGCCATGGACGGCCGGGCAAGGCGTTATGCGCCACGGACGGCGCATAAAAAGCCGGTTTCGTCAAGCATAGAACCACCCCAAGGCATAATTCGTACAGTTCTCTTTAGCAGCGTAGCGTAGCAGGCGCGGGAGTGCGTGTGCGCTGCACGGATGCCCGGCGCTTACGCCACGCCCTCCCAACAAAAAAAGAAGAAAATTTAATATCTAAAGAATTGCACGAAAAAACTGTATATAGTATAATGATAGTTCAGGAAAACAAAACGGAGGACCATGAATTTTGATAGATATACATTGCCATTTATTATACGGAGTGGACGACGGCTCAAAGTCGCTCGAGGAATCGGTAGAGATGCTCAAGATAGCCAAAAAGCAGGGCATAACAGGCATAATCCTCACACCGCACCTGCGCCATGGAATGTTTAAGCATCCGCTTGAAAAGATAGAGCGACACTATACATAGATGGCATGAGAAAAAAGAAGCTTTTGAAGGCAGGACTTGAGTACGTGGCAAAGAAGTTCAACATGGTGATGAAAGAAGTTCTGATGACGCAGGAAATCATGCAGACCACACCGGAAAATATAGTAAACGGAAGATAATCAGTGTAAATGCGGGGATAAATAATGGAGAGAGAACAGGATTTTGACAACGAGATAGAGATAGACTTAAAGGATCTGTTTCTTGAGATAATTTCATATTGGCAGTGGATAATTCTTGTTACGATAGCAACAGGTGCAGTGGCATTTGCGATAAGCAGATTTATGATTACACCTATGTATGAATCTACATCTGAGCTCTATGTACTTTCAAAGAGCACATCAATCACAAGCCTTGCGGATATCCAGACAGGCACCAGCCTGACAAATGATTACATAGTTGTAGTAAAGGGACGTCCGGTGCTGGATCAGGTCATAGAGAATCTCAATCTGAATGAGAGCTACAAGACACTTGGCGGCAGGGTGACGCTTGATAATCCGTCCAACTCGCGAGTACTCAATATCACAGTAACGGATCCCGATCCGCAGATGGCAAAGACCATAGCAGATGAGATAGCAAAGGTCGCATCGGCATATATAGCGGAGAAGATGAAGCAGGATCCGCCGACCATCATCCAGAGCGGATATGATGATGGAGGCGCGGTAAGCCCTAATATCGGCAAAAACACTGTGATAGGAGCTTTTGCGGGAGCATTTCTGTCGATTGCGGTTATAGTGGTTTCTTATCTGTTCAATGATACAATCATAGATACAGAGGATGTGGAGAAGAAGCTCGGCATGAACGTGCTTGGTACACTTCCGCTTGATGAATCGGAGGATGACGGAGAGCAAGGAAAGGGCAGAAAGCATGGCAGAGGCAGCCACAGAAAGAAAAGAAAAAAGAAATCGGCTTCAGCATAAGGAAGCCTGTATCAGGAGATGGGCAGATGGAATTAGTAAAATTTGGCAAGCTAAAAGAACAAAGCTATACGATGAAGGAATCACTTCGAGCTTTGAAGACAAATATACAGTTTTGCGGGGATGATATACGCACGCTTCTTGTGACAAGCTCTGTACCAAATGAAGGCAAAAGCACCGTGGCACTTGATCTGGCGCGGTCGCTTACAGAGTCAGGAAATAGAGTGCTTTTCATAGATACTGATATGCGTAAATCAGTCCTTGCAGGGCGTCTGCGTGCCACAGCGGCAAGTGGAGGGGAGATATGCGGATTGTCGCACTATCTTTCCGGTCAGAGACGTCTTGAGGAAGTGATGTATGGCACGGAAATACCGGGCCTTTTTATGATATTTGCAGGGCCGTCTGTGCCGAATCCGACAGAGATTCTCGAGAAAAAATACTTTCAGGAGCTTCTTAATTTCGGTAAGGAGCACTTTAACTACATAATTATAGACTGTGCACCGATAGGAGCTGCCATAGATGCGGCAGTTGTAGCAAAGTATTGTGACGGAGCTATAATAGTGATAGGACAGGGCATGGCGAGCGCCAGGATGATACAGAGTGTGAAAAAACAGCTCGAGGCATCGGGAGTGAGGATACTGGGAGCTGTGCTCAACAAGGTAAACAACAAGAAAAACAGCCATGTCAGTGGGTACTATGGCAATTACTACGGCAGCTATTACGGGCGGTCGGATAAAGCATGAAAAGCATCGATGTAGAGTTAGGAAAATCAAATATGCTTCCGCTTATTGCAAGCCAGCAGTTTTATGCTTCGTGGAAGGTCTTTATCAGGGAGCTTTTGCTCAATGCCATGGATGCCTGCAATGTGCGGCAGGCACTTGAGTGGAGCTGGGGCACGGAGTTCCTTGAGATGGAGCAGGCAAGCCAGATGCGCGATGTAAGGGCCATATATGAGCCACGCATAGACATCACGTACAGCAGTGATACAAGACTGTTTACGATAGAGGATAATGGAATAGGCATAAATGAATATGACCTGGAGCACTTTATCGCACAGATAGGGGCAAGCTATTATACAAGCACAGATTTCTTCAATCAGCAGCTGAAGTATGAGCCGTATTCCCACTATGGCATTGGGCTGTGCTCGTGCTTTACAGTCTCAAAGGCTGTGCTCATCGAGTCGAAAAAGGATAAGGTCATAAACACTGCCTGGAACATAAGCAATCCGCAGGATACGGCACCGGTCATGGCAAAGTGGTTTGGAGAGAGCGGCCAGATAGAGTATGTCATATCGCAGAAAAAGACACCGGGCACACGCATCTCTATCCCCGTAAAACCATCATATGCGCCGTATATAGATCTGGACTTTATAGTAGAAACCATAAAGCACTATATGCTTACACTGCCTATACCTGTAAATATCAGGTGTGATACGAGGGAGGTATGCCTGTCGCAGCCAAAGGCAAAGTGGAACTATCCGATGAATGAGCTTGTTGGCATGAATATCATACGAGTGGATAACAGCCTGCTTGAGGGCTATGTTGCCATATATCATCCAAAGCACAAGGGGTATTTTCATAAGTCCACGCTGTACCAGCAGGGAGTCCTTGTGTCAGATGCTACAGACATACTGGGGCTTGCACCCTCATGGATAGACAATTTCTCGTATCAGCTCAATATCAAAAAGAGGTTTTTAAATATAAGCATATCAAGAGACGGAGCAGCCTTCGATGAAAAACTCATAGAGCTCCGCCAGTATATAGGACAGATTATCATAGATGCCTTTGGACAGAGCCCGCTTACACTTGGCCAGTATCTGTCAGATGGCAGAAAACGGCTGGTATGTGAATACGAGGCGGAAAACGAGCTGGTAAGCAGAGCTGTACAGGTTCTTGTATATATAAAGGAGCGAGGTAGAGGTCCCGGTGAGGACAGTAATAAACGGCTTTATCGGGCGGAAAATAAAGATAGCGTTCATGCAGAGGGCACTTTTTGCACACTATAGGGAGAACTACCCTTATGATTATGGTCAGTTTATTGACAAGTACGATATCATAGTATTTGAGCAGAATATCAGAGCCTTCTGGCAGTTTATGACACCGTATATCATATCGATGGAGTATGTTATGGGTGACATGCCGGGCATCATATACACGGATGTATCGGCAGACCTAACCGTGGCAAAGACAGCAGCAACGTTTCGAAACGACTACGTGTTAAGACCGGAGTATTATGATCTGGACCCTGTATTTTGTCTGGCGTCAAATGAGCTGACAGACCCGATGGAGCTGGTGATAAATACCCACAACCGCAATGCAATGCTTTTGCAGCGTGCCGAAAAGTACAAAAAAGGTAAGGATTGCAAGAGCTGTGATCATAGAAAATATCAAGCAGAGGATACTGGGCAATGCATCCAGATGGAACAGTATCATAGATTTTGGAGGCGAGCTCGTGCACCAATATGAGCTGGAAAAGCCAATGAGCCTGCAGGCACAGTGGTGCCTCGAGAGAGACTTCCCGGATGAAATCAATGCGTATATAGCAAAGACCTTTACAGACAGGGAAATCGCAGATTACGGGCTTACAAGTCTTTATTTTTTACAAGGAAGGACTTTATAAAGTGGTGGATGGCACCATAGGTTGTACCGCCATGACATATATTATCAAACACTTATTGAAGCATGAATAAGGAGAACATGAAAATGGAGATATTAGACTTAAACAACGAAGAAGACACAAAAACAACCGATGAGATGGAGCCAAAAAGCCGGAGGAAAAAACATCACCGGTCAAGGAAATCTTAAGCTGGGTGTTAACAATCGCATTCGCCATTGTAGCGGCAATACTCATAAAGAACTATGTCATTATAAATGCAAATATTCCGTCAGGCTCGATGGAGAATACCATACAGATTGGAGATGACATATTTGGCTTCAGGCTCGCATATACATTTTCTGACCCAAAGAGAGGGGATATAGTCATATTCAATGCACCGGATTCGCCTTCTGAGAAATACATCAAGCGTGTAATAGGTCTGCCGGGAGAGACTGTCACCATAGAGGATGGCCAGGTGTATATAGACGGTGAGGCACTTGAGGAGGATTATCTCAAGTCAAACCAGAGCGGTGAGGATGCGTGGACAGTAAATGCCGGACCTTACGAGTTTAAGGTGCCACAGGACTCATATCTGCTGCTCGGTGACAACAGAAATGGCTCATCAGACGCAAGAGTCTGGGAGCACACATATGTGTCTAAGGACGATATACTTGCAAAAGCGATATTCAGATATTACCCGTTCGACAGATTCGGAGCGGTGAAATAAGCTGTAAATCAGGATATAAAATAAAAATAGAGGTAAAGTAAATGCCAAAGACAGAAACAGACATTGAAAAACGAAATAAATATGGCATGCTGTGCGGTATAGTCGGTATATTTTTAAACCTCATACTCTTTGCCGGCAAGCTATTTGCAGGAATGTTTAGCGGTGCAATCTCGATCACTGCGGATGCATTCAACAACCTGTCAGATGCAGGTTCATCAATCATCACGATAGCAGGCTTCAAGATGGCGGCACAGAGAGCCGACGAGGAACATCCATACGGACATGCGAGGATGGAGTATGTGGCTACACTGGCAGTTGCAGCAATCATACTCATCATGGGCTTTGAGCTGTTCAGGGATTCCTTTGGCAAAATCATAAAGCCGCAGGACATAGAGTTTTCATGGCTTATTGTAGCGATACTACTGGCATCAATAGCCGTAAAATGCGTCATGGCGGTATACAATTTCTATTTTTCAAAAAAAAGCTTGATTCATCAACGCTCGAAGCAACAGGCAGGGACAGTCTGTCAGACTGTATCGCTACATCTGTAGTACTTGCAGCCACACTCATAGCGCACTTTTCAAGACTCAATCTGGATGGAATAGGCGGTGTATTTGTGTCATTGTTTATATTCTATTCAGGAATATCATCAGCCAGAGAGGCGATAGACCCGCTGCTTGGAGCAAAGCCGGAGCCAGAGTTTGTCGAGAAACTCAAGGAGATGGTACTGGACTTTGACAAAAACATACTCGGTATGCATGACCTTATGGTGCATGATTATGGACCGGGACACAGGATAGTATCGTTTCATGCAGAGGTGCCGGAGGACGGAGATATGGTCGAGCTGCACGATATAATCGATAATCTGGAGCGCAGGATACGAAGGGAGCTGGGCTGTATAGTGACCATCCACATGGACCCGGTAGCGATAGAGGATGAGGAGGTAGCCGTACTGAAGGCCGAGGTGCTCTCTGTGATAAAAGGGCTTGATTCGCACATAAATATGCACGATTTCCGTATTATCAGAGGTGATACACATACGAATCTGGTTTTTGACATTGCAGTTCCATTTGGCTATATCACCTCAGATGATGATATATGCAATGCAATACAGGAAAATGTCAGGAAAAAAGCTTGGAAAGAATTACTATACCGTGATAGAGGTAGACCGCGACAATTACATAAATATATGACATTGTAACTGTAAGACGCTTAGAAGGACTGTAAGGGGTTATAGGGGGATTTTAAGGAATTTAATATATGCAATACGAAACTATAAGAGCAGCAATATGCGATGATGAAGAATTTTTTCGGAATGAACTTAAAAATTTCGTGAGTGAATACGGAAATGAAATGGATATTAATGTAAGCATAGATCTCTATGATAATGCAAAAGAACTCATGAATAATATATTTTCTAAGAGTAAGGAATATGATTTATTGTTTCTTGATGTGGAAATGCCTGGCATGACAGGTATTGAGATGGCTGATGCATTAAGAAAAATCGACCCATGGGTATGTATCTCATTTGTGACGAGTTATGATGCATTTGCGATACAGGCATTCAGACTTGATGCACTTGATTATGTCATGAAACCGATAAAATATACACAGGTAAAGCACATTATAGAAAAAGCAAAAATTCAGATTGATTATCGTAAAAATGCACAAAAAGCGGAAAAAAGATATCTAAAAATTAAATCCGGATATGAAGATGTTCTCATAGACCTTCAAAATGTATTATATATAGAAAAACGCAGGAACCAGTGTGTATTCCATAAAATTGATGAGGAAATAAGCTGTTATGAGCCTTTAAAAAATGTATATGAAAGATTGGATAATGATGTATTTATGTATACACATCAGGGGTATATAGCCAATTTTAATTACATTAAAGAAGTAAAAAAAGATGTGGTATGCTTTGGACGAGGCATGGAGGTTCCTTTGAGCAGGAAATATCATGATCAGATAAAGGAGCTTCATATGAACAAGATAAGGAGAGCATATAAGGAGCAGGAACTTAACTATAATTAGGGAGCTCTGCCTTTACGCTAAAATATCCGCTGGCATAAGAGAAATCAATTTGTCCGTTAAGGTTGGAAACGACTTTACGGACATTTTTTATGCCTATTCCATGAGGTAAGACCTTGTCATTTTTGGTAGATGTAAATTCACCATTGTTTTCTATAATATTTCCGGAGTAGGAATTTTCAATAACTATACTCATATATGAGCCGGTCTGGGTTAGGGAGAATCTGATCCAGCCATGTTCACACTCAGAGGCTGCTTTTATCGCATTATCAAACAGATTACCTATTATGGTCGTAATTGAAAAATCGTCAATATTAATACCGGGTATACTTATATTAATTTCACATCTGATATTTTGTGATTTTGCCTTGTTCTCTTTTTCAGCTATAAGAGCTGAGACGATATGAGAGCCTGAATCTACAGTATTTGTCAGAGAAAGATCCTCAGAAATATTATGAATATATTCATGAATTTTCCTATCATTGTGCTGTGAAGCATAACCATCAATTACTATCAGATGGTTTTTCATATCATGTCTTAAAGAATGGAGCTGATTTAATTTATCGTCGAGCTGGGCAGAATATACCTGTTCCATTTTATCAAGTTCAAGCTTGAACCGATAATTAGTGTTTTCTTCAATGACTGCCAGAAATTTATCATATAGTGAAATACATATGATAATAAGTACGAAAATAATGGCAAAAATAGCTGAAAGCATATAGGATTTTGGAAGTGAGTAGCAGATGTACAAGGTTATGTAGCTTAACAATAAACAAATGCCTAAAATAGTAATATTGAAGAGCAACAAGTACATGTTTTTGATAGTATTTGATTTGAAAAGATTGCAATATAGACAATAAACAACGTAAGCTATTATTTCCACAAGAATGGATTTGTAATCCTGATAGATCACATTATCATATAGCAATTGAGCATCAGAAAATAGCAGGCTATGTAAAAAGCATATAATAGCAGATGCTATATTGAGTAATATCTCAAATTTTATAAGAATTATAATACTTTGTTTAAGGTTAAAATCAGACAGGTAATAAAGTGTCAATAAGAAAAAGACGTTAGAAATAATTAAGTCAAATCTTGATAATGGAACGATAGAGTACAGTGAAGCAAGTGTAAAAACTATTATTTTTCTTTTTATGGAAAAGACAGTATGCATATTATTTTCTGAGAAGCGAAATAAAAACAGTACAATTATAAGATTGTAAATTAAGGAAAAGTAAAGTTTGTAAATTAAATACATACTTGCAGCCTCCATAAAGATTATATTTGTATTATAAATAAAATAAATCAAAGATTAAAGTATTTTTTACGATTTATTGCTAAATAGCACCGAAATCTTACCAAATAGCATTAAAGTATTGAAATGGTAAATATATGATGATAGGTTTAATTTCGAAAGGAGGCAAGGGATGTTTGTTGAATTAGACGAAAGAGAATTGATGAAACATGATGGAGGTGGAATGTTACTTTCTGCTTTGGGATTTATGCCATGCAATTGAAAAATTTATAGGCAAAAATTTCAGATGAATTCGTAAGGGGAATAGATGATGAATACAACAGAAATATTAGTAACCATGAACAACACTATGTTATAAAACACAGTCGGTATAGAATGTGTAGTACTGCTGTACCGCAAGATAATTATGGTATGAAGCAAGCAATTGCTTTATATATATTCTCAACAATGCGCAGAAAGAGAAAATAGGAATTATATGAAGGGAGAAAAATCATGGAATTAGCATTACAATTTGAAAATTTGAATTGTGAAGGGTTATGTGCGATTGATGGTGGAAAAAAGAAACTATTCAATTGAGAAATACGTGAAAAACTATTTGGATTTTATAAAAAAGGCTATAGACATTTTTAGACCTATGCCTATATAAATTATTTAGGTAATGATAAATGTCGTTAAAAAGAAATCTAATGGTATTTAGTAGCCATAAATTAATCACAAAAACCATGTGAAATCAATGGGGTAAGGCATTTATAAAATGTCTAAAGAAAAATTATTATAAGGAGAATTAAAATGGAAGTAAACGAAAAAAAATTTTGCGTCATGACGAAGGAAGATGAACTGATGGTAGATGGAGGAATAGCACGATACTCATTTATACAGGAGCTCTAGCAGGAGGATGGTTATTAGGACATATTGTAGGATATTTTTTGCTGGTTAAAGAAAGGAAACAAAAATGGACAACTTTAAAAGATTAAGTATGCAAGAATTATATGATGTAGAAGGTGGAATATTTGGTGTAGATGATGCTATATTTTGGACGCTTGTTGCAGCTGGTTTTGCAGGCGGCATAGCCACTGGAGTTAGTAGAAAAAAATAGAAAAAAAAAAAAGAAAGGAACAATGCTATGAATAAAAAGTTGGGCTTCCAATGGGTGTTGCAGTAGGAACGGCAATTGGTGTAGCAATTAGTGTTGCAACAAACAATATAGTGATGTTGCCAATTGGAACTTCATTTGGAAATGATGAAATACTATTGTATAAAAACAGCACGATATAACCGACTGTGGAGCTGCATGTCTTGCAACAATCTGCAGACAGAACGGATATAAAATAGGGATAAGTAAAATCCGTGAAGTTGCCGGAACAGATAAGCAGGGAAC
>VOFF01000768.1_pt1 | contig 34001 bp, 35 predicted proteins | sample 5384061 | NCBI WGS metagenome assembly VOFF01 (sample SAMN12384725, study PRJNA508395) | human gut metagenome | isolation source: healthy gut E | host: Homo sapiens | reverse complement strand
CTTTTACGGAGTTTTCTTGTGCAATGGCTTCGTCCACCTGTTCCAGAAGGATACGAATCTTGTCCAGCAACTTCGTGCGGTGCTTTTCAACACTCTTGCGCCAGACAAAAGTATATTTGTTGGCTTTGGATTCAATCTTAGTGCCGTCGATATACTCCACCTCAAGACTGATGAAACCTTTGTCGGCAAGGACAAGAACTAACTGGGTGAATACATTATTTATCTCCTCCTTTACACGGTTACGAAAACGATTGATGGTGATAAAATCCGGATGCTCATTACCGGCAAGCCAGATATAATGAATGTCACGCAAGAGAAGCTTCTCTATTTTACGGCACGAATAGATATTATTCATGTAGGCGTAGATAATTACCTTAAGCATCATTTTAGGATGATAAGGACAGCGGCCGGTTTCTTTATAAAGTTTATTGAAACCTTCAAGATCGAGAGTATCAACAACTGTGTTAACTATGCGAACCGGGTCGTTCGACGCAATGTTTTCATCAATTCTTTGAGGAAAAAGAACGGTTTGGTTGGGAATGTAAGGACGAAAATGTAACTTTGCCATAACGAAATACTTTATGCCTAAAGATACTATCTCACTGCATTGTTCTAATCAGCCCGGTAACCTACTTTCTGCTTTTATTCGTGCAGAAGGATTTTTTCTTGTCGAACACCCAAATTTCTGAAATTTGTAACTGGAATCCTGACGATATAGGTGTAAGTGTAAAAAGAAGATCAGCCATGGCCCAATTGAGGCGTTTGTTGAAGAGCGATGAGTCTCACGTAAATGTAAAATCGGGAAAGAATGAAATGAAGGAAAACGGATATTATCTGTGTATAGAGAAGTAACTTTTTTGTTGTAGAATAGTTGATGAATAGGAGAACTTAGAACCTTGATAAAATGAAATGGAGTGAATTAAGCCTATTTTAATAGATTTATTAATTAAACCCCAAAAAAACACGCTTTCTTACACTATTTTCTCACTCTGTGAGGTAGGTTGTGTGTCTATAATAATCCATACATTTGCCAACATAAAACAAAAATATATGGATTATGAAAAACAATTTTAGAAGGAAAATACTAATTGTAGTAGCAATTGTTCTTGTAGTAGGAATTTATAGTAGCAAGAAACAGCTATCTATTGAAACATCATCTTTATTATTGGAAAATGTAGAAGCTTTGGCGTACGGAGAAAGCGATTATGTTCGGTGTTTAGGCATTGGATCCTTAGATTGTCCTGTTTATAATGTAAAAGTGTATTCTTATGAAACGGCATCTCGTTAATATTATTAATATCCTTTATCTCTTTTTTCTTCTTTCCTGTACTTCCCAATCAACTGTCTCTATAAATAATGGATATGTTGATTTCCCCTGAAGTCCGGGCACTAAAAGCAAAAAGACGATACAATTGGATACAGCCTTATTCTGTTACCCTTTTCGGGTGCATGCTTGGGACAATAAAGCTGTGGTGCTGGATTTGCATGGAACGGATCATTATTTTCATGCATTCAGTTATCCGGAGTTTCATTATTTGTCTTCTTTTGGAAAAAGAGATTCACCCGAAGAGATGCTTTCGGCTGAAAACTTCCGATGGTGAAAAAATGCTTGTGGACATTGGATGCAAATAAGTCGGAATTAACAGAGTTAGGGTTTGCTTTATCCGGCGACACATTACTTCGCCAAGAAGTGGTGAAGCTGGATAAAGATATCCTCCGGGCTTTAGATTTTATAATATATGAGGACTTCACTTTTATCATTCCTGACTATACAGGCGATAACCGTTTCTGTCAAGTTAGTTCAGAAGGAAAGTTGTTACGGAAGTTCGGGGCAATCCCTTCTGCCAACGAAGAAGCTTTGGCGAACTCCCCGCCCTGCATTGGCACAGGCTTGGCGTAGTTTTATTGACTACAACCCTCGTAAGGGTGTGTTGGTTGCTGCTACCCAGTTGGGTGAGGTTCTGGAAATCTATAACTTGAAAGACAGCACGCATGTTGTCTGCATCGGTCCGCATGGCGAACCGGAGTTTCAGGTTGCAGAGGGCTATGGTATACCGACAGGGATTATGGGTTTTGGTGATGTACAAGTGACGGATAATGCTATTTATGCTGTTTTCCAAGGGAAAAAGCTTCAAGGATATTATGGAGAGCGCCAAGCAGGGAAAACAAATTACCGGATGGCGGACAATCTATTTATGTGTTTAGTCTGAGAGGGGAACCGCTTCGGAAATATGTGCTGGACCATTATGTTCATGGCATTTTTGTTGATGAACAGAGAGGGGCTATCATAGCTATGGATGTGAATATGGATGAGCCGATAGTGGAATACAGTTTTCATCTTGTAGAATAATTCCGAAATGAAATGACAGTCGGACGGAAATGGCCATTCTGTTTTGAAGGTGATTTTATTTCATAAATGCCTGAAAGAAAGGATTGCCAATGCAAAAGTAAGAATTCACTTAGTGAAAAAAGTATAAACCGGTTTAGCTGTGACGACAGCATGATATGAAATGATCTCAGCGAGATATTCTGTGTCTTGCTTCTCTGCTGCACAACATTGTTTTGTGCTTGATATTAAATATTAAACGTATTTTGCAATTTTTGCGACGTAACTGCAGGGTATGGTGTCTATGCTTCGCAAAGAGCTGAGGCTATGTCTGACTTAATGTCGGCTAATGTGGAAGCCTTAGCTCGTTATGAAGGTGATGGGTACTGTCACACAAATATTGATTATAGTGCTATTTGTAACTATTATGATATTTTGGGATATTTGCTCTTGTGGTTTCTAATAAAAAAAAAATAGGTTATTAACATTAGGAATGTTTTAGAGTGAGTGTTTTGGATAATATTTGAAATACTTGCTTTAAAACATTCCGTAAAAATAGTATGAAAATAACATGAAAAACATTTTATTACTTTTATTATTCTGTGTCCTTATCTCGTGTAAGAATGAGAAGTCTTCAAATACTTATTCTTATAATTTGAAAGCGTCAGAAATTATAAAAAAGTTTTGTTTTAGATTCTGATGTGAAATACAATGCTTTTTATTTGTATACGTTCAGTGATGACAAAGGAAAAGAATATTTGACTTTTCTCAATTACCGAACTAATCAGATACTCTTTTATGATTTAGAAACAACAGATTTTCTTTTTAAATTGAATTTAAACTCTGAGGGTCCCCATGGTGTTGTTCAACCTACGGGACTTTTTATGTAAAGGACCTTAATCATATATATGTCTCTTCTTATGTTTATTCTGGGTTGATGAGAGTGGATACAACTTGTCATATTATTCAAAAAAAATTCCCTATGGAATTACAAGTAAAGGGTATAATGTACTTCCATCATATACACCCTCTTCGCATCCGTATATAGCACCTGTTATTATTGATAAAAAGATATATATCACTCAGAATGCAATAGATCGTTTTCATCCTATAGTTGATACTCCTCTCAGTGTAGTAATTGACACAGTTCAAAAGAGTTGTGAAGATCTTCCTTTGACCTATGGAATTTTGACAGAAAAGGAGTTGGCTATTAAAGACCCCCGATTTAGTCGTGTATTTAATGGAAAGGAATTTATCTATTCTTTTTATGTAAGTGAAGATATTGTGGTTACATCTGTTGATCATTCTGAAGTAAAGAAGATTAGTGTGAAAAGTAAATATTTGGACTCTCCGATAGTGAAACAAGAAGTTTCAGAACGAGGACCTCAACTCAATCTTGAATTAGCGCGTTATGGCGATTTGATATATGATCCATATCGGGAAGTCTATTATCGTTTTGTTTATCCCAAGACAACTTTGGAAGATAATATTCGCTGGTGGGGAAAATCTGTTTATGGAAGGAAAAAATTTTCAGTTATTATATTGAATAAGGATTTCCAAATTATAGGAGAAACATTGTTTCCAGAGTCTATATATAATTCTTATGTTTTTTTTTGTTCATAAAGATGGGCTATATATAAGCCGTGATTATCAAATGATATATGGACAATCGGAAGATTATATGACATTTGAATTATTTAATTTGGTGAAAGAAGATTTTTAGTTTATATATTTCGATATATAGGAAAACAAATGTGCAGGTTTATGTATGAATTGAAAACTGTAATAAGAAAACTTTTTATAGCTTGTTTTTTATGTCTTTTTTTGATATCTTGTAAAGATGCAAAAACTGATGCTATTATTTCCTTGTTACAAAAATGGGATGGCAAAGAAATATTATTCCCCAAATCTCCGATATTTACTATAAAAGGGAAAGATACTATACTTTATCCCATATTAGATGAATATAAGATATTAACTTATGTTGATTCAATAGGATGTACTAGTTGTAAATTAAAGCTTTCTCAGTGGAAAGAATTTATGGCGCTTGTTGATTCGGTGAAAAGTGAGTCTATTCAGTTCTTATATTTCTTTTATCCTAAACGGAGTGCTGATGTATGTCAATTGCTAAGAGCTGAAGATTTTGATTATCCTATATGTATTGATGAGCAAGATTCATTGAATAAACTGAATGATTTTCCTTCTGAAATTGCCTTTCAGACTTTTCTGTTAGATAAAAATAATAGAGTCCTTGCTATTGGTAATCCAATTCATAATTCTAAAATAAAAGAAATCTATTTGAAGATAATTCAGGGTGGTGAAGTAAAACTTGATGGCGAGAAAAACGTCATTCAAACGAAAGTAAATGTTGATAAGTCTGTTATATCTTTAGGTCACTTTGACTGGCAAAAAAAGCAGAAAGCATCGTTTGTATTGAAGAATATAGGTAAGAGTCTTCTGGTGATACAAGATGTAAATACCTCGTGTGGTTGCACTGAAGTCACCTATTCAAAAGAACCGGTGCGACCGGGGGATTCTATATTATTGAATGTCAGCTATAAGGCAGAAACTCCCGGAAGTTTTAATAAGACTATCACTGTGTATTGTAATGCCAACCCTTCCCCGATAGTTTTGAGAATAACAGGGGATGCGGAATAACTTTATTAGAAAATCAGCAAGCAGGTTAAAAGTAGAATGACTAAGAATGAACCCCATAAGATAAAGAATATAGATTGGTATCTTGATAAGATTCTAAACCTGTTTTGATGGTCTGCGGAGCAGTATTGATTTGGATATTGCTTCAAGTGACCTGTATTGCTACATTCAAGATCCCTTCTGACTCGATGGAGCCTGCCCTACTTGACGGAGATAATATTCTGGTGAATAAATGCGTGATGGGAGGGCGTCTGTTCAATCTGTGGGATGCTTTGGACAATAAGGAAACAGACATATCTCGCCTGCCGGGGCTGAGTGAAGTAAAAAGAAATGATGTATTGGTTTTCAATTTCCCCTACTTGGAGCAACGTTGGGACAGTATCGCATTCAGGGTAATGAAATATTATGTGAAGCGTTGTGTTGCTTTGCCCGGTGATACATTTGAAATAAGTAGGGGGCATTATAAAGTACATGGCTATATCTCGGAATTGGGCAATGTGGAGTCACAGGATAATTTGATGCGGATTGTTGAGCGTGGTCGGGAAGTGGACTATGGAATTGTGATGAGGGGTTATCCTTATAGTGATATTGTGGATTATAGTGATATTGTTTGGGATATAATGAATTTTGGTCCTTTATATCTCCCGGCAAAAGGCGATGTGATAGAGATGACTTCCAAACATGTTGCTTTGTATCGGAATGCAATAGAATGGGAACAGAAAAAGAAACTTTTGTTACGTGGAGATACGGTTTTGTTGAACGATAGTGTAATACACACATACCGTTTCAAGGAGAATTATTATTTTGTGGCAGGTGATAAGGTGATGAACTCTCAGGATTCCCGCTATTGGGGCTTGTTGCCCGAACCTTTTATTGTAGGGAAAGCTGTCAGGATATGGAAGTCTGTAGATAGGAATACGGATAAAATAAGGTGGAACAGGATATTTAAAAGATAGAATGATAAAGTTGCAGATACATACAGTAAAGGATACCGTGACTGCTTGCCTGCTTTTTGTGGCAGTCTGTGCTCCATTAGGGGTAGTGCGGATTATTACACCTGAACTGCCAGCCGAGGAAGCTATAGGGCAGTGGGTATGGTTCGGAAAAGCTCTCTTACTTTCAAGTATTTGTATTCTCATTGCAAGTTTATTGCAACTGATGGGGAAAGATACCCGGAAGCATGTATTGCGTTTCTCCTATTTCTCTGTTTGCGTGTCGTGGGGATTCATGTTGTGTGGTGCTCTTGAGGCTATTGGAGGATTACGTCAGCTGTATGGTTTTGCCGCTTCCGGTCATTCGCGTTATGCGCTTACAGGCTCTTTCTTCAATCCGGGACCGTATGCGGGGTATCTGGCAATGGTATTGCCTGTTTGTCTGCATTTGTATTTATGTATTTCTAAAGATAAAACAGTTATTCATTATTTGGAAAAGGGGATGATTGCCCTAACCGGTATTCTTATCCTCTGCGTATTGCCCGCTACCATGAGCCGTTCTGCATGGATTGCTGCCGCTGTGGGATGTGGCTGGGTAACATATATGCATCGTGATAAACGCAGGTGGTATGTTTTGTGGGAAAGATATAAGAGGCGCTATGTATTATGGGGGAACAGGAATTTTCTTTGTTCTGATACTGGGAGGTGTCGGGGCTTTTGTTCTGAAACCGGATTCTGCGTTAGGGCGTCTGTTTATGTGGAAAGTAACCTGTAAGGCGATAGCCAATCATCCTTGGGGGTGTGAAAAAGGTTTTGCCTTTGCTTATGGTGAGGCGCAGGAATCTTATTTTGAACAAGGGAATTATGCTGTATGGGAAGAGCGTGTAGCGGGTAGTCCGGAGTATGCATTTAATGAATATCTGTCGCTTGCCTTGACAGAGGGGATTGCAGTTTGTGTAGTGGTTGTGGTGGTGATTGGAATGTGTCTGAGAATGGGCATGAAACGTGGTCGCTATGGCATTTGTGGTGCAATCCTATCTTTGCTTATTTTTTCTTTCTCCTCTTATCCCATGCATTTCCCGGCATTTGTGGTAGCCGGTGTATGCTTGCTTCTTGCTTGTGGAATAGGTGATGTCATTGGTAAACCTTTCATTCTTTGTGTATGCCTCACTTTATGGGCAGGTGGATATATGGAAAAGTGGCAACAGGAAAAAGGATGCTTGTGGGAAATGGATGTATGCACGTATGCTTTATCACTCAGGAGGCTATAAGGCAGCCAATGAGGCTTACGAGAAACTTTATCCGGTATTGAGAGGTAGAGGGGCATTTCTGTTTGAGTATGGGCATAGCCTGCATAAGTCCTTCCTGTATGGTGATTCCAATAAATATCTGGAAGAGGCTTGCCGATACAGTTCCGACCCGATGGTATTGAATGTCATGGGCAAAATTATCAGGAACAACATTGTTATGAACAGGCTGAGAAGTTCTTCTATAGGGCTATCCACCGTTTACCCGGCAGGATTTACCCCTACTATCTGTTAGCCAACCTTTATGCGGAACCGGATTTTTATAAACCCGACAAGTTGAAGGAAGCGGCAGACAGTGTACTGACTAAAGAACCTAAAAGTACACTCAACTGCCATAGATGAAATGCGTAGTGAGGTCAGGGAGATATTAAAACGAAAAGACAAATGTGAAATAAAAAAATGAAATAAGCTATGGATACATACAACGATAATTGGTGTTCTTGCTTGTTGTTCAGGAATAAACAACTGACTAAAGAATTGAAGCGGTTTGAAGACTTTTCCACTCTGTCCGGTTCTTCTTCGCGTATGTTGGCTTTGAGTCAACTACTCAAGCTACATCTGACTCCTGCCTATGGAATTATAAGGAATGAATACGAATGGCAGAATTTATTTGCAGTGATTGATTTGCTTTATGGTGATGATTGGCTACCGGCTGATCTGGAGATTACCCATTTGAGCTTGCAAGAATTGAAGTTGTGCTATCTGGTGCGTGCCCGGTTAACCAATAAGGCTATTTCTCTTCTTTTCAATATTACTCCAAAGTCTGTACTGAAAGCAAAGCAGCGTATCAAGATGAAGCTGTCTTTATCGGGTACAGATAGTTTTGATGAATATATACAGCGGCATTGAGACTTTTATATCGATTGAAATCTCTATATTATTATCTAAATAATGACAGAATTATGCATAGGAACTTTTTTCTGATAGTTGTATTTTTATCTCTTTTTTCATGTATGGGTACTGAAGACCGTTTGAATGGGCTTTGACCTTGGCCGGTGAAAATAGAACAGAGTTGGAAAAGGTACTTCAATACTATAAAGATGATAGTCTTAAGTATAAGGCAGCATGCTTTCTGATTGAGAATATGCCTTACCATTATGGTTATGAGGATGCGCGGCTGGATAGCGTGAAGGCTATACTGGCTACTGCTCCGTTGGGAGATGGGTATATTCCGGATAGTGAGAGGAAAAGAAAGTGGAAGTCTTTTAATTATAAATCATTGCCCATATTACAGGATGTGCAGCGAATGACAGCTGCTCTTTTGATAGAGAATATAGACGTAGCCTTCGAAACTTGGAATAGGGTGTCTTGGGCTAAATACTATTCGTTTGATGATTTTTTGTGAATGGATATTACCATATCGTGTGGGTGATGAACCTTTGGAAAGTTGGCGGAAGGCTTATTATGATCATTACCATCCTATACTGGATTCTCTTTATCAGGGTGAGAATATCCTCGAAGCTGCCGATGCTTTGAATAAATTCTTGAAGTATGAAACCCCTTTTTCTCCTAATTCAGATTTTGATTTACCGCATTTGGGGGCTAAATATCTGTTGAAATACAGGTTGGGCACTTGTAAGGAGACGACGGATCATACAGTATATATATTCCGGTCGTTGGGTTTTCCTGTGGGGATAGACGAATATCTGTATTCTCCTTCCAATCAGAATTCACATGTCTGGAATATACTTAAAAACACGGATGGAAAACCCCTTTCCTTTTGGTACATGGATTCCCGTGATCTGGCAGTCGGAATGACTGATGGACGTAAAAAGGGGAAGGTTTATCGTATGCAGTATGGAATTCAAGAGGAGAAATATCAGGGAGTATATAAGGATAATAGTACTCCTTCAGTGGTTCGGAATCCTTTGTTGAAAGACGTGACAGAAGAATATTTCGGGAGCAATGAGTATCCAGTTAGGATAGATGGGAAGGTTAAAAGTAAATTTGTGGCTTTAGGAATTTTTACACCTTTCGGTTATGTTCCGGTGGACGTAGCTTTGCGGGATGGTGATCAGGCTATTGTGAGGAATATTGAGCCGGGAGTCATCTACCAGCCTTTGTGCAATGAGAAAGGGCTTTTCCAGCCATGTGGTTATCCGTTTATGATAAAGGATGATACGGTACGGACTTTTGTCCCGGATATGGACAAGAATGTTTCTCTGTCTATTAAACGAAAGTATCCATTGCAGAATCATATTCTTGAGTATATGTCGTGGATGACCGGTTCTAAAATAGAAGGAAGCAATGATATAAATTTCCGCAATAAGGAAATTTTGTATTGTATTGCGGATACACCTCGGGTGAATGTAAACTTTTTATCCATCCAATCCTTCACGCCCTTACCGTTATGTACGTTTTGTTCCCCGTGATGGTTGGCGTGCGGAGGTTGCAGAGTTGGCTTTTTATGAGAATATTCATGATGATGTGGCAATTTCTTCAAAGGCTATATTAGGTTGTCCTCCTGTTGATGGCAATCCTGCACATGCTATGGATAAAGCGAATGATGGTGACTGGCTTACATTTTTCTTTTCTGAGGAAGCAAATGGCACAGTAACGTTTGATTTACAAAATCCTGCTTGGATCAGGAAAATATTGTTTGTTCCCCGTAATGACGATAATTTTATTACGCCCGGTAATAGCTATGAACTTTTCTATCAAGATGGTGTGATGGGCTGGAGATCACTTGGCAAACAGATAGCTACTACCTATGAATTGATTCATACGAATATACCGGAGGGAGCTTTATTGTGGTTGCGTAATCTTACTCGGGGCAAAGAAGAACAAATCTTCTATATTGAAGAAGGTAAGCAACGTTTTGTTGGGTATGAATGAAAATCTTATTACGTATTAGTTACGCAACGTCAGCACCGTAATTTCGGGCCATGCTCCAAAGCGAAATGGCAATCCGACATAGCCGATGCCTATATTGACATATAATCCCCGGTCTCCTTCTGTGTACATTCCTCTCCATTCGGGATAAATCAGTGAAGCGAGTGAATGACCGAACATAATGGCTTGCATTGCATGAGTATGTCCGGCAAGCATCAGCTCAATGTCTGTGTCTGGCAATACTTCCCGCCGCCAATGGGTAGGATTGTGGCTCAACAAAACACGAAACATGCCGTCTGTTCCTTCAGAAGCCTTCTTTAAGTCGGCAAATTGGGAAAAGGGTGGTTCTCCATCATTTTCCACACCAATAAGGGCTATACTATCTCCCTGATGGTATAATGTAGTATGTTCATTATTCAGTAGTTCCCATCCCATTGCCTTTTCCATACGCACCAGGTTGTCAATGTTATTCACCTGTTCTTTCAGGTCTTTCCAACGGTAGTAACTTCCGTAATCATGGTTACCCAAAATAGAATATACTCCATCTTTGGCATGCAGTTGTGACAGAATATTTTGAAAACCTTCCAGCTCACAGCTGCGTTGATTCACCAAGTCACCGGTGAACACAATTAAATCAGGTTTTTGCTCATTGACCAATTTTACCAATTCATGGATAGGCTTTTCATTTTCTATCCAGCTGCCGATATGTATATCAGATAACTGTACGATGCGGTATCCGTCGAATGCTTTAGGTAGGTTCGGGTGATGGAATTCTATTTCTTTTACTTCAAACTTACTGATGCCTACCAGTGTGCCATAAAGAATATTGAAGAAACTGGCTACTCCCAGCACCAATCCTACGGCTGTAAATGGCGAACGGGGCCAGCGCAGTAGATAATGGAAAGGTAATCCCACCAGTGAGCATATCATAAATATCGTTTTGGGGATGGCAAACAGGAAAATGGCAATTGCCAGTCTTCCAATGGCCTGGGCATGGTGTGCCATTGCATTTTCACCTATGCCTTGCATCAACAGAAAGTAACCTGAAATTAATAAGAGGGTAGGTATCCAGTGGATAATACGTAACCAGATGTTTTTGGTTTTCCGGATAATGTACATAAAATAGATGTACGCATCAGGGATCAGTAGAAAAAAGGATAAGGAGTAAGGTTATTCTGTGCATATATCTTCTAATTCTTCTATATTCTTCTTGATATCGTTAAGATGTTTATAAGCTACTTTCTTTGTATAACAGGTAAATGATGGCAACATCGCAGAGCACAAAAGAATGCGATTAGGGTAGCCTGGACGCCAAAGGATGCCTTATAATATCCCATCACCCAATAATTAAGAACATTGAATATAATTACCCATACGGTAATGGCGATAATCTCATACCTTGTCCATCGGCGGAAACTGGCCATGCGCTTACTGACAATAGCTACGGGCATTTCGTCAATCCTTGTGTTCCTTATCCAGCGATAGTTTTTATGATCCCACCAGATACCTATCAGAATACTGATTCCAACAAAGATTACGAGTGTATTAATCTTAGGTTGCCATTCTTCGGTGATTTGAAAAATGGATGGCAATAACCAAATAACCAGAAGGAGAGCAAGCCCTACTACCCGATGCCTATGGAGAAGCGCTGCCAACCCGTAAGACGCCCTATGCTTTTGCGTGCATTTGCCTTATATTCGGCAATCATGCCCGCAATCTGCTTTTCGTCGGCAATCGGCTCTTTCTTCAATTGCTCGTCCAGCGCGTTCCAAGATTTCTTCAGTTCATCCAGTTCCATATTATTCCTCCTTGTTCATTTTTCTAAGTTTGTCCTTAATCCGGCTGATTTTGGTAGCGACGTTTGTTATTGTCAGACCGGTAATTTCAGCAATTTCTTCGTAGCTTTTTTCTTCCAGGTAAAGCAGAATTATGGATTTTTCCAGTTGTCCCAATCGGTTGATCATCCGATAGAGTTGCTTTTTAACATGTTTTGTGTCTCGTCCAATTCTTCCATCCGGTCGGAATCTTGACTCAAGGTCACGATTTCGGGGATGTTCTTTTCTTTACGGATAAAGCTGATACAAGTATTTAAAGCGATGCGGTAAATCCATGTGGAGACTTTACACTCCCGTCGGAACTTGGGATAGGCCCTCCACAGATTGAGTACAACGTCCTGATATAAATCGTTCAGGGTAGCATTCGGCGTAGTATACAAATAGCACACTTTGTATATGACGCGTTCATACTCCCCGTATTACGGACAGGAACTCTTGTTCTACATTCTCCATCGTCTTTTTCTTGCTTCTTGAATTGCTTTTGTACTGTTAGTCGCAAAGGAAGTCGGATAATCACAGGTTTGCAGCCAAAAATTTTCTGATTTCCTTTACGGACATCTTCCTGCGTCGTGCATAATCTTCCAGTTGGTCATTACCTATCTTGCCAACAGCGAAATAGCGTGCAGCCGGATGTGCCAATATCAGTCCACAGACTGTGGCATGCGGACGCATAGCTCCATTCTCAGTCAGAGTAATACCTATTTGCTCCATATGAAGCAAGTCGTTCAATAGGAAATTAACAGACTGGTCGGGCAGGGAGGGGTAGCCTACGGCAGGTCGTATGCCCTGGAACTTTTCTCTCAACAAATCCGGAATAGAAAGGTTCTCATCTTTAGCATACCCCCAGGCAACCTTGCGTACGTATTCATGCATCTTCTCTGTTGCTGCTTCGGCAAGCCGGTCGGCAAGTGTCTGCACCAACATGCGTTTGTAGGTATCGTTTTCATATAGAAGTTCCACTTCTCCGTCACACGATGCAGCAAAAATACCTACCGTATCAGGAATACCTGAAGATAGCGGACGTACAAAGTCGCTAAGACAAAGAAAGGGACTGCCATCCGGATGTGGGATCTGCTGGCGGAGTAAAGGGAAAAAAAGCTTTCCATCCAGTATCAGATTATCTCCATCGGCATTGGCTTCACATAGACGGAAAATAATGTGGACATGATAATTTTTATCCAGTTGGTTGAGCATCTGGTTTGCTTCCTTAAACAGCTGCATGGCTTCAGCCGCTTTGGCACGTTCTTTTTCCTTGGGTTGGAAACCCCATGCATGAAAGAAATATATCCAGTTGATATATGGAGCAACCTCGTGAATGGTATACGTCAATACCTTATCCACTGAATTATTCATCGCTAAATTTTAGTATTAATAATCGAATCTCAGTTCTTCACCGCGGTAAGTATCATCTACTTGACCGTCACTATATATCAGATGTCCGTTCGCAAATGTCTTTTCTACTTTCCAACGGAAAGAATTACCTTCGAGCGGACTCCATCCGCATTTGCTGAGTATATTCTCAGTATTGACTTCCCAACGTTCGCCATGACTGACAAGTACGAGGTCGGCCTGATAGCCTTCGCGAATATAACCGCGATTGCAGATACCATATATCTGGGCAGGGGCATGACACATTTTCTCAACAATGGTTTCGATAGAAAAAATGCCTTTTTCCGCCAGTTCAAGCATACTGACCAAGGAGAATTGAATCATTGGCATACCCGACATTGCTTTCAAGGCACCACCTTCTTTCTCGCTGAGCAGGTGAGGTGCATGGTCGGTAGCAATGACATCGATAACTCCGGTGTTGACTGCATTCCGTAAGGCATCGCGGTCAGCTTGTTTCTTAATGGAAGGATTACATTTGATGCGGGTTCCCAGTTCTTTATAATCCTGTTGGCGGTATAGCAGATGTGCAATGCAGGCTTCGGCTGTAATATGTTTATCTTCCAATGGAGCATCACTGAACAGTTGCAATTCTTTTGCAGTAGAAACATGCAGCACATGCAAGCGTGCACCGGCTAGGCTTGCCATACGTATAGCAAGTTGTGATGAGGAATAACACGCTGCTACAGAACGTATGTTGGGATGTTTGCTGATTGGGATTTCCGGTGCGTTACGGAACATTTCCTTGTAATATTCAGTATTCTTTTTGATAATCTCCTGGCTCTCGCAATGAGTTGCAATCAGCATATCTGTTCCGTTGAAAATGTTCAGCAGACTGTTACTTTTGTCTACCAACATATTACCGGTGCTGGAACCCATAAAGAGTTTGATGCCGCATACACGATGTTTGTCCAGCTTACTGAACTCTGTGTAATTATTATTGGTGGCACCGAAGTAGCAGGAATGGTTGACAATACACTTCTCATTCAAAAGATCGAATTTCTGTTCAAGTGCATCAAGAGTGGTAGTCAATGGCTGTGTATTCGGCATGTCCATGATGGAAGTGACACCACCGGCGGCGGCGGCACGGCTTTCGGTAAAGATATCCGCTTTATGGGTCAGTCCCGGATCACGGAAATGTACATGGTCGTCAATGATACCCGGAAGCAGACAGCAGCCGGTAGCATCTATTGTTTCATCACAAGGGGCGGACAGTTCTTTGCCATAAGTCAACACCTCGGCAATCTTTCCGTTTTCAATTACTATGGAACCTTGCACAGAATGTCCCTCGTTAACTATTGTAGCGTTATGTATCAGAGTTCTTTTCATCTTCTGCTAAATCATTTATCGTTAATCACTAACCATTTTTCACAGCTTTCGGGTACTTGTGGAACCAACTATGTACTTTCAATTTGATAACCCCGAAGACAGCTTCTCCAAAGATACTACTGTTCATTTTTGAAGTGCCCAGTTCACGGTTGATAAAAATAACCGGGACTTCTACTATCTTGAAGCCGCATTTATAGGCAGTGAATTTCATTTCAATCTGGAAAGCATAACCTTTGAAACGGATACCATCGAGGTCGATTGTTTCCAGTACCCTACGACGGTAGCATTTGAACCCGGCTGTTGTATCTTGTACAGGGATACCCGTAATAAGACGCACATACTTGGAGGCAAAATAGGACATCAATACACGTCCCATGGGCCAATTTACCACATTGACTCCGCTGATATACCGCGAACCGATGGCAACATCGGCACCTTCTTCGGCACAAGCTTTATATAGACGGGGAAGGTCAGCCGGATTGTGGCTGAAATCAGCATCCATTTCGAAGATGTATTCATAATCATGTTCCAGAGACCATTTGAACCCGGCAATGTAGGCAGTACCTAACCCTAATTTTCCTTTCCGCTCTATCATGAATAAGCGTTCGGGAAACTCTTGCTGCAACGTTTTGACGATGCTGGCAGTGCCGTCAGGCGAGCCATCTTCAATGATAAGGATATGGAATACTTTTTCCAAGGCGAAAACGGCGCGGATAATATTCTCGATGTTTTCCCGTTCGTTGTATGTGGGAATGATAACGATGCTGTCCGATGTCTGCATATTCATAAAAGGGGGTTCTAATTGGGAACAAAGTTAAGTGTTTTCTGTCACATACGAATAAATCTAAGGATTATTTAGTAATTTCGCGCCCGTTATGATGACAATTACCGAGCTACAACAACGATATGCCACTCACTCCAATGTGGAAGCTATAAGTGGCCTGCTGAAGGATCCGTCTGTCCGCACCCTTTTTTGCGGGGGGCTGTGTGCCTCTGCCGCTTCATTGTTTTCATCCGTGCTGGTGCAACGCGGAGAGTTTCCTTTTGTTTTTATTCTGGGCGATCTGGAAGAGGCAGGATATTTTTACCATGATTTAACACAAATACTGGGAACTGAGAAAGTTTTGTTCTTTCCTTCTTCGTTTCGTAGGGCAATAAAATACGGGCAGAAAGATGCGGCCAATGAAATTCTGCGTACAGAAGTGTTGAGCCGCTTACAAAAAAGGAGAGGAAGGACTTTGTGTTGTGACTTATCCCGATGCTTTGGCAGAAAAGGTGGTTTCCCGGAAGGAACTGGGAGATAAAACTCTGAAATTGCATACAGGGGAAAATGTGGATACGAATTTTATTACGGAAGTCTTGCGTAGCTATGGTTTTGAGTATGTGGACTATGTCTATGAACCGGGGCAGTATGCTGTACGTGGTAGTATCATTGATGTATTTTCTTTCTCTTCCGAATTTCCATATCGTATAGACTTTTTTTGGTGATGAAGTAGAAAGTATTCGTACGTTTGAAGTAGAAACGCAACTTTCTAAAGAAAGGAAAGACAGTATTGTTATCGTGCCGGATTTGAGCCGTAGTTTGGAACAGGGGGATGCAAGCGGTATGGTTTCCTTCCTGGATTTTCTGTCGGCGAATACTGTATTGGCAATGCGTGATCTGCTTTGGCTGCGTGAACGTATTCAGACTGTACACGATGAAACACTTACCCCACAAGCGATTGCTGCCCGCGAAGCGGAAGAAAGTGGTTGTATTACTTTGGATGGAAAGCTGATTGATGGAAGTGAGTTTACGCTTCGTGCGTTGGACTTTTGCCGTATGGAGTTCGGTAACAAACCAACCGGGACACCGGATGCTACAGTGACATTCGATACGTCTGCTCAACCTATATTCCATAAAAACTTTGATATGGTGGCCGAAAGCTTCAAAGAGTATATGGAGAAAGGGTATACGCTTTACATCTGTAGTGATAGTATGAAGCAGACTGACCGTATTCGTGCCATTTTTGAAGACAGAGGAGAAGAGATTGCTTTTACAGCTGTAGAGCGCACGTTGCATGAAGGTTTTGCCGATAATGCCTTGCGGCTTTGCATTTTTACGGATCATCAGTTATTCGACCGTTTTCATAAATATAATCTCAAAAGTGATAAAGCACGTAGTGGCAAGGTCGCTCTGAGTCTGAAAGAGTTGAATCAGTTTACACCGGGAGATTATGTGGTACATACCGATCATGGTGTGGGACGCTTTTCCGGATTGGTGCGTATTCCTAACGGTGATACAACGCAGGAAGTGATGAAACTGGTTTATCAGAATGAAGATGTAGTTTTTGTTTCTATCCATTCATTACATAAAGTTTCAAAGTATAAAGGAAAAGATGGTGAGGCTCCCCGTTTGAATAAATTGGGTACGGGAGCTTGGGAGAAACTTAAAGAGCGTACTAAGACCAAAATTAAGGATATTGCCCGTGACCTCATAAAATTGTATTCTCAGCGTCGTGAGGAAAAAAGGTTTTCAGTTCAGTGTGGATAGTTTCTTGCAACGGGAACTGGAAGCATCTTTTATTTACGAAGATACACCAGACCAAAGTAAAGCAACGGCGGATGTAAAAGCGGATATGGAAAGTAACCGTCCTATGGATCGTCTGGTTTGTGGAGACGTGGGGTTTGGTAAAACAGAAGTGGCAGTTCGTGCTGCTTTTAAAGCTGTGGCGGACAATAAACAGGTAGCGGTTCTGGTACCTACCACCGTGTTGGCTTACCAACATTTCCAGACGTTTAAAGAGCGTTTGAAAGATTTGCCTTGTAGGGTGGAGTACCTGAGTCGTGCCCGTACGGCAGCTCAGGCAAAAGCGGTCGTAAAAGGATTGGCGGCAGGTGATGTGAATATACTTATCGGTACACATCGGATTTTAGGTAAGGACATACAATTCAAGGACTTGGGGTTGCTGATTATTGATGAAGAACAGAAGTTCGGTGTATCCGTTAAGGAGAAGTTGCGCCAGTTGAAGGTCAATGTAGACACCTTGACCATGACGGCCACGCCTATTCCGCGTACATTGCAGTTCTCATTAATGGGGGCACGTGACCTGAGCGTTATTCAAACGCCTCCTCCAAACCGTTATCCTATTCAGACTGAGGTGCATACCTTTAATGAGGAAGTTATAGTGGATGCTATCAACTTTGAGATGAGCCGGAACGGACAGGTATTTCTTGTAAATAACCGCATTTCTAATTTGCCTGAATTAAAAGCGATGATTGAACGGCATATTCCGGATTGCCGTATAGCCATCGGGCATGGACAAATGGAGCCGACCGAATTGGAAAAGATTATTTTGGATTTTGTCAATTATGATTATGATGTCCTTTTGGCGACTACAATTATTGAGAGCGGTATTGATATTCCGAATGCCAATACCATTATCATCAATCAGGCACAGAACTTCGGGCTGAGCGACTTGCATCAGATGCGTGGTCGTGTAGGACGAAGCAATAAGAAAGCATTCTGCTATTTGTTGGCTCCTCCGCTTTCTTCCCTGACTCCTGAAGCAAGGCGTCGTCTGCAAGCTATTGAGAATTTCAGTGACCTGGGTAGTGGAATTCATATAGCCATGCAGGATCTCGATATTCGTGGTGCAGGCAATATGCTTGGTGCGGAACAGAGTGGCTTTATTGCCGATCTGGGTTATGAAACCTATCAGAAGATACTATCAGAAGCTGTACATGAACTGAAGACGGATGAATTTGCAGATCTTTATGCCGAAGAACTGAAAGCAGAGGGGGGCGTCATCAGTGGAGAGCAATTTGTAGATGAATGTCAGGTAGAGAGTGATTTGGAATTGTTGCTTCCTGCCACTTATGTTACGGGTAGTAGTGAGCGTATGTTGCTTTACCGCGAATTAGATAGTTTGACGTTGGATAAAGATGTGGAGGACTTCCGTACTCGTCTTATAGACCGGTTTGGTCCTATCCCGTCAGAAACGGAAGAACTACTACGGATTGTACCTTTACGCCGCCTTGCTGCACGTCTTGGTGCAGAGAAAGTTTTTCTCAAGGGAGGACGTATGTCATTGTTCTTTGTTTCTAATCCGGATAGCCCGTATTATCAGAGCCAGGCGTTCGGTAAAGTCATTGCTTATATGATGAAATATACCCGCCGTTGCGATCTGCGTGAGCAGAATACCCGTCGTAGTATGTTGGTAAAAGATGTGAAGAATGTAGAAACGGCTGTTAGCGTTTTGCAGGAGATTGTGGCGATGCAGGTGGAGGAAGGATAATTTGCTATGATGTGCCATTCTCATTTATCTTTTGTTTATACTGATTAGGTGTCATTCCGGAAAATTCTTTAAATCGTTTTATGAAATAGCTGGTAGAACTGAATCCCAATTGCATGGCGAGTTCTGTAATAGAGATATCCGGTTGTTGTTCAATTCTTCGGTAAGCTAATTTAAGTTTAATGTTTATAATAAATTCGTTAGGTGTCATACCTGTTATTGCTTTTATTTTCGTGAAGTATTTGGTACGTCCTATACAAAGTTCTTGTGCCAGGAAATCAACACTGAATACAGGATTTTCTAGGTTATTTTCAATTAGCTCGATAGATTTATCTAATAAAACTTGATCTAATGTAGATGTGGCAATTAATTCACTGCTGGAATTGCTTTCTTTAGCATATTTTTGTTGTAATGTTCTGCGTAGATTGATTAAGTTATTACATCTGACAATCAATTGTTTAATGCTGAAAGGTTTGCATATATAGTCGTCTGCTCCAATTTTCAGACCTTCAATAATGTATTCAGAAGCTGTTTGTGATGTTAATAAAATGATGGGAATGTGAGAGGTCTTTATATTGTTTTTTAATTTCTGACATAACTCTGTTCCGGACATCTCCGGCATAACAACATCACTGATAATGATGTCGGGTATAACAGAGAGAGCTTTTTCATATCCTTTTTTACCATTTTCTGCTGTTTCGACATTGTAGAGGTCAGAAAAGACTTCTGTGAGTAGTTGCCTGAGTTCCTGGTTATCTTCTATAATTAATAGCTTATAATGCTTTTCACTATTTTCCTTTCTTTCTTCTGTTGCTCCTCCTTCCTGTGTATCTGTGGAGATGAAACCAGCTACATTAAGCTTGTAATCTTCTATGATAGGCAAATTTTCCTGAATATTGCTGGGAGGATATTGGATATCAGTAGGCAGTTGTATAGTGAAACAACTACCTTTTCCTTTAATACTTTTAACTGTGATTACTCCTTTATGGGCCTCTACTATATTTTTTGTGTAAGCCAAGCCGATTCCAGTTCCGATATTATTAGTGAAACAAGTATTATCTGTTTGGTAAAACCGGATGAATATATTTTCTAACTCTTTGGCATTAATGCCTACACCTGTATCTGAGATTTCCAATGAAACTTTCATGCTTTCATATTTTAATCGTACGAAGATATTGCCATTTTCTGGAGTAAATTTGAAAGCATTGGATAACAAATTAAATAGTGCTTTTTCAATTAACTGCTTATCAAAATAGAAAGAAATATCATCTTGTCCGGCAAGTAAAGTTAGGTTTATTTTTTTCTTGTTTGTGCATACTCTTTGAAAGAGTCTACCACATTATTCACTATGTCTATTAAATTATAATAGTTTACCTTTAAAGGAGTGAAACCCTGTTCTTGTTTTCTGAATTCCATCAGTTCTATGATGAGTTGATTTAATCTGGTGATGTTTCTCCAAATATTCAGTAATTTAGTATTTAGCTTTGGAGGTATATTTTTACTCTGTAATAATAGTTCGACTTGATTGGATATAAGTGTTAAAGGTGTTTTGAATTCATGAGATATGTTAGTGAAGAAACGTAGTTTGCTTTGATTGAGTTGCTCCATATTTCGCTTCTGTTCCTTTTCTATTTTTAGAGATGAACGTAAGATGATTACTTGGTATGCTTCGTATAGTAATAGAATAGTTAATAGAACATATAATATGTAGGCTAGAGGGGTTTGATAAAAAGGAGGATTTATTATGATATCGAGTTTGCGCTCCGGAAATTCTCCATTGGCCAAGGCTACATCTCCTTGAATATATAAGATGTATTTATCTGGTGATAAATTGGTATAGTTTATTTCATTTAAACTATTGGTGCGTTTCCATTCTTTGTCAAAAGGTTCCAGTTTATATTTAATGCCACAGGTAAAAGAGGCGGCATAGTTATTGGTATATGCTCTGATTCCTATGGCATGCTGATCATAAGGCAATTCAATCCTGTTAGTGTAAAGAATGGATTGCTTAAGTGTTTTTCCGCTTGAGTCTACCTCCAAGGGAGTATCATTGACGGAGAATTCAGATATACCTACTTGATAATGCTCTGGTTTGTTGAAAATTTGCTTTAAAGGGAATGAACAGAACATATTGATTCCTCCTAAATAGACATTATTGTTTCGGTCCAGAAATAAGCAGTTGCTATTTACCTGGAAAGTAGATAAGAATCGGTTTTTATCAATATTAGTAATTTCTTCTTCATTATTTATATAAATGAGTCCTTCATTGGTAACAATAAGAATACCACCATACTTATCTTCACACATATCTATAATGTCTTTCATTAAGATGGCATCTGTGGCAAAGGGTTCTAATTCTGCTTCTCCTTTTCTTTTCCGGAATATTCCATGTCTGGAGGTTCCTATTAAGATATCCCCATTCCGATTCTCAATAATCTTGTTGACTATACAGTTCTCCGATTTGCGAATACAAATATGCTGCCATGATTTATTGAGCAGGTTGTAGCAAAAGTAATTGATTCTGAACAGCAATCCATAGTTGTTTTTGGGAGTCTAATAGGATGGTTGTCACAGACATTCTCTGTAAATCTATCTGTTCTGAAGAGAGGATGGTACTTTTTATTTGTATGAGTATCAAATATACTGATGCCGTTATGCGTAGCTATGATAAGGGAATCATTATAAGGGATAATTTCTCTGATGCTATTGTTGTGTAATACGTTTCTGAGAAATACCTGAGTGGATTGAGTTTGCAGATCATATTTTTTTAGTCCGCCAAGTAATGTTCCGATCCATAGGATGTTTTTGGGTTTATCCAGATATAAGGTTTGCACGTTGTCTGTGAATGGTAGCTTTTTCAAAGCTTTGGTGTGTGTATTGAAAAAATATAATCCGTCTCGTTCTGTTGCCATCCATAAATTCCCTTCATTATCTTCTACTGTTTTTCCGAAGATTGCATGTTTAGATGGGGAGGATGGCATTATATCTTTAGTGACAAAATGATAGGAGAATGTACTGTGCTCCGGGTGAAAGCAATTTATTTCACCATAAAACGAACCGCTCCAAATAGTTCCTTGTTGATCTTTCATTAAGCAATAGATAGATGCATCATTTAGGGTATAGGCATTTTCGTTAATAAACTCATATTGGAGGAACTTTCTTTCTTTTTTATCATATTTATTTAATCCATTGAAAGTGGCAATCCATAAGTTACCTGCATTGTCTTCGCATATAGATCGTACAATGTCACTTGATATGCAATTATTGCTGTTTTCTGAATAATTATAATTTTTGATATTTTCATCACTATCTATGAGGAATAATCCGTTCCTTCGGGTAGCGACCCATATCTTTTGTTCTGAATCAATGTATAATTGGCGTATCTGGTTGATATTCGCTAACATCTGTTTTGTGTCTTTATTCCTTCTGATAAGGAATATACCGTCGTCTCTGGTGCCTATGTACAGATTTCCTTTTGGATGTTTCAGTGATGCAATCTATAATGCAAGATTCCTTTGGTAACTGTAAATGTAGTTTTAATATATTGTTCTTCCATTGGTAGATTGTATTTTTATACCCTATCCATAAGCAAGAGTCCGAATAGTACATGCATTGTGAATAAGGGGTTATTTTACGGAAATGATCTTGTTTTATGTTATACTCTATAATGCCTGAACGTGTCTCTATATAAATATTGCCATTTTGATCCCCCGTAATGGAACGTACCAACTCTTCTGCATCGGGAATGTCATTATAAAGTTTTTGTATGAATTTCATTTGAGTTCCATCATATCTTACTAATCCTCTTTTGGTACCAAACCATATCATTCCGAACTCATCCTGATACATGGCATGAATTGTCGACTGATGCATTCCTTTATTAATGGATATGTGCGATGCATGTAATTTTATGCTGTTATCTGCATAAAGAGATGTACTGAATATATTTCCTATTAGTATGTAAAATGTTAACAGTATGACGTTTCTCATAGTATTTTTATTACTGATTGTGGTACAAAAATAATGCTTAGCTTTTAGATTCGATAATACAATCGTTCAAATAATAGCAATATTGTCCTTTTTAGTGGAAGAGGGATTTTGTGGATGAAATGAATATATATTAGAATTTCTGTCTTATTTGAAATCTGTTTTTTTCCATAGTTTTGCAACCACAAGTTATAATCTAAAAATAAAGCTATGACACATCAACTGATTAAATTAGTATCGGCTTTTTTCTTTTCTGTTATGGCAATTTCTGCTGTACAAGGGCAAAATGCTTCCCAGAGTGATAGAGAATATTGGGTACATACGCTATTAAAGATAGCAGATCCGGTTTTGAGTAATTTGAGTAAGGACCAGTTAAGAAAGAATATTCCAGTTGGACGTTCTTCATCTGCGAAAGCTAGTAGCAGGGAGTTTGTTACACATATGGAGTCGGTGGGACGAACAATAGCAGGAATAGCACCATGGTTAGAATTGGGGCCAGATAAAACTGCAGAAGGAAAGTTGCGTGATAAATATATTAAAATGGTCTGTAAGGGGTTGAAGAATTCTGTAGATCCTCATGCTGATGATTATTTTAATAGTACAGCCACACGGCAGATCTTGGTGAATAGTGCCTTTTTGATACAAGGATTGTTACAGGCACCCACTCAGTTATGGGGAAATCTTGATGATAAGACTCAACAACGTTTAATAGAACAATGGAAATCGACACGTACAATGAAGCCGGGAAATAATAATTGGCTATTGTTTTCTGCGATGGTGGAATGTGGGTTGAAAAGTTTCGGTAATGAATGGAATTTTGAAGTAATAGAGAAGGCTATTTCATCACATGAACAATGGTATAAAGGAGACGGAGTTTATGGAGATGGGGAGAATTTTCATTTGATTATTACAATAGTTATGTCATTCATCCTATGTTGTTACAGGTTTTAAAGGTTGTAGTGAAATATGATTCATCTTATCAGATACTTTTAGACAAAGAGTGGAAACGTTTCGTCAGATATGCGGAAATTCAGGAACGCATGATTGCACCGGATGGAAGTTATCCGGTATTGGGACGTTCAGTAAGTTATCGTTCGGCAGCTTTTCAAGTTTTGGGAGCCAGTGCATTATTCCATCAACTTCCATCAAGTTTAAAAGCAGGTCAAGTACGGGGGCAATGACTGCTATGCTGAAGCGTTTATTTGAACAGCCGGGTACCTTTGATAAAAATGGTTGGTTAACGATTGGAGTGTGTGGTGAACAGCCGGAATTAGGGGATTCTTATTTATCAACTCCTTGTGTCTATCTCTGTTCTTTAGGTTTCCTACCTTTAGGTTTACCGGCAGATGATGTTTTCTGGACAGCTCCTCTTTCCCCGTGGACCAGCATTAAAGCCTTTTCCGGGGGAAGAATTTCCCATTGATAAATTTATGAAACCATAATCAATATACTATAGAATCATGAAAAAAGAATATTTTTACCTGTACATTGTTCTTATTAATAAGTTTATGTGGTTATTCACAAAATCCATCAGGTTTGGAGGATCGTACTTATTGGATTACTGTATTGACAAAAATAGCGGACCCGGTATTAGAAAATATGAGTAAGGGGGAACTGAAGAAGAATATGCCGGTAGAAACTATATCCGGTGCATTGAATCCTCCCAATACGCGTACTACTCATTTAGAAGCTTTGGGACGTTTGTTAGTTGGTATGGCTCCCCTGGCTGGAACTTGGCCCTGATGAAACAGAAGAGGGAAGATTGAGAAGTAAATATATACGTCTGATGCTTCTCTCCATAGATAATGGTTTCAATCCCGAGTCTCCTGATTATTTAAATTTTGTGGTGACACGACAACCGTTGGTGGACGCTGCTTTCTTCTGTCAGGGGATATTACGTGCTCCCAAACAAATTTGGGGGAATCTTTCGGACATGACTCGACAGAATGTATTGAATGCATTGCAGCAGATACGTAAGATAAAACCGATAGAGAGCAATTGGTTATTATTTTCAGCCATGGTAGAAGCTACTTTACTGGAATTGACAGGAGAATGTAATATGGAACCTGTTAACTATGCCATTATGCGTTTCAAGGACTGGTATAAAGGTGATGGATGGTATGGAGATGGGGTAGATTTACATATGGATTATTATAATAGCTATGTGATCCATCCTATGTTATTGGATGTGCTGGAAGTAATGCAAAAGTATGCAAAAGGTGAAGATGAATTTTATCAGTTGGAGAAAAAGCGCTTTTCCAGATATGCAGAACAACAAGAAAGAATGATTTCTCCGGATGGAGCTTATCCGGTGATAGGCCGGTCAATAGCTTATAGGTTCGGGACGTTTCATGTACTATCCCAAGCTGCATTGAAAGATTTGTTGCCGGTATCGGTTACAAAGGCACAGGTTAGATGTGCTCTGACAGCTGTTATAAAGAAACACATGTCGGTTAAAGGGAATTTTGATGCAGATGGATGGCTGACATTAGGATTTGCAGGTCATCAACCACAAATAGCTGAAAGATACATATCTACGGGAAGTCTCTATCTGTGTACAGCAGCTTTTGCGGCATTGGGGCTTTCTACTATTGATGAATTTTGGAATACTTCGTATGCCGAATGGACTGGAAAGAAGATATGGTGTGGAAATCCAGATGTGAAACTCGATAAAAGCTATAAAACCATGAAAACGGAGCTTGTACATAAAGTCATTTGGGTCAGTTTATGTCTTTTTGATATTCGTGTCGAAGGTGGATGCTGGTTCATTAAGAGATATAAATAATATATTATTGGCTGAACAAAATATTCGGGAAGATAATCCTCAATTAGGGCAGTTGGTAGAAACTTTTTTGAAGAACCAGAAGCGAGTAGTTGATTTTCAATCATCAGGATTAGATAATAATGAATATTTGAGATTGATAGAATGTCAGGTTCGTGCATTTGCGTCTTGTCAGGATAAAGTGACGGGAGCAATTATTGATCCGGTCTATAAAATCGAATGGCAATACTCGACTCCTTGCTATGCTCTGTCTATAGGTTTACTGGCTCAAACGGGATACTTGAAAGATGATGCTTTGGTAAAGAGTGGAATAAAGGCTTTGGATTGTTCAGTGAGTGAGATGCATGAGAACAGGTGTGCCCATCACCATGGTGAATTCTTTATTCAGCCTATTATGCTGGCGATGGATCTTTATAAAGGATTGGTTTCTGAAGCACAAATGATTGTCTGGCACGAAAAAAAATGGCTGAAATTGATCCGTATGTGCTATATCGGGATAACTTGAAGCGTAAGAAAATCTGTTATAATCACAATGTTGTAGCTTTAGCCGGTGAATATTTACGGTTAAAAAAAGGGATTAACGATCACAAAGATTTCTTTCATATTCATCTGGAACACCAGCAGCAATATATGTCTGAGTTTGGCTTGTATATAGATAATAAGACTAATCCGCCAATGGTGTATGATGAGTTTACGAGGCAGTTTATGGCTTCTATTTTGGCGGAAGGATATAACGGAACATTTTTTGATTTTTATTCCCGCAAATTATGTTTGGGAGCATGGACTTCTCTTTTCATGCAATCGCCTTATGGAGAGGTGCCGACAGGCGGTAGAAGTGCTCAACATATCTGGAATGAAGCAGCGGCAGCTGTGACTTATGAGATTTACGCTTCACAATATGCAGCTTTAGGAAAAAAGCAGGAAGCAGGCGCCTTTAAACGAGCTGCGCATTTAGCACTTAGGAGCATCGGAAGATGGATAAGAGAAGATGGAAGTGGATTTATTGTGAAAAACCGTTTTCCTATCGAAGTGATGCATGGATATGAAAGTTATTCAGCGCAATCACAGTATAATCTGTTGGCATGCTGGCTAATGTGCGTTGCCTATTTATATGCTGATAATTCTATTAAAGAATCTCCGTCTCCGTCTGATATCGGTGGATATGTTTTGGTTATGAAAGACGTGTTCCATAAGGTTTTTGCTAATTCTGGTGGAAACTATGTTGAGTATGAGCTCAGTGGAGATCCTCGTTATAATGCAACAGGACTCATCAGGATACATCTGAAGAATTCAAATCCACAGTTAGGTCCTTCGGATGGAATTCCCCATAAATGGGATAACAAGAAGAAGCAGGATTTAGGTGGAGAACTGTATGCAGTTGGACCTGAATGGCATGATGCTGCGGGTGGAGTATATCGCTTAGCGGAATATACTAACATATTATTTCCGGATACATCTTACTTTTCTGCATACAAAGGCAGTAAGCTTCCTGAAATAGATGTGAGGAATGTTAGACAATCTGTAGACGGAGTTGCATTTGAAGTCGTTTATACTGGTAGATTTGATGGAGTTACTCAGATTTCGCAACGTGTTTATATTGATCATACCGGAATTACTGTGCGTGATATTCTGAAGGGAATGTGAAAAAGGTGCGGGCATGTTACCCCATGTTAATAGATGATGGTATGGAAGAAACTAAAATTGATTTTCAAGATGGGAAAGTGATATTGCAGTCTCGTGATGGTCAAATTTGCTTTCAGGCCATATCACCTCCAAATGCTACTATACAGAGGAAGCGAAAACGAATTCCCTATAGAAATGGATATGCGGATATTGCATATTTTGAATCTGACAAGAATGTGATACAGTATAAAATAACCACAGAGTTTTAGTATTAACCATTTAAATATTAATAACTATGCATGAGAAACATAAAATATTTATGAAATTGTGCCTGTTTTTTAGCTTAATCAGCTGGTCAACAGGTGTCTATGCACAAGGTTTTGTAGTTACCGGAAAAGTAACGTCCAGTGGCGAAAGCGTCATAGGAGCAACTGTGCAAGTGAAAGGGAAAATAACTGGTACTATCACTGATATTGATGGTAATTATCGGTTAACATTGGAAAATTCCAAAGAGACTCTCGTTTTTTCATTTATTGGTTATCAGTCTAAAGAGGTTACGGTTAATGGAAAGAATGTGATTAACGTGGAACTGGAAGAAGATGTCGCTCAATTGGAAGAGGTTGTTGTTGTTGGTTATGGAACGATGAGAAAAAAAAAGATCTCACTGGAGCAATAACCCGTATCTCTACAGAAAATACGACGCAGTCGGTAACTAGTGTAGCTGAAATGCTGCGTGGTACGGTGGCAGGATTTTCTGCAGGGTTCGGAACTTCTGCCAAAGGGGGTGGTTCTATGCTGATTCGTGGTGAGAAATCCATTAATGCCAGTAATTCTCCTCTGATTGTATTGGACGGAGTTATCTTTAATGGCGATTTGGTGGATATCAATCCCAGTGATATTGAAACGATTGATATTTTGAAAGATGGTAGTTCTGCAGCTGTTTACGGATCACGTGCGGCTTCGGGGGTGGTCGTCATATCAACAAAACAGGGTAATGAAGGAAAGTCGGTCATCAATTTTGATATGAAGATAGGTATGCAGAATTTGACTCGTAATCAGCGTCCTTTTAATGGGCAGGAATATATGGTTATGAGAAGGGATGAAAAAATCCGGAGCAATCCATCTCGTCCTTTGGGATACTTCCACAATCCGGACAATTTGCCGCAAGGAATTGATCTGAATACCTGGTTATCGTATACAGGGGCTTCGGCAGATTCAAATCTGGCAGAGATTTGGTTGAATCGTTTGGCCTTTTCTACTACAGAAATAGATAATTATCTGGCAGGTAGAGAGACGGATTGGTATGATGCTTCTTTTCAAAACGCTTTGCGTCAGGATTACAATGTAAGTATTTCTGGAAAGAATGACAGAGTTTCTTACTATTGGTCATTAGGAAGCATTAATAATCAAGGTATTGTAGTAGGAGACCAATATAAGACTATCCGTTCGCGTTTAAATTTGAAAGTAAATGTTACAGATTGGCTTCAGGTCGGCTTGCAAGCACATTATGCCACTCGTAATGAAAGTGTAGATGAAGTTGATTGGGAAGAAGCTATTCAAGCTAGTCCTTGGGGCAGCAAATATGAAGAGAATGGTTCTTTGAAGTTCTATCCTAATGACGATAACATGAGTACGAATCCTTTCGCTAATTATGAACAGCGTGATCGTTTCAATGTGACTCAGACATTCAATGCTACATTGAATGCAAAGATTACATTGCCATGGGGGATTTGTTTATGAAATGAGCTATTCGGACTATAACAATTGGCAAAAGAATCATTATTTTGATCCATCTACCAGTATGGCTGGTGAAAAGTATAAGGGGCATGCCGTACGGCGTAATAATAGCGCACATTCCTGGATGCTTGACAATATTTTGAGGTGGAACCATACATTCAATAAAATTCATAAGCTTGATTTGACTCTATTGTTTAATCTTGAAAAAAATGAAACTTGGTCTGATAAAGCAGAAAATTCCAATCTTACTCCTTCTGAGGTGCTGGGCTGGCATGCTGTTGCAAATGGTACGAATCCGGTTGTAGGGAGTGATGATACAGTGGATACGGGAAATGCTATGATGGCAAGACTGAACTATAATTTAATGGATCGCTATTTGTTTACTGCTTCTTTCCGACGTGATGGTTATTCGGCTTTTGGTTCTAATAATCCATATGCTAATTTTCCTGCATTTGCATTTGGTTGGAGAATGAATGAGGAAAACTTCATGAAAGCGATTTCGTGGATTGATAATTTGAAACTTCGTTTATCTTGGGGTATCAATGGAAACCGGAGTATCGGACGTTATGCTGCTTTGGCAAATTTGGATTCGGAGAAATATCTGCATAACGGAAGTACAGTTATTGGGATTTATGCCACTCGTCTTCCCAATGAAAACCTGAAATGGGAGAAGACTGAAGCATATAATATAGGCTTTGACTTTGCAATTCTGGGTAATCGTTTGAATGGAACAGTGGAGGCTTATTATATGTCTACAAAAGATTTGCTGTTAACCCGCTCTTTGCCGGATATTATTGGTTTTTCCGGAGTAACAACTAATTTGGGAGAAGTTCGTAATAAGGGTTTTGAACTGTCCTTAAATTCAGTTAATATCGATCATAAGAATTTCAGATGGTCTTCTTCTTTCATTGCTTCTCTTAACCGGAATGAAATTGCCCATCTGTATGGTGAAATGGTAGATGTGCTGGATAAAGATGGAAATGTAATAGGACAGAGAGAAGATGATGATATTCAGAATGGATGGTATATTGGACATGCTTTAGATGAAATTTATGATTATAAAATTTTGGGAGTATGGCAAGAGAATGAACGTGAAGATGCTGCCAAGTATGGTAAAGAGCCGGGTGATTTTAAAAATATGGGATGTAAATAATGACGGAGAATATCTTCCGGAAGATGATAAAGTATTTCAAGGATATAAGCGTCCTCGTTTTTCATTCGGTATTGGTAATACGATGGAGTTCTTTAAATGCGTGGACTTTTAATTCTTTATTCGCTCAGATCTTGGACATAAGTCTTCTAATAGTCATTATTCTCATCCAACAGATTATTATTATGACCGCGTAAATGCTTTATAAATATGATTATTGGACTCCGGAGAATCCTACCAATGAATTTGCACGCTTAGGTTCGAATACAAAATCTCCGTCATTCAATGTTTATAAAAACCGTTCGTATGTACGTTTGCAAGAAGTTTCGTTAGCTTATAGAATACCTAATAAGATATCTTCTAAATGGAGCGTCTCTAATGCTCGTGTTTATATAAACGTTTCTAATCCCTTTATTGATAACAGGATGGAAATTGGGATCCGAATCCTTATCTCCGGCACCGCGTACGTTTACTTTTGGTATTAATTTCTCATTATAAAAGTATAGATATGAAAACACAAATAATATTAAGGAAGGTACATTATGCATTCTCTGCATTTTTTGTGTACTGCATGTTTGGTTTCTTGTAATGATTGGCTAAAGCCGGAACCTTTGTCATTCTATTCTCCTGAAAATACCTATGTGACGAAAAGAAGGATTAGAGGGCGCTTTGGTGTCTTGTCGTGCAATGATACGTCCGGAGTTTATAGGCAATAATTCTTATGCCTGCACAGAGTTGATGACTTCTGATGTTGCTGTAGCTGGCAATATCGTTGCTCAAAAACTTTAAAAAACTTTGAAATTCAGCTAAAGCCGGGAGCTTATGGAGATTCTCAGATTGGTACTTTCTGGAGTAAAAAGGCTATAGTGCTATTCAGAAAGCAAATACAATAATATCTCGTGTACAGGCTGCGGATGAGATAACTGAAAATGATAAAAATACAATTCTGGCTGAAGGGTATTTTCATAGGTCTTATTGGTATTATAAACTGGTGAATCAGTTTGGAGATGTACCCTTTATTGATAAAGAAGTCACAACTCCTAAATTAGATTTCTATTCGCATACACGTAGTAGTATTTTGAAACGTTTACGAGAGGATATGATGTTTGCCACCCGCTATCTGCCGGAGAGTGCTCCTCATGGTGCTGTTTCAAGGCAGCAGGAAATCATCTGCTAGCTAAAATATGTTTGGCATGTTGTGATTTTGACGGAGCTGTCGCTGCTACTACTGCTGTCATAGATCATAGTCAACATAAACTGATGGAAAAAAGATTCGGGGTCAATATATCGGATGCTCAATATAATATAATAAGTGATCTTTTTAATCGGGAGAATATCAATTCTTCTGAAAATCTGGAAGGCATCTTCCTGGTTGAGGATAAACGATTGACGGAAGGGGGAACCTCTACCGGGTCTTATCGGATGAGAGATCTTGTACCTTGCTGGTGGAATGCAAATACTAACAATGATCCGGATGGTAAACGTGGCACAATGGATAAAGCGGCAGGGCAACCCCAAATAGGACAAGTGGGACGCGGAATCGGTAGAATCAGGACGACTAATTATTTTAACTATGAAATTTGGGACTCCAAAGAAGATTATCGCCATACAGCTCCGAATTGGTTGAATATGGAGGATATGGTCTATAATAATCCGGCATCTAAATATTATGGTCAACCTTTACAAAAAAAGTATTGTGTAGATACTATCTATGCTTGGAGTCCGATGATGCATTACAAGACTTTTGTACCTGAAGATAATAAACCTGATACTCCTCAGGGAGGATATACAGATTGGTATGTATTCCGTTTGGCTGAGACCTATTTACTGAGAGCTGAAGCTTATTATTGGAAAGGAAATCTGGATGCAGCCATGAATGATATTAATAAAATCCGGATGCGTGCTAATGCAAAAGAGCTAACGAACTCTCAGCAAGTAACTATTGAATATATACTGGATGAGCGTGCTAGAGAATTGTTTTTTGAAGAGCCTCGGAAGACGGAATTGACTCGTGTGGCTTTTATCATGGCAGAAAAGGGATTGAATGGGTATTCACTTAGCGATATTTCAGAGAAGAATTATTACTATGACCGAATGATGAGATATAATAACTTCTTCCGTGAAAAGATCAATCATAATGGCATCAATATTTATACCATTAAGCCTTATCATATATTATGGCCTATACCGGAGAATGCGATTGCTTCTAACTCCAGAGGTCGTATAAATCAGAATTTAGGATATCCGGGAGCCGATCAGAATGTACCGGCGCTCGAAGTTGAATAATAAATTATTTAAAATCATGAAGAAAATTTTAGTTCTGTTTTTGTTTTCAGTAGGTTGTAGTTTATATGCTCAGCAGTTTTCAGCTGACATGAAGAAAACTGATATTATGAAAGTCTGCGATGCAGTAGCCAAATGGCAGATCAATCATCAAAAAGAGGTGAAACATCATCCCTTGGATTGGACAAACGGTGCATTATACCGGGGGATAACCGAATGGGGGAAGGTCTCCGGCAATGAGACATGTTATGACTTTGTACGTGAAATTGGTGAGAAATACAATTGGAATATGTGGGATCGTGTTTATCATGCAGACGATATTTGTGTGGGACAGGCATTTATTGAAATGTACCGCAAACTGGGAGATAAACGGATGTTGCAGCCGGTGATGGAGCGGGCATATTATGTGGCAACTCATCCTTCGAAAGCCCCTTTGTTGAAAACGGATGCAGTGGGAACTTTGGAACGCTGGTCTTGGGCGGATGCATTGTTCATGGCACCGCCGGTATATGCGGCTCTGTATACAATGACAGGGGATGATGTTTATTTGAATTATATGAATAGTGAATATAAAGAATGTGTAGATTCATTGTATGATGAAGAATATTCACTTTTTATAGGGACAATAAGCGAATTCCTATGCGTGAGAAGAACGGAGCCAAACAATTTTGGGGACGTGGTAACGGTTGGGTGTTTGCCGGACTTCCTTTGATTATAGATAATCTCCCAATAGATTGTGACTCGCGTAACTACTATATTCAACTGTTTGTGAAAAAATGGCTGAGGCTGTACGTAAAACCCAATGCGAGGGCGGTGACTGGCGCAAAGCTTGCTGGATCCGGATTCTTACGATATGCCTGAGAATAGTTGTTCTGCTTTTATGTGCTATGGAATTGCGTGGGGACTCAGAAATGAATACCTGGCAAAACGTACTTATAAGCCTGTGCTTGAAAAAGGTTGGAAGTCATTAGTCAAAGCCGTACATACAGATGGTAAGTTGGGATATATACAACCTGTAGGGGCTGCTCCCAAGGCTGCAGGACGTGATGCTACTGATGTATATGGTGTCGGTGCTTTCCTATTGGCTGGCAGCGAATTATACAAACTGATTAAGTAGTTGATCCCCCTTCCCTGCCCATACGTTTCTCTATTAATAAAACTATATGGATGTGGAAGGGGATTTTTTTCTTATGTGTTGGCGGGAGATTCTGTTATCGTCCGAACTGTATGGCGAAACCTATATTGAAGAACGTAATATTGTTCTTGAACCAACTGTGATCTATTCCGTCATCATAATCATCCGGATTGTAAAGTCGGGCATCCGGATTGGCAAACCAGTCTGCCGTCAGAATATCGGCACGAAACACTCCGGATATTTTTTTCGAAATATAGAATTCGTAACCCATGCCGATTGACAGGCCGCAATATCCTCTATTGAAAAGAAATCCTTTTTCTTGGTATTTCTCTGGATATGTACGCTCCTCGTAGTTCATATAACCGATACCGAATGAAAGGAAAACACCTTGATTGCCATTACTCCATAAAGTAACGGTAGGTGATGTTGGG
>VOFF01000466.1_pt1 | contig 34001 bp, 36 predicted proteins | sample 5384061 | NCBI WGS metagenome assembly VOFF01 (sample SAMN12384725, study PRJNA508395) | human gut metagenome | isolation source: healthy gut E | host: Homo sapiens | reverse complement strand
TTGGGCTACCTCGCGGCAGAAGGCGGCGCGGCATACGGCATCTGCGTCAAACAGCATAAAAATCCCATCCATATATCAATAAAATACTATATTAATTGCGAAAAAAACCTGATATTATTATATTAAAAGGGTAATGTGCCGTCAATGGCATCAATAAAATACGATAGGGAGGCTTTTCTATGGCAAGCATAAGCTGTAAAGGAATTTACAAAATTTACCCCGGCAACGTGCAGGCAGTGACGGATTTCAACCTCGAAATAGCGGATAAGGAATTTATCATTTTGGTTGGCCCGTCGGGCTGCGGCAAATCTACCACGCTGCGCATGATAGCCGGGCTGGAGGACATCTCGAAGGGCGAGCTGTATATCGGAGACCGTCTTGTGAACGACGTGCCCCCGAAGGATCGCGACATCGCCATGGTGTTCCAGAACTACGCGCTGTACCCGCACATGACGGTGTACAAGAACATGGCCTTCGGCCTTGAGCTGCGCAAAACACCCAAGGCGGAAATAGACAAGCGCGTGCGCGAGGCCGCCAAGGTGCTGGACATCGAGCACCTGCTGGACCGCAAGCCCAAGGCCCTTTCCGGCGGCCAGCGCCAGCGCGTGGCCCTGGGGCGGGCTATGGTGCGCAACCCGGCTGTGTTCTGCGCATGGACGTGTCTGAGCTGATCAGACACGTCCATATAAAGCTCAGCTGGATAGAGCACACGCCTCCTAAGCGTGGGGTCGGAGGTTCAAATCCTTGGGCAAATACAAGAGATTGGAGGTGTTTTATTTGAGCAAGCCTGTTTATACCGCAGACAAGCCGAGCGACTGTCATTACTGCTACTTCTGGACGAATGGCAGAAAGGGCTGCCGTCTGGGTAGAAATAATTGCTACTACTTAATCTCTTTGCCGCCGTTGGTTGGTGTACGAAGAAGGTTATGCGTGAAGTGGGGCTTCGTTGATATGGATGTGTATGAACAGGAATACCGCTTCTACTATTTTGCCCGATGTCCTTACGAAAAGACGGATACGACTTTCCGCAGCATTCCGCTGACAACAGAAAGTTTTCCGCAGAAAGAAGGTGGTGAAGCCGTGTGAGTTTTGATTATTTTTACGGTCAGCAATCCGATCTATTCACATTCTATCGAGTTCCGAAGGTGTTGTTCACGAACGAGAGGTTCTGGAATATTTCTGCCGATGCCAAGATGCTGTATGGCATTTTGCTTGACCGCATGAGCCTGTCTGCCAAGAATGGTTGGATAGATAAAAACGGTCGAGTGTATATCATTTTTACAATCGACGAAGCGAAGATGGCTCTGAACTGTGCTGAACAAAAGGCTATCAAGCTGCTCAGTGAACTTGAGAAGAAAGCAGGATTGATTGAACGTAAGCGCCAGGGTTTGGGAAAGCCCAACCTGATCTATGTGAAGAACTTTATCTCTGCTGTGGATTCACAACTCTTGAATTGTGAAAATCACAATTCTGGAACAATGGAAATCACAACTCAAGAACTTCCGAAATCACAATGTAATAATACTGATATTAAAAATACTGAATTTAGTGATACTGATTCTATCTTTCCTTCCGGAAATGGTGGAATGATGGACGAGAATGACCGGTATCAAGAATACTTTGATTATTTCTCGGATCAGCTCAGTATGGATTTGTTGAAGAAGGATTACCCTTACGATTCCGAAATGCTGGATAACATTCTGGAGTTGATCGTTGAAACAGTTTGCACGAAGCGACCGTTGATTCGCATTGGTGCAGAGGAGCGTCCGGCAGAAATTGTCCGCAGTCGGTTTATGAAACTGAATGCCGAACACATTCGATATGTTATGGACTGCTTCAAGGAGAACACCACAAAGATTAGAAATATCCGTCAGTATATGCTGACTACGATATACAATGCGCCGACGACAATAGACACCTACTACGATGCTCTTGTTCGGCACGATATGTCACACGGATATTTGGAAGGAGGATTTAAGAAATTGAAAATGAAGCGAGAGGAAGGAGAGTGACGAAAAATGTCGAAAAAAGCAACCATCATTGCGGTGGTCAATCAGAAAGGAGGCACTGGAAAGACCACCACCACCGAGAATCTGGGCGTTGGCTTGGCTCTTGAAGGAAAAAAGGTGCTTCTGGTAGACACCGATCCCCAGGCTTCCCTGACAGTCAGTTTGGGCAATCCCTGCCCGGATGAGCTGTCTCCGACACTTTCCGATCTGATGGGAAAGATTATGATGGAAAACCCTATTACTCCCGATGAAGGGATTCTTCATCATCCGGAGGGCGTTGATTTGGTGCCGTCCAACATCGAACTCTCAGGTATGGAGGTAGCACTGGTCAATGCCATGAGCCGGGAAACCATTCTCCGGCAATACATGGATACAGTCAAACAGAATTATGATTACATTCTTCTTGACTGTATGCCGTCTTTGGGTATGCTGACCGTCAATGCGTTGGCAGCTGCCGACAATGTGCTGATACCGGTTCAGGCAGCATACCTTCCTGCAAAGGGTCTGGAACAGCTGCTTGGAACCATCAACAAGGTCAAGAGGCAAATCAACCCGAAACTGAGGATTGAAGGGATTCTTCTGACGATGGTGGACAGCCGCACCAACTACTCCAAAGACATCAGCAATCTGATTCGGGAGAGCTACGGCGGAAAGCTGAAGGTTTACAAGACCGACATTCCCCGCTCTGTCCGTGCAGAGGAAATCAGCGCAGAGGGAACCAGTATCTTCAAGCATGATCCCAAAGGCAAAGTTGCCGAAGCCTATAAAATTCTGACGAAGGAGGTGTTAAACAATGCAGAAAAAAGGCGCAAACATCAGCTTGAAGGGGTACGATGATATTTCTCCAACGATCAATCCAGAGCTGAAGCCCAGCAGGAGCGTGTGCAGGAAATTCCGCTTTCTGAGCTACACCCCTTTGAGGGACACCCCTTCCGTGTGGTTGATGATGAAGAAATGATGAAAACGGCAGAGAGCGTCCGAGATTTCGGAGTTCTCACTCCTGCGATTGTCCGTCCCGACCCGGACGGCGGTTATGAAATCGTTTCTGGTCACAGGCGGCACCGGGCATCGGAGCTTGCGGGTAAGGAAACCATGCCTGCGATTGTTCGTGACCTGGACGATGATGCAGCCATTATTTTGATGGTTGATGCGAATTTGCAGAGGGAGAGTATCCTGCCGAGTGAAAGAGCATTTGCTTATAAGATGAAGCTGGATGCGATTAAACATCAAGGTCAACGCACCGATTTAACTTCATCCCAAGTTGGGATGAAGTTGCAGGCAATGGATATAGTCGGTCAGGAGGCAGGAGAAAGCAGAAATCAGGTACACCGTTATATCCGTCTGACCGAACTGATTCCGGAACTGCTGGATATGGTAGATACGGGTCAGATCAAATTCAATCCTGCGGTGGAGCTTTCCTATCTGGCAAGTGAAGAACAGAAGGATTTTCTTTCTGCAATGGATTATGCTCAAGCAGCTCCTTCCCTTTCGCAAGCACAGCGAATTAAAAAGCTCGCACAGGAGGGCGAGTGTACGCTGGATGCGATGTGCGAGATTATGAATGAAATCAAGAAGGGAGAGCTGGACAGAGTAACCTTCAAAACGGATTCGTTGCGAAAATACTTCCCGAAGTCCTATACCAACAAGCAGATGGAGGATAAAATCATTCAGCTTTTGGAGCAATGGCAGAAAAAAAGAGAAAAATCAATGGAAAGGTAAGGTAAAAAATGTTTACACCCAAAAACATTCAGGGCGCTTTGGAAGAACTCTACGACCTTTGCGATCCTGATTATATGGTAGATATGCTCGTAAACTACAGTGAGGAGTTCGATGATATTTCTCCTGCGCTTCTGGCAAAGTCGTTTCAGAAAAATGCCGAGATGATTAGCGAGTATCGAGTATTGTCCTCTGCTGGTGAGGGTATCGACTATCAGGGAAAGGTACTTCTGAACAGCAGAGCCGTGCGGCTTCTGTCCTATGTAGAAGATATGAGCGGCGATGAAAAAGTTCGCACGATTCAGAGCAAGGAGCTGTGGTTAGCAGAAGATATGACATTCTATGTGGTGTCCTGTATGTCTACGATCACGATGGACAAGGAAGAAGCCATTTGTCTTAACGAACACCGCAGCGTGGTTACTACGGTGGAATGCGAGGACGATATTTTCTTCGACATGGGTTCCCTGATTTGCGAACTGGACGATATTTGCTTGTTCGAGCTTTTAGCCGATGTGGATGCGACTATTTATGAACTGTAACAGGTTCATGGATGGTCGCTTTTCTTATTTCCAAAGAAACGGAGGTATCGAAACTTGAAAGAATACGATGTGAAGATCACCGAAACCTTGGAGAAAACGGTTACGGTGCAAGCAGAATCTCACGATGCGGCAGAGGAACAGGTTAGAGCCGCTTATTACAATTCGGAGTACATTCTGGACTCCGAAAACTTTACCGGTGTTGCGTTCGGCACGACCGAGGAACGGAGGTTCAGAAAGAACAGGCAGATACCATGAATGTGTTGCTGGTAAAGCCGTTCATGTATCCGCAGGCTGTGCAGATCGGCTGTGAGCTGGAGGATTTGCAGAAAGCCGTAGGTGGCGATATTGAGGCAACTTATCCGTTCAATGAGCCGGTTGCACTGGTGATGCACGACGAAGGTAAACTCGTAGGCAAAGAACTGAACCGTGCGCTGCGTGATGATGACGGCGATATTTATGACATTATCGCCGGTGATTTTCTGGTTGTGGGATTGGGCGAGGATGATTTTTTTGTTCTCTGTCCCCGGAACTGATGAAGCAGTTTGAGGAACACTTTCATCAGCCTGAGACTTTTGTACGCATGGCGCAGCATTATGGCGCTTCCCCTGCCGGATGACATGGTGAAGAAAGAAGATGCACCTGTCAAAGCTGATTCGGTTCCCCACAAAAGTAACCCTGACCGAGATGTTCTGTAAGGAGGTTCTTATGCAAAGAAATTCGACGATTGGAGAGCTGATGGAGCGAAAGCGGATTCAGGATGGTGCCAAGGAGTACCAGGGACATACCTATATGGACTTGGCACGATTTGATGACGCCACCAAGCACATGATTATTTTCGATGTGCTGACCGATGAATCGCCTGTCGGTTGGAAAGGCGAAAGAAATCGCCTGTATTTGAGCGATGTGGGTTATCAGAAGGCTCTGGATAACCAGAAAGCTGGCAATATCAAGATTATCAGCCATGCCGCAGTTGCCAAGGGCAATCTGTATTACGACCACAGAGATATGGCACGATAATCTGTTCACTCTACTGCTTGCAGGAGGTGATGAATCATGCAGGAAGAAGTTGAAAACAGAACAGTAAACCTGGCGATCAGCACAACCAAGCTGACGGGGCGCACTATCATTGCCGGTATCCGCAAGTATTTGCAGCACCGGGAAAAAGTGAAGATGAAAAAGGCACGAGACCCTGCCGTTCATGGAAAGCAATCCGTGAAACAGCTTTTGGGACAGAATCAGGGTGCTACGAATGTTGAGATCGACAAAGAGAGTATCCGTGATTTTGAAAAGCTCGCCAAGAAGTATGGCGTGGACTTTGCCGTAAGAAAAGATAAGTCCGTTGATCCTCCCCGGTTTCTTGTTTTTGTTCGTTCTAAAGATGCAGATGCTTTGGATGCAATCTGCAAGGAACATCAGGCAAGGGCATTAACCAAGAATGAAAAGCCGAGCGTTCTGGCGCAGCTGAAGAAGTTCAAGGAAATTGTAGCAGCTATCCCCAGGAAGGTTCGGGAAAAGAAACAGGAGCGTGATTTGTGATGGATAAGAGAAAAATGAAAAAGCTCCTGATTCTGAATTTACCGTATTTTCTGGTAGGGTTGTTCGCTACGAATTTAGGAGAAGCATGGAGATTGGCTGAGGGGGCAGATTCATCTGCGAAAATCCTCAGCTTTTTTCATGCCCTTCCGATAGCCCTGAACAATCCGTTTCCCAGCTTTCACCCGTTGGATTTGCTGATTGGTATTCTCTGCGGCGCAGGACTTCGGCTGGCTGTCTATCTAAAAGGCAAAAACGCAAAGAAGTACCGACACAATGTTGAGTACGGTTCTGCTCGTTGGGGAACGGCAAAAGATATTGAGCCGTTTATTGCACCAAAGTTCGAGGACAATGTGATCCTGACGAAAACGGAGCGGCTGATGATGAGCAATCGCCCGAAGAATCCTGCCAATGCCCGAAATAAGAATGTTCTGATTATCGGCGGTTCGGGTTCCGGTAAAACTCGCTTTTGGTTGAAGCCAAACCTTCTCCAGATGCACAGTTCCTATGTGGTCACTGACCCGAAAGGCAGCATCGTGATTGAGTGCGGCAACGCCCTTTTGAAGCATGGCTACACCATCAAGATTTTCAACACCATCAACTTTCAGAAGTCGATGCACTATAACCCATTTGCCTATATCCATTCAGAAAAAGACATTCTGAAACTGGTGACAACGCTGATTGCCAACACAAAGGGTGATGGAAAAGCCGGTGATGAGTTCTGGACGAAGGCGGAAACGCTGCTCTACTGTGCCTTGATCGGATATATCCACTATGAAGCTCCGGTTGAGGAACAGAATTTCTCCACCCTGATTGAGTTCCTGAACGCAATGGAGGTGCGGGAAGATGATGAGGAGTTCCAGAACCCGGTGGATCTGATGTTTGAAGCCCTGGAAAAGAAAAAGCCGAATCACTTTGCAGTCCGTCAGTATAAAAAATACAAGCTGGCTGCCGGCAAGACCGCTAAGTCGATTTTGATTTCCTGCGGCGCTCGTCTGGCTCCTTTTGATATTCAGGAGGTCAGAGATGTGACTGCCTATGACGAGTTGCAGTTGGATACTCTCGGAGATAAGAAAACGGCGCTCTTTCTGATTATGTCAGATACGGATGCGACGTTTAATTTTTTGATCTCCATGATTTACACACAGCTGTTCAACTTGTTGTGCGAGAAAGCAGATGATGTGTACGGCAGACTGCCGGTTCATGTGCGCTGCTTGATTGATGAGATGGCAAACATCGGTCAGATTCCCAATCTGGAAAAACTGGTAGCGACAATCCGAAGCCGTGAAATATCGGCTTGCCTTGTTCTCCAGGCACAATCACAGCTGAAAGCCATTTATAAAGACAATGCCGATACCATCATCGGCAACATGGATTCCCGAATTTTCCTGGGTGGTTCTGAGCCAACCACGCTCAAAGAACTGAATCAGGCATTGGGAAAAGAAACTATCGACACCTACAACACCTCCAACACCAGAGGTAACAGCCCGTCTTACGGCTTGAATTATCAGAAGTTAGGCAAAGACCTTGCGAGCGTAGATGAGCTTGCGGTTCTGGATGGCAGCAAGTGTATTTTGCAGTTGCGTGGTGTCAGACCGTTTCTTTCTGACAAGTACGATCTGACGCAGCACCCCAATTATAAGTACACATCAGACTTTGATAAGAGAAATGAGTTCAACATTGAGCAGTTTCTGAGTCGAAGGTTGAAGCTCAAGGCAGGTGATGAGTTTGTGGTAGTCGATGCGGATTAAGGAGGTTTCTGTTTGGAAAATCTGAAAACGGTATCTGCCCTGGTTAAGAACATCTTGGAACACGACCACAAGGCAAGAAATACCGACAATCATTTGTACCTGATGGTACTGGAACACTATTCCGGTCTGCGTGGCATCGACATTCATGCCATGACGGTTCCTGTGTTTTTGAAGGAACTGGATAGACGCAGCTTTCCGGGGTTTGAAACTGTCCGCAGAAGCAGACAGAAAGTGCAGGCAACCTACCCTGACCTTGCTCCCAGTGAAGCCGTAGGCAAGCGCAGAGCAAAAATGAGGTTGTATATCGAGAATTTGCAGAAAGCGAGGTGTAAAAAAATGACTTGGTGGATCATGGATACCTCTATTGGGCAGCGATTGAAGTTCGTTAGACGATTTCGCCGCCTTACCCACAAAGAGCTTGGACTCCTGATGGGGTATTCCGAGAAAACAGCGGATGTCCGTATTGCTCAGTATGAGAAAAACGCTCGAACCCCTAATGCAGAAACCACAGCGAAATTCGCAGAGGTTCTGAAGGTTTCACCTGTCGTTTTTTCACCGACAATCTGTGCTTCTCGTGAAGATTTGTTGCAGTCAATGTATTGGCTGTTTCTTATGAAAGGTGGTGGTGATATATATGATTGTGAAACTGAATATGCAAGAAGCAGAATGGAACAGAAACTTGGCGTGATAACCGTCGAGGAGTTCCTTGAAAAGATTCTCGTAAACTAAGCCTTCCGTCCGGTTTTGATGCCGGTAGTACGGAGGGCTTTTTCTATTCTCAAAACAATTTCAAATTTTAGGAGGAAAATATTATGGCATTTTTCAATAGCGCAGTAACCGTTCTTCAGACTCTCGTTATCGCTCTGGGCGCAGGTCTTGGCATCTGGGGTGCAATCAATCTGCTTGAGGGCTACGGCAACGATAACCCCGGCGCAAAGTCCCAGGGCATGAAGCAGCTCATGGCTGGCGGCGGTGTTGCCCTCATCGGCACCACCCTTGTACCTCTGCTCTCCGGACTGTTCGGTTAATCACAAAACAAGGAGGTAATCGCCTTTGGACAGCATACTCCAACAGATCACAGACTGGCTGAAAGAAATGCTCGTTTCAGCTATTATGGGAAATCTGTCGGGGATGTTTGAGTCCGTCAACAACCAGGTTGGCGAGATAGCAACCTCCGTTGGCATGACCCCGGCGAATTTTTCGCCGGGTGTCTTTGCCATGGTACGAAACATCTCCGAGTCAGTGATTATCCCAATCGCAGGCTTGATTCTGACCTTCATTGCCTGTTATGAGCTAATTCAGATGATTATTGACCACAACAATCTGGCAAATTTTGAAACCTGGATCTTCTTCAAATGGGTGTTCAAGACTTTTGTTGCGGTCATGTTAATCACAAACACATTCAATATCACGATGGCTGTGTTTGATGTGACACAGCACGTTATAAACGCAAGCGCCGGTATCATATCCGGAAATACTGCCATAGATGCTTCGGCATTGGAAACAATGGAAGAAACGCTGATGGCAATGGATTTGGGTCCTTTGCTCGGCTTGTTCCTGCAATCCTTTATCGTGCAGGTCACGATGTCCGCTTTGGCAATCATCATCTTTGTGATCGTCTACGGTCGAATGATTGAAATTTATCTGATGGTCAGCCTTGCCCCGATTCCGCTTTCCACTTTTGGAAACAGAGAACAGAGCAATATCGGACAGAATTATCTGCGTTCGCTGTTTGCAATCGGATTCCAGGGATTCCTGATTATGATCTGCGTGGGCATTTATGGTGCTGATTCAGTCTATCGCATTCAGTGACGACATCATCGGCTCTATCTGGGGTGTTATGGGCTACACCGTCCTTTTGTGCTTCACCCTGTTTAAGACCGGTTCACTTGCGAAGGGTGTATTCAGCGCTCACTAAGGAAAGGAGGAAATTGTTTGGCAGCGTATATTCCCGTACCTCGTGACCTGACGAGGGTAAAAACAAAAAGTGTTCTTCAATCTGACGAAACGGCAGTTACTTTGCTTTGGTGCGGCGGCGCTCATCGGAGTGCCGATTTTCTTTCTGGTCAAAGCAACCGGAAATGTGAGCCTTGCAGCACTGTCCATGATGATCGTCATGTTACCGTTGTTCTTTCTGGCAATGTATGAAAAGGATAGTCAGCCGTTGGAAGTGGTTGTAGAACACTTCATTCAGACCAAATTCGTTCGTCCCAAGGTTCGCCCTTATCAGACGGACAACTATTATGACGCTTTGATGCGTCAGTACAAACTGGAAAAGGAGGTTGAACGAATTGTTTTTCAAAAAGAAGCCACAGGCAAGAAACATCAAAATGCCTGCAAATCTGAATCGGAAGCAGCAGCGAGAAATTAAAGCTGTTGTGGAACGGGCAAAGAAGGACAACGGTATTCCGCAGACTGCACAGCAGTCCATTCCCTTTCAGAGAATGTTCCCGGATGGCATCTGCCGTGTCACTGACAGTTATTACACCAAGACCATTCAGTTTCAGGACATCAACTATCAGCTGGCACAGCAGGAAGATAAGACTGCCATCTTCGATGAGTGGTGCAGTTTCCTGAATTTCTTTGACAGCTCCATTCACTTTGAGCTTTCCTTTATGAACCTGAGTACCGATGCTGAAAGCTTTGAAAAGAGTATCCGTATCCCGTTCAAGAAGGACAGCTTCAATCCCGTCCGTGCCGAGTATAGCCAGATGCTGAAAAAGCAGTTGGCGCAGGGCAACAACGGCTTGACCAAAACCAAGTATCTGACATTCGGCATTGCCGAATCCATGCGGCAGGCAAAGCCGAGACTCAACCATATCGAAAACGATCTGCTCAATAACTTTCGGCGTTTGGGTGTCATTGCCACTACCATGAACGGCAAAGAGCGGCTGCATCTGATGCACTCTATGTTCCACATGGGTGATAATGATAAGTTCTTCTTCGATTGGAAGTATCTTGTGGAATCCGGGCTGTCCGTAAAGGACTTCATTGCTCCGACGGCGTTTGCCTTTAAGACCAACCGCACCTTCCAGATGGGCAGTATCTTCGGTTCGATGTCTTATCTGGCAATTACGGCATCAGACCTGTCTGATCGTATGCTGGCGGATTTTCTGGATATGGAATCCACGCAGATCGTGACCATGCACATCCAGTCGGTTGACCAGACTGCGGCGATTAAGACCATCAAGAGAATCATCACCGAGCTTGACCGTTCCAAAATCGAGGAACAGAAAAAGGCTGTGCGTTCTGGCTATGACATGGACATTATCCCATCTGCCTTGCTACCTATGGTAAAGATGCGAAGTCACTTCTGAAAGAATTGCAGAGCCAGAATGAGCGAATGTTCATGGTGACATTTCTGGTGCTGAACACCGGGCGCACCGAGCAGGAACTGGAGAACAATGTGTTCCAGGCACAGAGCATCGCCCAGAAGCATAACTGCAATCTGCGTCGTTTGGATTTTCAGCAGGAATCCGGACTGATGAGCAGCCTGCCTTTGGCACAAAACCTGATTGAGATTCGTCGTGGCCTGACTACCAGTTCCACGGCTATTTTTGTGCCTTTCACCACGCAGGAGCTGTTCCAGAATGGTGGAGAAACGCTCTATTACGGGCTGAATGCTCTGTCGAACAACCTTATCATGGTGGACAGAAAGAAGCTCAAGAACCCCAACGGACTGATTCTGGGTACTCCCGGTTCCGGTAAATCCTTTTCCGCAAAGCGTGAAATCACCAATGCGTTCCTGGTTACGGATGACGATATTATCATCTCTGCGACCCGAAGCGGAATATGCGGCTCTGGTTCACAAGTTCAATGGTCAGGTGGTAAAAATCAGCTCCTCCAGTACCAACTATATCAACCCTATGGACATCAACCTGAACTACTCTGAGGATGACAACCCGGTAGCACTGAAAGCTGATTTTATCCTGTCCCTCTGTGAGTTGATTATGGGCAGTAAGGATGGCTTGCAGCCTATCGAAAAGACGGTTATCGACCGTTGTGTGCATCAGATTTACCAGAGATATTTCGACAATCCTGCCCCTGAGAATATGCCGATCCTTGAGGATTTGTATGATGCCCTTCTGAAACAGGACGAAAAGGAAGCCCACCATGTAGCGACCGCCTTGGAAATCTATGTTAAGGGTTCTCTGAAACTGTTTAACAACAGAACCAATGTGGATATTCAGAATCGTCTGGTGTGCTTCGACATTAAGGAGCTGGGCAATCAGCTGAAAAAAATCGGTATGCTGATCGTTCAGGATCAGGTCTGGGGGCGTGTAACTGCCAACCGTTCTGCCGGTAAATCGACCAGATATTATATTGACGAGTTCCATCTGCTTCTGAAGGAAGAACAGACGGCAACCTATTCCGTAGAAATCTGGAAGCGATTCCGTAAATGGGGCGGCTTGCCGACCGGTATTACTCAGAATGTCAAAGACCTGCTTCGTTCCCCGGAGATTGCCAACATCCTCGAAAACTCTGATTTCATCTATATGCTGAATCAGGCAAGCGATGACCGAAGTATTCTGGCACAGCGGTTGAACATTTCGCCGCATCAGCTGTCCTATGTAACCAACTCCGGTGAGGGCGAAGGACTTCTGTTCTATGGCAATGTGATTCTGCCGTTCATTGACCGATTCCCGACAGATCTGGAACTGTATCGCATTATGACCACGAAGTTAAACGAGGTGGCACAGGAAAAGGAGGCGTAATGTATGGCGAAAAGACCTACACGACTCCGTTTTACCGAAGATGACCTTGCAGATTCTCATGTGAAGAAAGCTGCCGACCGTGCAGATAAGGCGGTTGATAGGGCTGAAAAAGCGGCAGACAAATTGGCTTCTAAAAAGGCAAAGCCGAAGCTAAAGCTGGAAACAGATGCAGCCGGTTCCCGTAAAGCAAAGCTCCGTTTTGAAAAAGCGGAGTTTACGGAAATCGAGCGCCCATCTGTGGCAAAGCACATGGCAAGCCGTGGTGCCGCAGTCACGCTCACATCCAAAGCACATCGGGCGGTGTCAGAATATGAGGATGATAATATCGGCGTTCAGGCTGTGCAGGAAACGACCAAGGCTGTTGAATCCACTGTCTATACCGTCGATCATGCCGTTTACAGTCACAAGCTGAAAGCCTACGACAAGGCGGAAAAGCTGGTTGAGAAGTCAGATAAAGCAAATGTAAATGCCCTGTATGAGAAGTTCAAAAAGGACAACCCCGATGCCGGTTCCAATCCCTTTTCCCGTTGGCAACAGAAAAGGGCAATCAAGAAAGAATATGCTGCCGCCAAAGCCGGTAAGAATACCGCTTCGACAACGGCTTCTGCATCTAAGGGTGCAGGCAAGGCAACGGGCAAAGCAGCTCAGGGAGCCAAGAACATCACAGAAAGAGTAACGGAGTTCTGCACCACACACTCTAAAACGATTCTGTTTGTTTTGATTGCCGGACTGCTTTTTATGATACTCTCAGGGATGTTCTCGTCTTGTTCGGCTATGTTCCAAGGCGGCACACAGATCATTCTGGGAACTTCTTTTACTGCAAAAGAGGAAGATATTATTGGTGCGGACAATGATTACAAGGCTTTGGAAGCTGCGCTCCGCAATAAAATCAATAATATCGAGCGTACTCATAGCGGATATGACGAGTACCGGTATGACCTTGATGAAATCAACCACAATCCTTATGAGCTGGCGGCGTATTTGACGGTGAAGTTTGAGGATTACACCAGAGATGAGGTGCAGGCTACCCTGCAATGGCTATTTGAGCAACAATATGAGCTGACCCTGACGGAAGTAGTAGAGATTCGTACACGAACAACATCTTCTACTGATCCCGAAACGGGAGAGACAACAACAGAGGAAGAAGATTACGAATATTATATTCTGAATGTGAAGCTCAGAAATAAGGGCTTGAACAGTGTGATTTCAAATTCCGGCTTGTCGGAAGATGATATGGAGCGATATAGAATTTTGCTTCAGACAAGGGGCAACAGACCGGATATTTTCGGAAATGACATTTACGCCACCCCTGGCGGCGAGTACACCGATTATGATATTCCGGGCGAAGCGCTGACAGACACAAGATTTGCCAATATGATTCGGGAAGCTGAAAAATATCTGGGATACCCGTATGTGTGGGGCGGCAGCAGCCCGTCTACCTCCTTTGACTGCTCCGGATTTGTTTCCTATGTAATCAATCACTGCGGAAACGGTTGGAGTGTTGGTCGTTTGACCGCAAACGGTTTGATGGGCGTATGCGACATTATCCCGAAAAGCTCTGCCAAACCGGGAGATTTGATTTTCTTCCAAGGCACTTATGATACCTCCGGTGCATCACACGTTGGTATCTATGTTGGCAATGGTATGATGATCCACTGCGGAAACCCCATTTCCTACGCTTCTATCGAATCGAATTACTGGCAACAGCATTTTTACTGCTTCGGCAGAATCAGAAACTAAAGGAGGGATGGCGATTGAGTGCCAAGTTAGACAGAATAGGTGCAGACCTTGAAAAAGCCCGTAAGAAACGGGCAGAATGGGATGCTAAGGTGAAAGACCTGGAACGCAGATACCGTGAGGAGGAAAATTCCGAAATCCATGAGATGGTTCATGCTGCGAACCTGAATCCCGAACAGCTTTCCGAGCTGCTCCGTATGTTTGCTGCGGATATGGCTCCGAAGCCTGATACGATCAATACTATGAATGAGGAGGAAACGCAGAATGAGATTTAAGAAAATTGGAGCCGCATTGCTGGCGTGTGCAATGTGTTTTGGCGTGTTTTCTACAACGGCATTTGCCTATGTAGATGAAAGCGTAGCGACTGAAGAACCTGCGGTCGAAGAAAAAGTTCCCGAAACAGAGCCGGAGGAGCCGATGCTACCGCTTACTCCCGACGGCAATCTGACTTTGGTTGATGACGCTGGCTCGCCTACGAAAAGCGGAAAGCAGTTCATTACCGCTGTAACCAAAAACGGAAACTACTTCTATATCATCATTGACCGTGATGATAAGGGCGAGGAAACCGTGCATTTTCTGAATCAGGTGGATGAAGCCGACCTGCTCAAGCTGATGGACGAGGAAGAAGTTGCAGAGTTCACCAAGCCGGTTGAGGAAACAAAGCCGGAAGTAGTTGAAACAGTTCCTGAAATTACAGAACCGACACCGGAGGAAAAGCCGAAATCCACAAATATGCTCCCGGCGATTCTTACTCTGATTGTGCTTGCCTGTGGTGGTGGATTCTTCGTATTTAAGAAAGTCCAGGAAAAGAAGAAGGCACAGGAAGCGGCAAAGCCTGACCCAGATGCTGATTATGTGGACGATGACGAGGACTATGGGTACGATCCGGAGTTTGAGGACGACGATGAAGATAGCTCCGTCGATGAAGATGATAATGAACCTGTGTAAACAGGATAGGCTTGATGCCTGGGGCAGCCTTCGGGTTGCCTTTACATAGTTTCCGCTTTCAAAAAATAAAAAAATTTTGCGTTTTTGAAAGTGACATCTTGCATATACTATTAGCAGACAGTATAATAAGTACAGCGAAGCGGTTTCGAGAAATGAAAAAACTTCAATTTTTGAAAGCGGGTGACTATATGAAAACAATCACGAGAGCAAAATATCTCGATAGAATCATTGAACTGAATGGTACTCCTGACATCAAGATCATCACGGGCATTCGTCGATCTGGTAAGTCCAAATTGATGCAGGCGTATATTGCGTATCTGAAAAGCAATTTTGAAAACATCAATATTATCTTCATCGACTTCATGGATTTGGCGTATGAAGAAATCAAGGAATACCATGCCTTACACGCCTATGTGGAAGAACATTATCAGGAAGGAAAAACGAACTACCTGTTTGTAGACGAGGTTCAGATGTGTCCCAAGTTTGAGTTGGCAATCAATAGCCTGTACTCTAAGGGAAAATACGACATCTATGTAACAGGCTCTAATGCTTTCCTGTTGAGTGCAGATCTGGCAACTCTGTTTACCGGACGCTATATTGAAATTCATGTGTTTCCTTTCAGCTTCCAGGAATATTGCCAGTATTATGATGATATTAGTGACAAAGATAAGCTCTTTGATGAGTACGCTATCAAGGGCGGTTTAGCAGGTTCCTATGCTTATAGAACCGAAAAAGACAGAACAAACTATATCAAAGAGGTCTACGAAACGATTGTTACAAGGGATTTGGTACAGAAATATACTCTCCCGGACACTTTGGTTTTACAACGTCTGAGCGAGTTCCTTATGGATAATATCAGCAACCTGACTTCTCCGAATAAGGTCAGTCAGCTACTGACAGCAAATGAGACTCCAACCAATCATGTAACCGTCGGCAAGTACATTAAGTATTTGTGCAATGCTTTTGTATTTTATGATATTAAGAGATATGACATCCGAGGTAAGAAATACCTTGAAAGCTCTGAAAAGTTCTATTTGTGTGACAGCGGTATTCGATATGCAATACTGGGAAGCAGAAATATAGACTATGGCAGAGTATATGAAAACGTTGTTTGTATCGAGCTTCTTCGCCGTGGATATGATGTCTATGTCGGCAAGCTCTATCAAAAGGAAATCGACTTTGTTGCTCAGAGAGGTAGCGAAAAGATTTATATTCAGGTCAGCGACAACATTTCCGGGCAGGAAACATTTGAGAGAGAATGCTCTCCTCTGCTTCAGATTCGAGACGCTTATCCGAAAATGATTATTGCCAGAACCAAACATCCCCAATATAGCTATGAAGGAATCGAAATTCACGATATAGCCGATTGGTTGCTACAAGAATAAGCAAGGTGAAATATCTCCGTCATTCTCTTTTGAAATGATGGAGATATTTTTATTATGACGGAGATTGTAGAACAGAAAATTGTATCAGGTTGCAAAAATCCTTTCCGAACTTTTTACATAGCAGTCATGCACTACGGTGTGTGGCTGCTTATTTTTTTGTGAAAGGAGCAGATGCAAATGAAATTAGTTTTGGCTGAAAAGCCTTCGGTTGCACAGAGTATTGCCAAAGTGTTAGGTGCTGCCAAGCGTGAGGATGGCTACTTAGAGGGAAACGGATATGTGGTCAGCTGGTGTGTAGGGCATTTGGTGGAGCTGGCACAGCCGGAAGTCTATGATGCGAAGTACAGCAAATGGGCTTATGCAGACCTTCCTATCTTCCCGATGGACTGGCAGTATGAGGTTTCTGCCGGTACGAAAACAGTTTGGGATTCTGAAAAAGCTCATGGCCAGAGAAGATGTTGCGAGTCTTGTGTGTGCAACAGATGCCGGTCGTGAGGGCGAGCTGATCTTTCGGTTGGTGTACCACAAAGCCGGGTGCAGAAAGCCGTTTGAGCGGCTTTGGATTTCCTCGATGGAAGATGTAGCAATCAAGGAGGGCTTTGAAAATCTCAGGTCTGGAACGGAATATGATGCTTTGTATGAAGCAGCACTGTGTCGAGAACGAGCCGACTGGATTGTTGGTATTAACGCTACTCGACTTTTTTCGACCCTTTACGGGCAGACCCTGAATGTTGGTCGTGTTATGACCCCTACCCTTGCTATGGCTGTTATGCGAGAAGCTGCCATTTCCGCATTCAAGCCTGAACTGTTCTACACAGTTCAGATTGGATTGGATGGTTTTACGGCTGCAAGCGAACGCTTCAAAACCAAGGCAGCAGCCGAAGCTGTCAAACAAAGCTGTTCGGTGGCAATCGTTCAGAAAGCTGAATGTAAGGAGAAAACAGAAAAGCCGCCTGCGCTCTATGACCTGACCAGTTTACAGAGAGAAGCCAACCGTGTGCTTGGCTACACGGCACAGCAGACCTTGGACTACACGCAGAACCTCTATGAAAAGAAACTGGTCACTTATCCCCGTACCGACAGCAGGTTTCTGACGGAAGATATGGCACATAGCCTGACCGACCTCGTAAAGCTGGCTTTCCACACATTCCCCGTGGAGGATGTGGATAACATACCAGTTCATGCAGAGCAGGTTGTGAATAACAAAAAGGTCACAGATCACCATGCCATCATTCCGACCAGAGAATTGCAGAAATGCAATCTGAGCGAACTTCCCAAGGGTGAACTTGCAATTTTGCAACTGATCTCGAATCGGTTGTGCGTAGCTGTTGGCGATCCGCACCGATACGCAGAGACAGTTATTGAGCTGGACTGTGGCGGTACCGTGTTTTCCACCAAAGGCAAAACTGTTGTGCAGGATGGATGGAAAGCTCTGGTTCAGAAAAATGATTCGACAAAATCCGACGAAAACGTGCAGACACTCCCTTCTGTTTCCGTTGGTGACGAAATGACCGTCAGCGGCACGGAAATCAAGGAAGGGAAAACATCTCCCCCTAAACACTTTACCGAGGATACTCTGCTTTCTGCTATGGAAACTGCCGGTGCGGACGAAATGCCTGATGAGGTGGAGCGCAAAGGTTTGGGAACGCCTGCGACCCGTGCCGGTATCATTGAGAAGCTGGTTCGCATCGGTTTTCTGGAGCGTAAGGGTGATAAGAAAACCAAACACCTGATTCCGACCCACAAGGGTACGGCTCTGGTAACAGTCATGCCGGAACAGATTCAGTCCCCATCCATGACGGCGGATTGGGAAGAAAAATTGTTGCTCATTGAGAAAGGCGAATATGCCAGCGAGGACTTTATGGACGAGATCAAAGATGTGATTGCCGGTCTGATTCAGAACTATGAAGTAATCCGTGATTCCGAGGTTATGATGTCGAAAGAAGCCAATTCTATCGGCAAATGCCCGCTCTGCGGCAGTGCTGTAGAGGACAAAGCCAAGGCATTTTTCTGTTCCAACAGAGCTTGCAAATTTGCCCTCTGGAAAAACAATCGCTACTTTGCGAGCATCGGCAAGAGCATGACTTCTGCCACGGCGCAGAAATTGCTTGGTTCCGGCAAGGTAAAGCTCAAGAATTGCAAGTCCGAAAGAACGGGCAACACCTTTGATGCCACCGTCTTTATGGAGGTATCAGATGATGGCAAAACGAAGTTCAGTATGGAATTTGAAAATGGAGGAAAGCGCAAATGACAAATGAGTACAACCCGGATGGTAAGGAAATCCGATTTATCGACAGCCATTATAAGGATTTGTTTCATATCCCCGATGGCAGCTGTGTGCAGATTCACTACCCGGATGAAATGGTTGTGAAGCCCTGCACCTTCATTGACGAGTATCATACGCAGATCGGATACAATGTGTTTCATATCTGCCAGTTTGCAGAAATTATGGAGCGCAACGGCGCAAGCTATATGCCGGAGCCTGAGATTATGGGCGATGAAGCCGCATGGAAGGTCGGAAAGGATAGAATCCTTGCGGTGCAGACCTGCGAAGATGGTTACGACTACACCCTGTTGGATGAAAACTACAACGAGATTGATGGCGGTCAGGTTGATAACCCTGAACTGTCCATGCTCGAAGTCCGCCGGGATATTCTGGAATCCTTCGGGCTGGAGCGCCGGGAACTGCGGGCAATGTTCTATGAGGATGTCATGGAGCAGGCTTTTGAAGTCGGCAGACAGGCGGTGGTGGTCAATGACCCTATCGCTGAGCTTGCTTTTAAGCTCGACCGTTTTGCAGAGAACTTCGACCCCTATGAATATATGGATCAGGTCGATGATGTGCAGGCGCATATCCAAGAAATCAAGGCAGATCTTGCCGCTGGTAATACGGCTCCGTATCGTGAGTTCCTGAATACAGCCATTGAAGAAGCCCGTGAGGAAACTGCGGTTGAGGTTGCCAAAGTGCTGAAAAGTCAGCTGGATAAGCTCGACTCTCCGAAGCGTGAGTCGGTCATGGAAAAACTGGCACAGGCCGCAGAAAAAGCTGCGCCTGCCAGTCCCTCTCCCAAACGCAAAGAGCCTGAACGATAAGGAGGACACGGATATGAAAAACGAAAAATGGGATGATGTTCACGGAAATACCACCCCGGATGACAGAATGGTTGCTTTTCTGGAAAGCCCCACGGATTCCTATGCGATTCTTCAGCTGCGGGAAGATGTAGACGATAATATCCCGCTCATGTTTGCAAATTACAGCTACCTTCAGAAGAAAGAAATGGAGCCTGAGATTGACCGTTACGAGGTGGTCTATCATGGCTCCATTTCTATGTCCGAGGATGTGAATCGGCAGCTGGAAGATTTGTATGTAAAGTTCAATATTGACCACCCGGATGATTTCCGTGGTCACAGTATGTCGGTCAGCGACATCGTAGCCTTAAAGGTAGTCGGTGAGGTATCCTTTCACTATGTAGATTCTGTTGGGTTTCAGAAGCTGGAAAACTTTATGAAGTCCGAAAACTACCTGAAAAACGCAGAGATGGCAATGGAAGATGATTATGGGATGATTGACGGTATCATCAATAACGGAAAAGCGTCCGGATTAGAGGAACGTCCTTCGGTGTTGGAGCAGTTAAAGGAAAAGCCCGTGCCGGATGTTTCCCATAAGCCGCCCAAGAGCCACCCGGAAAGGGAGATTGAATGATGGATTTCACACAGGATGAGCGGAACATGATGATGCTTTACAGCCCTGGCACAAGGTCAGGGCTGTGTGAAGCACTGACACTGATGAAGGAACAGCTTTCGGAGGACGAGTCAGAGCTTTTTGCTTTGGCAGACTCGGTTCTCCGTAAAGTTTCAGCCATGGACGATGCCGCCTTTGAGAAGCTGAACCTTTATCCGGATTGATAGGATTGGAGGGATACAATGAACGCAAAAGAGCGATTTTATTCCGGATTAGCAAAAGAAACGATTGGGAAAATCACCTCGAACACATAACTGGACTTCGTTTTTGAGAACGATGTCCCGAAACTATGAGTTCACCTATCCGGAACAGGTGATGATTTATGCTCAGCGCCCCAATGCGACCTTTTGCAAGCCCTATGAGGACTGGAACGCTGAAAATTACCGCAGATATGTAAAGCGTGGCTCTACCGGCATTGCTCTGTTTGTGATGAACAGGGATAAACCGTATCTGCGCTATGTGTTTGATGTGGCGGATACCGGCGTTCGCCGTTCTTCCCCGGAACTGAAACCGTGGGAGGTGACGCCTGAAAACCGCTCCTATGTCATGGAAGCGATGGAGCGTACCTTCGGTGTTGCCGCTGACGGGGTACTGGAAGCACAGCTTGAAGATATTGCATCCGCACTGGCGGCTGAGTATTGGGACGATTACAAAAAGCAGCTCCTCGACATCGTTGCCAACAGCTTCCTTGAGGAGTATGATGAACTCAACATCGAAGTAGCTTTCAAAAATGCGGTGGCAAACAGCGTATCCTATACGATGTATTGCCGGTTCGTGGAAAGTCCCGACAACTACTTCGAGCATGAGGATTTCCAGAAGGTGTTTGATTTTAACACCAGACAGACGGTAAATGCCCTTGGTACTGCGGTGAATGCCATCAGCACAAGGATGTTTCAGGAAATCGAAAAAGCGATTGGAGAACATGAGCAGATTAAAGCTACCGAAAGGAGTACAGATTATGAGCGAGATGACTTACAGACAGGCCGGAGATTATCAGATTCCGAACCTTCAGTTGGAGAACGAGGGAGAGAAACCTCTGGGCAAGTACGGCAGGATGCGTCGAGCATTTTTGGAACAGAACAATCCGATGCTCCTGAACGACATGATTCTGACGGAGAGCCTGTTCCCGCACCTGTGGGAGATCGAGGAAACAGCGAAAGCCAGAGTGGAGTTTCTGATGGAGCAGTACCTGAAGGACAGCCCCGCACCGGACAAGGAAACGCAGCAGATGGCGTGGGTGCAGCACATGAACAGCCTGAAAGCACAGGCGGAGGAAGTCGTGATGACGGAGCTTATCAACAGCTGAGTCTGAACCTTTTCCTCTCCGAAAATGAACAAATCAGTTTTATCGACCGAGCAGAGAGCTTTACGCCCTCTGCTTTTTCTTTTGCCCAGGAAGAAATCGACCACTTCCTTCTGCTTGGCAGCAATACCGATGAAGCCCGAAAAGTCGTAGCGCTGGAATATATGAAGCAGAAGCCGTTGGAAGAAATCGTTCAGACCTTAAAGCAGGTCTATCACGGCGGCTATGGTCTGAAAGAAGATAGCGGGAATATCTGTGCGTGGTATGCCGAGGACGGTATCCACCTTGCCAAAGGTTCCTCTGCCATTGACAGCCCCAGAGCGCAGATCGTTTCTTGGGAAACGGTTGCCGAGCGCATTGGAGAACTGCTTGAAAATGGTCGGTTCGCAACTAATGTGGAACTGGTAGAAGCATCCGGATATGAGCGTCAGAAGTTGGCAGAATCCCTGTGGCATCTTTATCACGATTTGAGTGAAGAAGCCCGTTCCAGCAACCATCTGGCAATTCTTCATCAGGAACCGTTTCGTGGTTTCCCCTGACGAAACCGCAGACTTGGCTGAAAAGTTGGACGACCCTCGTTTCCACGCAACCTTGGTACAGCAGTATTCGGAATTTAGAAAAACCCTTGCGGAAAATCCCGATCTGCTTCGTTTTCACTATCACAAGCTGAATCTCATTCAGAAACAGCTGTATGAGTTGAATATGCCTTTGCGTGAGTATCAGACCGATATGATGCAGATGCCCCTTGTCCGCCAGTTCATTACGGATGATGAAGTCAATGCAGACTTGACCCGTGGAAGCGGCTTTTCCGGTGGTAAAGCCCGTATTTATAACTACTGGCAGGAGAATCATTCTGCCAAGGAAAAGATGGACTTCCTGAAGCATGAATACGGAACCGGTGGTCATTCCCATGCCTGCTCTGGTGCAACGCACAGCGGTCAGGATCACGATGCCAAGGGTGTTGCTTACACCAAGAGCGGTTGCGATAAATTGCAGATGTCCTGGGCGCAGGTGGTGCAGAGAATCGACGGTCTGATACGAAAGGGACGCTACCTCAGCCCGGAGGAAGAAGCGGAACGACAGGCTATCGAAGAAGCTAAAACTGATCCGTTGGAAGATGTTTATGACCGTTTCGCAGTGATTGATACCGAGGATGGCGAGTATGCGATCTGGGATAATCAGACCGATGACTACTATGTAGACCCGGAAGGCGTTACGGAATACTTCACGGACGAATGGCTTGCCAATGACTATTTGGAGGAAGTTCGTCAGTCCGTAGCTGCGATGGAGTCGGTTCAGCCAGAAGCGCCTGTGGCAGAGCCTGCCGAAGTTGTGGAAGCATCTGCTTCCGAGGAACCGAAATGGAATTATCAGGTCGGTGACACGGTATATCTGGACGATACAGCTTTCCGTGTGGAGCAGATCACGGACAGAGAAGTTCAGCTGCGTGACCCTACGCTTGCTTATCCCATCTTCCGTGCCGAGAATCGTGAGAATTTCGAGCGTATGCTCTCTCAGGACGAAAGAAACCATGCGGTAAGGGTTGATGCCCAAACCGAAGAAAAGCCCGTTACAGAGGATTTTCTGGGCGAAACCGAACCGAGGGACTACACCCCTGAGTATCAGCTGTTAGACCGTCTGCGTATGGACTGCGAATACTTCCTTGGTGCAGGACAGCACAGCGAAAAGCATCTGTGGGCAGGCAACCGCCATGCACAGATTGCCAAGATGCGTGAGCTGTATGAAATGATTCCCGACAAACCAGAATGGCTGACACCTGAGATGATTAACAGCTACGAGGAGCGCATGGCTCCCCGCTATCTGGTTGCCGCCTACCATCACTTTGAAAACGGCTTCGATGATAAACTGGACTACTACACTCTGGAAGAAGCGGAAAAGCTGCCCAGGGCTATGTGGACGGAACCATGGAGGATGACGGATTCAAGTACGATGGTGCTGCCGTTTACGATCAGCAGGAGCATAAGTGCATCCGTATCTATGGGGACTACCCTGACGAAAAGGCACACGCACAGGTCAGAGCCAGTGCGGAACCCGAACAGCAGGAACCGGAACACTTCATCGATCATTTTTATGTTGCCGAGGACATTCAGAAGCGGGGTGCGCTGGACATCAAGGAATACAGTTCCTTTGATGATGCCCTGCGAGCCTACTATGCACTTCCTGACACGCAGAGAAAAGCCCTGGGTGCAATGAATACCAGAGATCTGCCGGGTAGTCTGGACTTCGTACAGTGCGTAGATGGAAAGGACACCATCATTCAGGATTATGCCCAGGTGGACGGATGGCAGAATGCCGAAGTCATGGACATTATCGCTCAGCTTGAGCAGTCCATCACCACCAGAGAAATCCCACCTGTTCCTGCGGTGAACTTCCACATCACGGATGACAACATCGGTGAAGGTGGACCGAAGCAGAAATTCGCAAGAAACATCGCAGCCATTGAAACTCTGTTCAAACTGGAAAGCGAGAACAGGAACGCCACTACCGAAGAACAGGAGATTTTGTCGAATTATGTCGGTTGGGGCGGTCTGGCAGATGCCTTTGACCCGGACAAGGGAAATTGGGCGAAGGAGTATCAGACACTGAAAAACCTGCTTTCCGAAGATGAATATGCTGCGGCAAGAGCTTCCACCCTGAACGCACATTACACCAGCCCTACGGTCATTCGCTCCATCTACGATGCGGTCGGACAGATGGGCTTTGAAACAGGAAATATTCTGGAGCCTGCTATGGGTATCGGCAACTTCTTTGGTATGCTCCCTCCTGAAATGCAGAGCAGCCGTTTGTATGGTGTGGAACTGGATTCCATCACCGGCAGAATTGCTCAGAAGCTCTATCCCAACGCAGAAATCAAAGTAGCCGGTTTTGAAACGACAGACCGCCGAGACTTTTACGATCTGGCTGTGGGTAATGTCCCTTTCGGCAACTACAAAGTGTCCGACAAGCCGTATGACAATCTGGGATTCTCCATTCACAACTATTTCTTTGCCAAGGCTTTGGATCAGGTTCGTCCCGGTGGTGTGGTCGCTTTTGTGACAAGCCGTTACACCATGGATTCCAAGAACTCTGACGCAAGGCGATATATGGCGCAGAGGGCGGAACTGCTTGGTGCAATCCGTCTGCCAAACGATGCCTTTAAGAAAAACGCAGGCACGGAAGTCGTGTCCGACATCCTGTTCCTGCAAAAGCGTGACCATCCGATTGACATTGTACCGGAATGGGTAAACCTTGACCGCACCGAAGAAGGACACACCATGAACAGCTACTTTGTCGCTCATCCTGAAATGGTTCTGGGCGATACGGTGGAAGAAAGTACCGCCTACGGCATGGACATTACAGTGCGTCCCATTGAGGGCATGGAACTGTCCGAACTTCTGAAAGAAGCAGTTTCCCACATCCAAGGTACCTATCAGGCTGGAGCTTCCCGAAGCTGACAAGGGTAAGGAAATCGAAACCATTCCTGCAACCCCGGATGTAAAGAATTTCTCTTATACCGTGGTGGATGGCAATGTGTACTTCCGTGAAAACTCCCTGATGCGCCGTGTAGACCTGAATGAGAAAGCAAAAGACCGTGTGATGGGCATGGTGGAACTTCGTGGTATCGTCAACGAGCTGATCGAATATCAGCTTGAGGATTACCCGGATGAAATGATTACTCAGAAACAGGCAGAACTGAATGATGCCTACGATGCGTTTGCCGCAAAGAACGGGCTTATCAATAATCGAGCCAATGGTCAGGCATTTGCTGACGATTCCTCCTACTATCTCCTGTGTTCTCTGGAAAATGTGGATGAGGACGGCAATCTGAAAAGCAAGGCGGATATGTTCACCAAGCGAACCATCAAGCCGGAACGCAGAGTGACGAGCGTGGATACGCCGTCCGAAGCTCTGGCAATCTCTATCGGTGAGCGGGTGGATTTGCCGTTTATGGCACAGCTGCTTGGAACACCTGGAGAATACGATGCGATTCAGGCAGAGCTTCGAGGGGTGATCTTCAAAGACCCGATGGCTCCCGATGCTGTGGAAGTTGGATGGCAGACTGCCGATGATTACCTTTCCGGTGATGTAAGAAGCAAGCTGCGTGTCGCACAGATGGCGGCAGACAGGGATTCTTCCTTCCACATCAATGTGGAAGCCTTGCAGAAAGCACAGCCGAAGGACTTGGATGCGTCCGAGATTGATGTGCGTTTGGGTGCAACATGGATTGATGCCGATTATATTCAGCAGTTCATGGAGGAAACCTTTGAAACGCCGTATTACTTGCGCCGTTCCATTGAGGTCAAGTTCTCCGAGCTGACCGCAGAGTGGCGCATCAACGGTAAGAGTTCTCCCAACTACAACGATGTGGCGGCGTATGTCACCTACGGTACAGAGCGAGCCAACGCATATCGGATTCTGGAGGAAACGCTGAATCTGAAGGATATTCGTATCTATGATACGATTGAAGATGCAGATGGTAAGCAGAAGCGTGTCCTCAATAAAAAAGAAACTACCCTGGCACAGCAGAAACAGCAGGCAATCAAGGATGCGTTCCGAGATTGGATTTGGAGAGATCCGCACAGACGAGAAACCCTTTCCACCAAGTACAACGAACTTTTTAACTCCACCAGACCTCGTGAGTATGATGGCTCTCATATCCGTTTCGGCGGCATGAACCCGGATATTACCCTCCGTGAACACCAGAGAAATGCTATCGCTCATGTGCTATATGGTGGAAATACGCTGCTTGCACACGAAGTTGGTGCGGGCAAGACCTTCGAGATGGCAGCATCGGCTATGGAGAGTAAACGGCTTGGATTGAGCCAGAAATCCCTGTTCGTTGTGCCGAATCATCTGACTTTACAGTGGGCAAATGAGTTTATGAACCTCTATCCGAGTGCGAAACAGCAAACCGTAAGAAGTTCTGCGCTCGTATCGCAACGGGTGACTATGATGCAGTCATCATCGGTCACAGCCAGTTTGAAAAAATCCCGCTTTCTGCCGAACGACAGGAACGGCAGCTGCGGGAGCAGATTGATGAGATCGAGGGTGCGATTGCGGAGCTGAAATGGCAGCGTGGCGAAAACTTCACGATCAAGCAGATGGAGAAAACACGAAAATCATTGGAAGCCAGACTGGACAAGCTCCTTGCCGCTGACAAGAAAGATGATGTCATTACCTTTGAGCAGTTGGGTGTAGACCGGCTGTTTGTGGACGAAAGCCATGCGTTCAAGAATTTGTTCCTCTACACAAAAAATGCGAAATGTGGCAGGTCTGTCCACCTCCGAAGCCCAGAAATCTTCGGATATTTTTATGAAGTGCCGCTATATGGATGAGCTGACCGGCGGGCGTGGTGTGATCTTTGCAACCGGTACTCCAGTAAGTAACTCGATGACCGAGCCTGACCCATTTTGATTCCTGGGCATCGACCTTCGGAGAAACAACAACTGCGATTGAGCTTGCACCGGAGGGAACCGGCTATCGTGCCAGAACCCGATTTGCGAAGTTCTTCAACCTGCCTGAACTGATGAATATGTTCAAGGAGGTTGCCGACATCAAGACCTCTGACCAGTTGCATCTCCCTGTTCCCGAAGCAAAGTTTGAAACGGTTGTGGTTCAGCCCTCTGAGTACCAGAAGGATATGGTGGCTTCCCTTTCAGAGAGAGCAGCAGATGTTCATGCCGGTATTGTAGACCCGTCCGTCGATAATATGCTCAAGATTACCAGCGACGGACGAAAATTGGGACTGGATCAGCGGCTAATGAACACTCTGTTACCCGATGACCCTGACAGCAAGCTCAATGCCTGCGTGGGAAATATCCTGCGTATCTGGCAGGACGGTCAGGCTGACAAATTGACCCAGTTGGTGTTCTGCGACCTTAGCACACCGAAAAATGATGGAACCTTCAATGTCTATGATGATGTCAAAACCAAGCTGATTGCAAACGGTGTGCCTGCGGAAGAAGTTGCCTTTATCCATGATGCAGATACCGAGGCAAAGAAAAAAAAGACCTCTTTGCCAAGGTTCGTACCGGGCAGGTGCGAGTGCTTCTTGGCAGTACGCAAAAGATGGGTGCAGGAACCAACGTCCAGGACAAATTGGTGGCAGTTCACCACTTGGATGTGGGTTGGCGTCCGTCTGATATGACCCAGAGAAACGGTCGTATCATCCGTCAGGGCAACCGGAACAAAGAGGTTCAGGTGTATCAGTATGTGACCGAGGGAACCTTCGATGCCTACCTGTATCAGACCTTGGAAAACAAGCAGAAGTTTATTTCTCAGATTATGACCTCCAAATCACCGGTTCGCTCCTGTGACGATGTGGATGAGCAGGCGCTGTCCTATGCGGAGATCAAGGCGCTGTGTGCCGGCAATCCGCTTATCAAGGAAAAGATGGACTTGGACATTGATGTGGCAAGGCTGAAGGTGCTGAAAGCTGACCACCAGAGCCAGCAGTACCGCATGGAAGATAAGCTTCTGAAATACTTCCCGGCTGAGATTGAAAAGCAGACAGGCTATATTCATGGCTTTGAAGCTGATATTAAAACCGTGGAAGCACACCCGCAGATTGCCGATGGCTTTTGCGGCATGGAAATCATGGGCAAAGCCTACACCGAAAAAGGCAGATGCCGGTGAAATCCTCCTTGCGGCTTGCAAGGAAACGAAAAGTGCCGATCCGGTTCCGCTTGGCAGTTACCGTGGCTTTCAGATGGAGCTTTCGTTTGACAGTTTCCGGAACGAGTTCGATGTGACCCTGAAGGGCGCTGTGAGCCACAGAGTAGCCCTTGGAACGGACGCACGAGGAAATATCACCCGACTGGACAATGCCCTTGCAGGCATCCTTGAGCGCTTAGAACGAGCCAATGAGCAGTTGAATAATCTCTACAATCAGCAGGAAGCAGCCAAGGCGGAGGTTGGAAAACCGTTCCCGCAGGAAGCAGAGCTGACAGCCAAAAGTCAGCGACTGGCAGAACTGGATGCAGCCCTGAATATGGAGGACTCTGTGGAAAATCGTGACGAAAGAAGCGAGTCAGAGCGTCCTTCTGTGTTGGCTGATCTGAAATCCAAAGCGGAGCATATCCCGCCTGCAAAATACTCTGAAACCCGTGAGGAGGTGTTGTAATGGCAAAGCGAGATCAGGATGTTCATTTCCTTGCATCCAAGGAGGAGGTCGAGCGAATCCATGAGAAGATGGACGAGCTTGGCATCCGCAGCATGGGAGCCTATCTGCGGAAAATGGCTCTGGATGGTTACTGTATCAGACTGGATTTGCAGGATGTGAAAGCCCTGGTTTCGCTCCTGCGAATCTGCTCCAACAACCTGAACCAGTACGCAAAGCGAGCGAACGAAACAGGCAGCATCTATCGTGCTGACATTGAGGATTTGCAAAAACGGCTGGAGGAGATCTGGACGGACATGAGAGAAGTTCTTGTTCGCCTGTCCTCAATCCAGTAATCCGACACCTTGTTGGGAAGTCGCAGTTTCGGCTGCGGCTTTTACATAAGGGTTGACATCATTGCGTTATGGCAGATACCCTTGTACAATATAATTAAAAAAAGAAAGGGGTTGAGCCTATGAAGCTGGTATTGAAGATATTGGCACTGCCGGTGCTGTTCGTTGTAAAAGTGATTTGCATTCTTGGAAATCTGCTTACAAATGTTGTGTCCTATGTAATTGGTTTATTGCTCTTGGTCATTGGCGGATCTGCGATTTACTGCATTGTAAAGGCTTTGTGGCAGTCCCTGCTTATTCTTGTGGTTCTTGGAATTGCGACAATAGCAGCGGTGTTCTTGCTCGTCTGGGCTGTTATGAAAGTCGAGAATATTGGAGAAAGTCTGGGAGCATTTATCAGGTCATAAGATAATATCAGAGAAAAGTCACCGACCGGTGGCTTTTTCTTTTTGGGAAGGAAGTGATGGGAATGGCAGCGACAAGATTGATTGCACTCCATGTGAATAAGGGAAAGACGGTCGCTCAATGTTTGGCAGACAGAACCGACTACTCACAAAATGCCGCAAAAACCAATGATGGCGAATTTATCAGTTCCTATGAGTGTGATCCAAAGACAGCAGATGAGGAATTTCTGCTTTCCAAACGGCAGTATCAGCATATTACCGGCAGACAGCAGAAGAATAATATCATCGCATACCAGCTACGCCAGTCCTTTAAGCCGGGAGAAATCACCCCGGAAGAAGCGAACCAAGTCGGCTATGAAACAGCGATGCGATGGACAAAGGGAAAACACGCTTTCATCGTTGCGACCCACATCGACAAATCCCACATTCACAATCATATCATTTATAATTCGACCTCGCTGGATGCCACACGGAAATTCAAAAACTTTTCCGGTCTGGCGGTGCAAAGACTCAGTGATATGGTTTGCCTGGAACACGGGCTGTCCATTATTACACCGAAGCCGTATCGGGAGCGCCAGAAAAGAACTGTTTATCCCAAGAAGCGTACCCAGCGTGACGAATTATGTGATGCGATTGATGCGGTGCTGAAGCAGAAACCAAAGAGCTTTGATGGCTTTGTTCAGGCTCTGGCTGACATGGGATTTGAGTTCAAGGATGGAAAGCAGCCTGCGTTCAAGGGCGAGAATCAGAAGCGTTTCATTCGGCTGCGTTCCCTGGGCGAAGGATATAGCAAAGAGGAAATTCAAGCGGTTATCTCCGGCAAGAACCTGCACAAATCAAAAGGCGGCTCTGCCAAGGCTCCTGCCCCCGAAGCAGTTCCAGATGCTGATTGATATTCAGGCAAAGATGGCCGAGGGCAAGACGGTCGGTTATGAAAAGTGGGCGAAGAAGTTCAACCGAAAAGAAGCTGCCCGAACGGTAATCCTACTGAAAGAAAAAGGCTTGGGCAACTAACGATCTGACTGCTCATATTGAAAATCTGTCTGCCCGGTTCGATGCGCTTTCTGATTCTATCAAGGTCGCAGAGAAACGTATGGTTGAGGTTCAGGCGTTGCAGCAGCACATCAAAAATTATCGCAACACAAGGCAAATTTATATCGAGTACCGCAAGTCTGGATATAGCAAAAAATTCTTTGAAGAACACCGTCAGGAAATCACAATTCATAAAGCGGCGAAGCAAGCCTTTGATGAATTGCAGATTACAAAGCTCCCGTCCATGCAATCATTGTATGAGGAGTTTCATCAGCTGGCAGTCCAGAAAAAGCAAGATTACGCTGAGTACCGTCAGATAAGAAAAGAGAAAGAAGAACTGCTGATTGCCAAACGGACGGTTGAAACGATTTTGAATATCGACAGGCAGAAAGAGCAGGAAAAAGAGAAAGAGAAAGAGGAAAAGAAGAACTTCCGTTAAAGCAAAAAGCCACGGTCTGCACTCCCCAAAGGGTGCGGATCGTGGCTGCTTTTTTGCTTTTCGATTTCGGTGCTTTCAACCATGGGCAAATTTTTATTCTACTGTTCTTTTGAAAACGATTGAAAATCGTGCAGCCATCATCGGCAGATGATGTTCAAAGGGGATTGGGGATGCTGCCCCAACAAGCAAATTGGCGAAGATTGCACCGAAGGGAAAATCGAGAAAATGAGTGAACCTGTACAGGTTTACACTGCTTGCCAATTTGTGAGATTATGAATTTAGTATCGAGAATAGGGTACACCTAAATTTTGCAATGCTGCAACCCTATCATCGTTGCATGGATGAGTTGAGTATATTGCACTGAGAAAACCATCATGCGGAACATCTGAGATATGTTGGTCTAATACCGTCGCTAATTCAAGACCAAAACCAATTTTATAAGCAAATTCATCAGCCAGATACTCATTTTGTCTCATAGACCACATCAGAAAAAACCAAGAAAGCATACAGAACTTTACCCATAACCAAGAAAGTGCTGTTTCGCCTAATGGGGATAAGCTGATAGCTACTGTGAAAAAAAGTAAATACAAATCAGTTCAACAATGCTTCCTGACGAACCGAACACAGCAACAATCAGCAGAATATTAAGAGTAAAGAACAGAAGAGTTCCTAAGTTTGAGAAGCGAACAATTCTGCCTACACGATGCCAAATATCCATAATGCACCCCCGTGTTGTTGGTTTGAGCTTGCATTGTTTAATTACTCAAATGTAAAGAAATCTTTGTTTCGCTCTTTGAACAGAGCAAAGACAGTCTCTAACACAAATTCGTTTTCAACACCAACATATTCTTCTGTTTCATCGTCAATTTCTTTCAGCTGCAAAATAACAACTTGCCCATCCGAATCTCCAATAGGAAGCAGGACAACATATTCGTTCTGGCGATACGGTATTAAGTCAAGAAATTCAAATTCAACTTCGTTCCCATTCTCATCATTCAAAGTTATAATGTTGTCTTCATCCATGTCGTCGTTCCTTTTCTTAATATAAATAATTATCGTTGATAATGATGCCTAATAGTTCAAAGAGATTATCCTTTTTGGAAAGAATGCATTTTTTCATGGCTTGTTTAATTTGTTCCGTTGAAATGCTATCAGGCAACATTTCCCTTGGGGACACCATGACCGAATTGCCGAAAATACTGTTCTTCGATTTCATAATACTCATTATCAATTTTCGGTTCAGGTGTATTAAGGAAGCTATTCATAAAATCTGCAACGCTCTTGTTTTTGTCCATTGTATGCACCTACCTTTCTCTGCTCAAGACCCTAACATGATTATCTGGTCTAATAGAATCAATCATTGAAGAAAAAAAAAATACCAAACGCTGTAGGAAAGAAATTTGCTAATAGCTCTAATTTGCCTTGGTCTCCCATAGACGCTTCAAAAAAAGTGGGCAAAGGCTTCTGCTTGTAGATTGCCCGGTCTCGTCCAATAGTTCCTTGAGTGACCATAATTTCCGTGCAATTGACCATTTGTTGTCGCATCAATTAAGTCCGAGAAGGAGTGAGCTGAATCCTGCCTAATACGGGTCAGAAAAGCAGTTTGCTTTTCCACTGGAAGATTGTTATATAAGCTCAGGATTCTTTGTCCGTCCTCAACCAGTGCCTCAGCAAATTCTGGAGTATTGGATAGATTGCTCCGATAGTTGCACGATCATGTGAGCAAGCTCGTGGAAATAAGTTGTTCCTGCACCTCTTGGATTTGTCATATCAGAAGCTGCATTGTAGTAGACTCCTCGTGAATGCCCTATATAATTTCCCGGTGAGTAATGTGCTGTCTGATCCGGTGGATATTCAGAATCTTGTATCATCAGTTTACCAGCGAAATGGTCAAACACTTCTCTGACATTCTGCTCTGCATTTTCATGGCGTTGTGATATAACAGCGATATATCCGTCTGGTGTGCTACCTTGGGTTAGCACGCCAAGGCAATACTGATAAGACGAATTACCAACATTAGGTGTTTGCAGACCCTGGAGGAAAGAATTTCGTGCAGAAGGAGTGTCCAAATTAACATTATCATATTCTTGTACACTTTTGGCAAGTGAAGCAACGTATTTTTCGGCCTGAAGCATAATCTGTAAAATATCATTCAGGGCTTTGTTGCAATCTTTTACGATAGTTCCCAGCTCATCGTACTTCTTGTCATTCCCAATTCCCAATTGCTGATATTTCATCTTCACAGAACTTCTTGTAGTTTCGATAGAAGAAATGGAGGTCCGCATATTTTTCAGTATTGTCAGTAATTGAGTTGCATCAGCATTTACGTTGCTCAAACACTCACCTCCTCATTTGTTAATGTGTGTTCGTGTCGTTTGCTGTGACGAGAACGCAACATAGACACAAAAAAAAAACACAAGGGCGAGCTTGCTCGTTTATATACCCTTGTGTTTTCGACTGGATATGTTAAGGTAACAAACAGTAAATGACACGTTACAGACTGCAAAATGTACCAACTGAAAAAAAAAAAAGAATACCGTTGTGTGCTTTATTTCTCGATCAGCTTTTCAAACATGAGGAAAGGTTTTTATAAAAAAGAGTAGTTACCGTTTTTTTGGTAACTACTCTTTTCCTTTTAAGGTTTAAAGTCCTGGAAGTTTAGGTGTTTTGGGTATTGGTGGTGTAGGTAGCTGCAAGCTTTCCAATTTTTGTTGAATTGCTTTAAATTCAGGGGTTTCTTGGTGTTGATTTTGAACCATTTTTTGCTCTATTCTCTCCAAAGTCGGTTGAATTTCTTTCCCTGATACTTTACGATTTAATTCTCTTTCTAAGGTCTCTTTCGGACTAATGGAAGGCGTTTCTAAACTTGAATAGAAGTTTCACTCCTTCTCTATTATAAAGCCTTATATCGCTAAATAAGCCCGTTTTATGAAGGGTTTCTAAGCTGAAATGAACGGGTTTACACCCGGCCTTGACCTCCGCCCGCTGTCCCGCTGAATGCGGCGGCGCATGAAATGCGCCGTTCATCTTGACCGTTGACTGGCTCGGCTGGCTTTGCTATCTTCCTGACAAATAAGTAACGGTACTTAAATTGTTTACTTTGGCGTGTTTCATTGCTTGATGAAACTGATTTTTTAGTAAACAGTTGACGATATTCTCGATTGACCCATTTTGAAACAAAGTACGTATATAGCTTCCAATATTTATCTGGAACATCTGTGGTATGGCGGGTAAGTTTTATTAAGACACTGTTTACTTTTTGGTTTAGGATGAAAGCATTCCGCTGGCAGCTTAAG
>VOFF01000449.1_pt1 | contig 34001 bp, 56 predicted proteins | sample 5384061 | NCBI WGS metagenome assembly VOFF01 (sample SAMN12384725, study PRJNA508395) | human gut metagenome | isolation source: healthy gut E | host: Homo sapiens | reverse complement strand
GGGATTTTGCTGGTGTCATCGCCCTGGCGGGGAGTCTCGGTACGCCGTGGCCGTGGCTTCGGCTGTCGGTCATTGGCGCCCTTCACTACGAAACCCAGGTAGCGCAGGCCGCGGCAGAACAGGTAGGCATGGCGGAGTTGTCGGCGAGCCAGATGACGGCCTCCGGCTTTTCTACCATCGCCCTGCTTATGAGCATCTGCATCATGTGGGGCATGATCCTGTCGGTCCTATTCAACAAAAAATACCTGAAGAAGCTGGGCAAGCGGCGCCAAAGACAGCGCCGGCGGCGCAGGCTTTGGCGACAGCGCCATGACGGCCATGTTCATCGGATTGGTTTCCGCTTATATTGGCAGCTACATCGGGGGCTTTGTTTCCGGCAACGGCATGTTTTCTTTCTCCTGGAAGTTTCCTGCCGCTGATCGTCGTAGCAGTTTCCGGCTGCGTCATGGCAGGCTTTGTCTATCTGGCGGAGAAAAAGAACATGGCCTGGCTGGAGAGCTTTCCATCGCCGGCAGTATGCTCATCGGCATGGCGGCGGCCGTGGTCGTCAAGCTGTTTATATAGAGAGGAGAAGAACAAAATGGAACGCAATTCTTTTGAACAATATAATTCCCGCACCCACACCATCGGGCGCATCAGTTCAGTTATCGTTCTGGTCATGCTGGTAGGCGCGCCGTTTTTGATGGGGATGGTTCTCGGCGCATCGCCTGACCTGGGCGCAGTGGCAAAAGCATTCCTATCTGTCGGCCTCGTGTGGACGGTCAGCAGCGTGGCGGAGTTTCTCATCTACACGCCCATGCTCGGCGCAGGCGGCGGTTATCTGGCATTCATCACGGGGAACCTGATTAACATGAAAATACCTTTGCGCGGTCAACGCGAGATATCGTGGGGAGCAAAAACCGGGAACGCCGGAGAATGAGATTATCTCCACGCTTTCTATTGCGACCTCTTCCCTGGTGACGATTCTCGTACTGGCTCTGGGGGTGTGCTTCTGGTTCCGCTGCAGCCGATCCTGCAGAGCCCCTGCCTTGCAGCCTGCCTTTGAAAACGTGGTGCCGGCCCTTTTTCGGCGCTATGGCTTATAAATATTTCCGGGGAAATAAAAATCGCCGCCGCTCCCCCTGGTGGTCATGGGACTGCTCTTTATTCTGGTGCCGTCACTACAGGTTCCACCAGCTTTATGATTATACCGTCCGGGAGCCATTGCCATCGCGGTAGCATACTTCTTCTATAAGAAAGGGGAAGCAGAGAAATGAAATACCTTTTGCTGATACCAGCCGCGATCATCGCGCTTTTGCTGATCGCTTTGGTGCGGACGCTGCTGACGCCGAAGAAAGCGTCTACCTATACTGCGCCTGCTGATGATGACCGATCCATGATGCTGGCCGAAAAAGCTGGCGGAGATGGTCAGGTGTGATACCACGTCCTATCAGGACATGACGGAGCGGGCGCCCCTTCGAAGCCTTCCACAAAGTGCTGGAAGCGCAGTTTCCACTGGTTCACCAGAAGCTTGAGCGCACCGTGCTCGACGGAAATCTGCTCTATTACTGGAAAGGGCAGAGCAGAGAAAAGCCTATTCTGCTCATGAGTCACCAGGACGTGGTCCCGGCAGAAGGGGGTGGAGTTATCCGCCATTCTCTGGGCAGATTGCAGAAGGGAAAGTCTGGGGCAGAGGTACGTCGGACACCAAAGCCTCTCTGATGGCATTTTTCCAGGCAGCGGAAGATTTGCTAGCGCAGGATTACATACCGGCGTGTGATGTCTATCTGGCATCCTCCTGCACAGAAGAGTGGAGCGGCGACGGCGCGCCGAAAATCGTAGAGGGAGCTGAAACGCCGCGGCGTAGAATTGTTTCTCGTCTGCGACGAAGGCGGCGGCATTATAACAGAGCCGATCGGCGGCATCAAAGGCAATTACGCCATGGTGGGTGTCTTTGAGAAGGGAAAGGCGGATGTTAAGTTGACGGCCAGGAGCAACGGCGGCGGCCATTCGGCAGCACCTACGAAGCACACCCCGGTGGAACGTCTGGCTGCTTTTGTGACAGATATCGAAAAACACAAACCCTTCCGGCGCAAATTCCTGCCGGAGGTTTCAGCCATGTTCAAGAGACTTTCGCCCTATGCGCCTTTTGGCCTGAAGCTGGTTATGGGAAATCTCTGGCTCTTTGGACCTTTGATGAAGCCGGTTCTCGGTTCCATCAGTGCCCAGGCAGGGGCAATGCTGCAGACTACCATCGCTTTTACCATGCAGTCGGGATCGGATGCCTACAACGTGCTGCCACAGGAAGCGACCCTGGGCGTAAACTTACGCTTCATTCCCCATCAAGGCATGGAAGAAAGCCTATCCATCCTGCGCAAACTGGCGGAGAAACACGGTCTTGAGATGGAAGTCATCAGCGCCAACGATTATTCGAAGCCGGTGGACATCAAAGGGGAGGCCTTTACCCAGGTGGAGCGGGTCATCGGCGAGACGTTCCCGGGACTTGCTGTAAGTCCTTACGTCATGACCGGCGCGACAGATGCCTACTATTACCAGGAGATTTGTCCGAGCTGTATTCGTTTTGCGCCGGTCATCTACGGCCCGGAGCAGATGAAGGGCATGCATGGCATCAATGAGAACATCGAGCATAACTGCCTGCCTGGGGCAGTGGATTTCTATAAGAACCTGATTCAGGGACAGGTGCGCCTTCCATAGCTAAGGCGTACCTACCATTCTAAACCTAAGACATAATCTACAAATGCCTGAGCGGCAAGAGATCCGTTTTTCATACGATCTGACGCCAAGTGATATGGGCGTATATGAACCGTGATCAATAGGGATTGCTTTAACTGGAAATCTGCAGTTTTCAGCAATCATTCGCGGATAGATGCCAAATCCTAGATTTTGACTGATCATAGAAAGATTTCCATAATCATTATCTACCGTCATCACCTGATTGAATTTAATACCAAGTTCTCGTGCCATTTTATAGACATAAGGAGCCTCTACTTCCGGGTATCCGATAAATGGGTAATTTTCCATTTCTGCCACGGGAAAGACTGCTTTATCCGCCATAGGGTGATTTTCTGCGACGACCGCTACATCTGGCTCCTCCCTCAGTTTAAACAGCTCTATATCATCAGCTGTATCTGTTGCCAAAAAATCCGCAGTCAGCGTCATTCTCCTGTATCATACGGATCCCTTTGGTAGGGCCCCTCACACGAAGTCAGCTCGATTTTTATTCCCGGATACTTTTCTTTAAATCCCCGCAAAATGGAAGGCAGCCAGCAGACGATCACTGTATTAAAAGAAATCAATCGAATATACCCTGTCGCAAGTCCTTTCATCCTGTCAATCTGCTCATTTACAGTTTGCTCATAATCAAAAAAGTTTCTGCATAAACGGCAGTAGAGCTTCTCCTTCTGGCGTCAGTCTTACACCGCCATATTCTCGTATAAACAGACGAAAACCAGCCTGCTCTTCCATATTTCCAACAATGTAACTGATTCCTGCCGTCGTATACCCCAGTTTTTCTGCAGCTTTTCTATAGCTTCCGAGCTTTGATACTGTAACAAAAACCTCAGCGTTGATTCGCTCCATTTGCTTTTCTCCTTTTGCAAGTGTTAAGTTTTCTTTATTTTTATATAAAAGTAACACTGAATTTACTTTATGAGATGGCTATATTATAATATAAGTATAGAAAAATGGAAAGATAATTTCTAAGCATGGTGATAGAATGAAAAATGCAAAAAACATAAAACTAACAATTTACTAATCGGGTGCTTATGTGCTTTAGCCGCAGAAACCCTTTATGGTCTCAGTTATGTCTTCACGAAGGACGCTACAGAAGATGAAAGTACGCTATCCCTTCTCGGCTGGCGATTTTTTATCGCTTTTGTCGTGATGAGCCTTCTTGCAGTTACGGGCATGATTAAGATAAATCTGAAAGGGAAAAGTATTAAGCCCTTATTAGCCGTGGCAATTTTTTAATCCTGTCCTATATCTCATCGGAGAAACGATTGGGATTAGTCACACGACGGCATCAGAGAGCGGGGTTTTTTCTTGCGTGTATACCAGTAGCCTCTTTGGCGGCATCCACTTTGATCCTTCATAAGGAACCTACAAAACCTCAAGTTCTCGGAATCTTAATAACGTTAGTTGGCGTCCTTATTACGATATTGGCAGTTGGAGCATCATCAAGTCTTTCGATTGCTGGCTATCTGTGCCTTTTCCTGGGAGTGATCTGTTACGCACTGTACAGTGTATACGTTGAGAAAGCGTCAGATTTTGCTGGTACGGAAATCACTTACGTTATGCTTGTATGCGGCGCAGCAGTATTTACGCTATTAGCTTTTATAGAAGGCTGTGTGAAAGGAAACTTGACTGATGTGCTTCTTTTGCCGTTCCACGATTCAGGGTTTTTTGACTGCAATTTTATATCAGGGAATCGGATGCTCTGCCATTGCATTTTTTCTTATCAAATATAGCCATTACGAAGATTGGAGTTAATCGCACGTCATCTTTTATCGGTATCGCAACGGTTGTTTCAGCCTTTGCAGGAGCCGTTATACTGAAAGAAGCGTTTACAACATATCAGTCCATTGGCGCGGCCGTTATCATCGCTGGTGTTTATACTGCAAATACGCAAAAACAAGTAGGAGGATTAGAAAATGAATCTGTACAAGAAAGTTGAAGAAACCCTCGCGTCTCTTGAAATCCCCTTTGAAATCGTCGAACATGAACCTGCTCTGACGACAGAACAGGCAGACAGCTTTATTGAAGGGATTGAGGGAGTCCGTACCAAAACCATGTTTCTGACAAACAAGAAAAAGACTGCCTATTATCTTTTGATTATGGACGACCATAAGAGACTGGATATGAGCGCGTTTGGTCAAATTGCCGGGAGCAAAGGCATCAAAATGGCTTCCGGAGATAGCCTTTATGAGAAGATGATGCTTCCGCCAGGGGTGGTTTCTCCTTTCGGACTTCTAAATAATGAGGAGAAAGATATTTCTGTCTACATCGACAAAGAAATCATGAACGAAGAAAGAATGAGCTTTCATCCGAACACCAATGAAAAGACAATCTTCATAAAGACGGCCGATTTGCTGCGGTTTGTCGAGGCGATCGGCTATCAGGTCAACGTGATCGCATTATAACTCAGATCGGAAAGGCAAAATCACGGAATCTGCCATAAAATCCGTTTTTGATTGTTTTTAGGCAGATTTTTCATTTTAAAAAAGAGTTGATTGACATTATTTCCTATAAATGAGAGTGATTTTATATGAGCGTATATTATATGATGTGATACTTATATATAAAATCAGTGCTTTTTCGTGTAAATTTACGTGTACAGCCTGTCAGAACTTCTAAAATGAGTCTGCTAGAATCAAAAGTGCCAGAAATGTGCTTAAAACAGCGCATTTCTGGCACTTTTGATGATTTAGAATAGCAAAGCTCTGGAGCAGCTTCAATTATAAGTTGAAATATCTGTCAAATTCACCAGGATGAGGAATGGCTGCCAGCTGCAGGCATTCTTTTCTCTTTAGGGCGATAAAATTTTCTATCAGGTGGAGAGGGAAGACGCCGCCTGCTGTGAGATAATCGTGGTCCGCCTCCAGAGCGTCGAGCGCGTCGTCGAGACGGGTCGGCAGCTGGGTCAGCTTTGCCTTCTCTTTATCGGACAGGGAGTAGAGATTCATATCATATGGTCCCCAGCCGTTTTTCTCCGGGTCGATTTTGTTTTTGATGCCGTCCAGTCCCGCCATCAGGATGGCGGCGTAGCACAGATACGGATTGCAGGTGGCATCCGGGTTACGGATTTCGAAGCGGCGCAGCTCCGGCGTCTTGGCATAAGCCGGAATGCGGATGACGGCGCTGCGATTTGATGTGGCATAACCAACCGTTACGGGAGCCTCAAAGCCTGGAACCAGACGCTTGAAGGAGTTGGTGCTCGGATTGGTCAGGGCGCACAGGGGAGGCGATATGCTTTAGAAGTCCACCGATGAAGTAGTGGGCTTCTCTGCTGAGGTGGGAGTAGCCTTCATCATCTGAGAAGACAGGCTTTCCGTCCTTGAGCAGGAGCATATGAACGTGCATGCCGTTGCCAGCTTCGCCGTAAACCGGCTTTGGCATAAAGGTCGCGACTTTGCCGTACTTCAGCGCGGTGTTGTGTATGACGTATTTGATCATCATGGAAGCGTCAGCCATCTTTGACATCTGACCCAGCATCGGTTCAATTTCAAATTGACCGGCAGCGCCGACTTCCGGATGATGGTATTTGATTTCGATGCCCATTTTTTTCCAGCTCTAAGCACATTTCGGGCGGCATTCATAAGTGCCGTCAAAAGGTTTTGCCATGTGATAGTGTTTCTGATGGGCGACTACATTGCCCTGTCCCTGGGAGTCACTGTTCCAATAAGCCTGCTCCGTGTCGAGATTGGCGCTGATCTCATAAGGTTTGACTGACCAGGCAGCGTCATCAAACATATGGAATTCGAATTCAGGCAGAATCAGCATCGTGTCTGCAATACCGCTGTCTTTCATATAGTTTTCCGCAGCCCTTACGATGTTCCTCGGATATTGATCCAATGGCCGGTTCTCAGGATAATCGATGATCATCGCATTGCCAGTAATCGACAAAGTGGAAATCTCGCAGTAAGGATCCATCACAGCGGTGTCTAGGTCCGGAATAAAGACCATGTCACTTTTTTTCAACGACGGCATAGCCGTAGTTAGATGCATCAAAACCGATGCCGTCCTTCATGGTGTCTACGGTAAACTGAGATGCAGGAATCGTTACATGACGGAACTGACCGTTTATATCGACGATCTTAAAGTCCACCATCTTAATATCCTCTTCTTTTTATGAGCTTCATAATATCTTCAGCGGTTCTTTTCATTTTCTACCTCCCCAAAATTTTGGAATTACGGTGCCGTAATGGCCCATGCTAATAGGATAATTCAAAACCATAGCAATTGCAATGTTATTTTGCAGAATTTTCTATTTTATACTGTGCTGAAACCCTTCTCTGCATAATTCTATAAATCGCTGCACGGGATGGGTCATGATGCCGTCGCCGTTGGTTATGATGGCGACTTCTTGTTGGGGTGTGCCTGACTGCAGGGCGTAGTAATCTAAGTCGCCGTTAAAAGGATTCTTTACCGCCATCAGTTCTGTGATCAAAGCGATACCCAGTCCCTGTTTTGCGAGATGATAAGAGGTCTGCACGTTTGAACATTCGATAGAATAGCGGGGAGAAAAAAGGCTTCTTTTTCGCAGAGAAGGCGCAGCGTTTCTCCCAGAAAGGTGCTGAGGGGCAGGATGATAAACGGAAGCTCTTTTAACTGATTCATGCGGATTCGAGGATAACCCTTCTGCACCAGAGCCTCTGCCTTACCAGGAAAATCAAAGGCCTTTGGGATGGCAAAGGAGCAGAAGTTCATTTGCAATGAACTGGCTTTTGTATTTGACGTTGTTATGAACGGGGCTGCCGATCATGACGTCAATCTCATTATTTTCCAGCATAGCGAAGAGGCCGTGCTCGTCCTTGCCGTCTTCCAGAGAGATGATGCAGTCAGGGAACTCCTCTAGGATAGAATAGATGAGCTCCGGCATGATCAGCGCGCTCTTTTGAGGGGGAAATGCCGATGCGAATGCGCATTCGCGGATTGGAAATGGTATTGTTGATCTTGCGGTTGATCTGTGACTCCGAAAATAGAACTTGTTGGGCGAATTCGATGTACATCTTTCCTGCATAGGTGGGCATGATGGGATAACTTTTTCGATCAAAGAGGGGTGTGCCCAGTTGTGTTTCCAAGGTCTGGATGTTTTGGCTCAGAGTTGGCTGCGAGACATAAAGGCTCTTGGCAGCCTTGGTGAAACTGCGCTCTTTCGCGACAGCTACAACATATCTCAAGGTGTTAAAATTCATATCATCTACCTCATTTAGCTTTATTTCTTGCATTGTAGCACACAGCCCTTTCTTTTTACAAGGTGATTTCCAATTTAAGGAAATAGACCCTGCTATCAAGAATCTTTTAATGAAATATTATAGTTTTTTTTTCCTATGGGTTATTTTTTGAAAAAATATAAAAAAAATAAATCGGAATTATAAATAAATATACGAATAATTTTATGAAAATTAGAAATTACTGCCGAAAATAACGAATTTATTATAAATATTCATAAAAATATAGAGGGATGGAGAAAGATGTCGGAAATAAAAGAATATTGTAAAAACTTATAAAAAGACTTATAATGATGAAAACGAAGTTTAAAGCTTTAAACCGATGAAGGAATTACCGAAAGCAGTAACATGCAAAGCATTTATAGGAGGAAACAATTATGGGAGACGTAGTAATCAATGGTTATGTGGCAAAAGCGGGGGAACACGCCTTTTACCGCATGCCTGTTTCAAAACTGGCAAGCGGATTAGAACTGGAACTGCCTCTGCACATCATAAACGGCAGTGAGGAGGGGCAGACCCTGATGCTGAGTGCCTTATCACACGGCGATGCCACGACGGGATTTGAAGCGATCCGTCAGGTCATCGAGCAAGTGGATATCAAAAAACTGAAAGGTACGATCATCGCAGTACCGATGCAGAATCCACTGGCTTTTGAGTGGGACTGGCGCAATACGCCCCCCAGGACTGCTACAACATGAACAGGACGTATCCGGGCAATTCCGCGGGTGGGTGACGGAGCAGATGGCATCGGTGGTTTCGCCCCTCTGCGATTATGCGGATGCATTGATCGACTGGCACGGCGGCGGTTATGGAGATGCGATTCATTATGTCTTGTCCAAACTGGGACCTAGCGAAGACGCTGACGATGAGTTACTGAGCAGAATCAACCATATGGCAAAAACACTTTTTTGGCCTTGTCCACATGTACGGCGGAAAACCTGCCGGCCCTGACGCAGCATATGCCGGTACGCTCAGTGACTATATGATTATCAAAGGCAAACCTTCCATTGTTGCCGAGATCGGCACTGGCGTTGCTTCCTACACGACAAGTTTATCGAAAGCAGTGTGAGGGGCGTGTTCAACGTCATGAAGGATATGGGCATGTATCCGGGCGAGCCGGTGATCCCTGAAACCCAGTGGATCGTCAAGACCCGTTCTGTCACACGTCCTAAGAACGGCGGTATGTTCTACCCGATGGTCGGCCCGGAATATGTGAACAAGACTGTGCCAAAGGGGACTCTTATCGCTGTCATCCGTGATCCGCTGACCATGGAAGTCATCGAGGAAATGCATGCACCATTTGAAGAAACCGTATTTCTCGATATGCGTGTGATGATGACCAAAGTACATCCGGGGGACTACGCCTATATCATGGCAGATATTTCGGATGCACAGCGCATCGATAACAAGTAGCTTGTTTACAACTTGGCCAGGAGGGCAGATGTACAATGATAAGGTATATCATAAAAAGAATTTTACAGACCGTACTGGTATTGTTCCTCGTGATGACGCTGGTCTTTGTCATCCTCAGAGTCGTGGGCGATCCGACAAAGATGATGGTGACGCCAGACAGTACCTTTTGAAGATCTTGAGAAGGTTCGTCATGCCTTGGGCTTAGACAAATCCATCTGGCAGCAATATGTTGAGTACGTGACGAATATTTTTACATGGAGATTTTGGGGATTCCTATTATTTCCAAAGACCGGTGCTGGATCTGCTGCAGGAGCGTCTTCCGGCGACATTGAAGATTCAGAGCATCGCGCTTCTCGTATCGTTGCCGCTGGCGATTCTCTTCGGCATCATCTCTGCCATTAAGCGGAACTCTATTCTGGATAATGCAGTTACCATCTTTGTCGTTGCAGGGCGGTCCATTCCATCCTTTTGGTTCGGGCTGCTGATGGTCATGATTTTTTCTGTGAATCTGGGCTGGCTCCCGCCATCTGGTTACGGTGAGCCAAGCCAGCTGATCATGCCGGTGATTGCTGTAGCAGCGGGTATGGGGCCAGTGTGACCAGGCTGACCAGATCCTCTATGCTGATGTCATGCGTCAGGACTACATCACGACGGCCAGGGCAAAAGGTGCGAAAGAAAACACGGTGATTGTCAAACACGGATTACATAACGCTTTGCTGACCGTGGTCACTTTCGTGGCGCTGCAGATCGGATATATGTTTGCGGGCTCTGTCGTCGTCGAATCCGTCTTTGCCCTGCCAGGGCTGGGAAGGCTCATCGTAACAGCCATCAAGGATTATGATTTTCCACTGATACAAGCCAGCACGTTGGCATTCGCCCTCATTTTCTCGCTGATCAACTGCATTGCCGATATCTGTTACACGTTGATCGATCCGAGAATATCCTACAGAAACAAAGGAGGCGCGGCATGAACGATGTTTGGAAGATGATAAGACACAGCACACGAACAGCAAAGTTCGCCCTTGTAGTAGTGGCAGTCTGGATTGTCGTGGCAGTTCTCGCACCGATCCTTGCTCCATATGGAATGAACGATATCGACGTTGCGCAGCGGCTGGCGCCGCCGTCGGTTCCATGGACCATATCTTCGGCACAGATCAGTTGGGCAGAGATGTGCTCACCAGGCTTATCTATGGGTCCAGGATTTCTCTCATCGTCGGTATCGTAGCTGGTATTGTAGGCCTGGTCATCGGTGTGATTCTGGGGTTACTGGCCGGATATTTTGGCGGATGGATCGATGTGGTCATTTCCAGAATGATTGACGTCATGCTGGCATTTCCCTTTATCTTTCTGGCACTTCTGCTGGTAGCCGCCCTGGGAGCAAGCTTGACCAATGTCATCCTGGTGCTTGGAATCACGGGCTGGGTGCCCTATGCGCGGACGGTTCGCGCCCAGGTGCTTTCAGTAAAAGAAAAAGAATTTGTAAAAGCCGCCCATGCCCTCGGGTGCAGCGATGGGCGCATCATTTTCAAACAGATATTGCCTAGTGTCATTGATTCGGCAATCATACTTGGGACCATGGACATAGGAACCATCATACTATCTGAAGCGTCCTTGACTTTCCTCGGTCTTGGGATTCCGCCCAACATCGCGACCTGGGGAAATATGATTGCCAATGGAAATGACTATATCTTCAGCGCCGGCTGGCTGACCATGATACCGGGCATCGCATTGCTGATCGGCTGCATCTCTATCAACTTTGTCGGCGACTGGCTGCGCGATGTCCGCGATCCGAGACTGCGCGGCGTAGATTAAATCTTACGACTAAATCCATCCAATCGAGCGGCGCAGGAATGCTTGCTCTCTTGGGGATGGCCGTCGAGTGCCACGGAGCATAGCTCCTGCACTCTTGACCGAGGGACCTACCAACGATTCCGCATTGCTGAATCGGGTTAGGTCTCCCAAAGCATAAGGTCTGCCAAGCCAAATCAGCAGTAAAACTCACCAAATCAAAGATTTGGGAGTTTCTTGCATGAACCTGCCATCGGTTTGCATCGCAAACCGGGCTAGGGCTTCAAGATTTGGGGCAGAACCATTAGGAGGAAAAGAACAATGTTAGTAAAAAAGAAGTAAAATGCTGGTACTGCTGCTTGCATTATGCCTGACAGCGGGAACTTTATTTGGATGTAGTTCTGATTCTGAGGGAAAAGATGAGCCTGCCACTGTAACCATTGCACAGAGTTCTGATCCGCAGACTTTGGACCCTCATAAAGTTGGAGGGGACATCAGTGCGAATATATTTAGAAATGTCTGTGAGACACTGTTAACTTATGATGAAAAATTGGGAGATTTTCGCCTTTGCTGGCAGAGTCCTATGAACAGGTATCTGACACAGAGTGGGTCTTCCATCTGAAAGAAGGCGTCACCTTCTCCAACGGTGAACCCTTTGATGCAGAGGCTGCCATTTGGAACTTCAAGCGCGCCGCATCGGACAAGCATCCGCGTCAGGCCTTTGAGTTCAGAGATTATGTGAAAGCATACGAAGCAGTGGACGAACTGACCCTGAAATTTACCCTTTCTAAGCCGGATATTTTCTTCACTGCACACATCGCAGAAGTCCCGATGCTGGAACCAAAGCACAGTGAAGAAATCGGTGAAGAAGCCATTGGCAACGACATCATCGGCACTGGTCCATATGTATTCAAAACTTGGGAAGCAGACAAAGAGATTTTGCTGGAGAAGAATCCTTCATACTGGGGAGAAGAGCCGGATGCTGACCGCGTCGTATTCAAGACCATCCCTGAAGCGGCAACCCGTATCGCAGAGATGGTGAACGGCAACGTAGACATCATCATGAATGTCCAGAATGAATCCGTAGAAACTCTTGAAAAATCTGACGGCATCAAAGTTTTCCCGAAGAGGCTGAACCGGACGGAGTACATCGGATTTAACACTTACGACTGGTGTGAGACGCCGGAACTGCAAAACCCGAAGGTGCGCCAGGCGCTCAATTACGCTGTGGACGTAGACACCATTATTGAAACCATCATGGGCGGATATGGCGAACGAGTATCCAATCTGTGGCGTTCGGATTATGACGGCTTTGATGAAAAACTTTCCAAATACTATTCCTACGATCCGGAGAAGGCGAAGAAACTGCTCGCCGAAGCAGGCTATGCAGACGGCTTTGATCTGACACTGATGACCGACGTCGATAACCACGCAAAGGCACAGGAAGTGACGGAAGCCGTAGGCTCCTATCTGGAAGACATCGGCATCAACGTAAAGGTAAAGGTTCTGGACGATACTACTGCCTACGCCATCATCGTAAACGGACAGAGCGCAAAAGAAATGTCCGGGCATGTTCGACTGGAACTGGGGAACAAAACCTGGCTTGTACGAATCTACACTGACAGGCGTATTGAGCTCTGAAGGCATGAGTTCCTACAACAAAATCGAAGGTTATGACGAGCTGATTGAAAAGCTGCTGGCGGAGACCACAGAAAAAGGACGTGCGCCTTACATCAAAGAGATCCAGGAGATGATGGTCGAAAATCCAGCCTGCTTATATCTATTCAGATTATATGACATCTACGCAGTATCAGAGCGCATTCAGTGGGAACCAGAGGCTCATTATGCGATGCTGGTAAAGGAAATGAAAATCACAAAATAAAGTGTTACTATGAGGAAAGAAGGATGACTGGTGATGGACTATTTACTAGAAGTCAATCATCTTAAAACCTATTTCTACGGTTCAGAAAAGCAGGAAATTCCGGCAGTGGACGACGTCAGCTTCAAAGTGAAGCAGGGGCGAGACCCTGTGTATTGTCGGCGAGAGCGGCTGCGGCAAGAGTGTCACCACATTATCGGTGATGAAACTTGTCCAGACGCCTCCCGGCAAATACGTCTCCGGGGAAATTCTCTTTGAGGGGAAAAATCTCTTAGAAATGAGCCAGAGAGAAATCAGAGATTTAAGATGTAAAGAGATATCGATGATATTTCAAGAACCCATGACGGCGCTGAACCCCGTACATAAGATTGGAGCGCAGATAGCAGAAGCGCTGATCATCAATGAAGAAATGGATAAGAAAGCAGCGCGGCAGAAAGCGGCAGACCTGCTCCGCATGGTAGGCGTGCCTGACCCCAGTGCGATGTGCCGACTCCTACCCACATCAGCTTTCCGGCGGTATGCGGCAGAGGCCATGATTGCCATGGCTTTCAGCTGCAATCCCAAACTGCTGCTTGCTGATGAGCCTACCACGGCTCTGGATGTGACCGTGCAGGCACAGATCCTGGATCTGATTCAGAAGCTGAAAGAACAGCACGGCATGACGGTAGTCTTCGTCACCCACGATCTGGGTATCGTGGCCGAAATCGCTGACAGAGTGATTGTCATGTATGCCGGACGTGTGGTAGAAGAGGCAGCCTGTGACCAGCTCTTTGCAAAGCCCCTTCATCCCTATACCAGCGGTCTGCTGAAATGCATTCCGCGTATTGACGATACCAGAGAGACTTTGGAGACCATAGAGGGACAAGTCCCTACGCCGGCTGATTTTCCCAAAGGCTGCCGCTTTCATCCCAGATGTCCAAAGGCCATGGAAATCTGCAAATCCATCATGCCGGAGCCTGTGGATGCAGGCGGTCATTTGGTTTCCTGTCACCTGTACTCACACAATGACGGTGAAAAAGAAAGAACAAAGGGAGGTGCAGCTGTGGAAGATTTGAAAAAAGAAGCCCCTTTGTTAGAAGTGAGGCATATCAAAAAATATTTTCCCGTGTACGGGGGTTCCCTGTCCAAGCTGCAGGGTTATGTACATGCGGTAGATGACGTATCCTTTTCTGTGGAGCAGGGGGAAACCTTTGGCCTGGTAGGAGAATCGGGCTGCGGCAAAAAGCACTCTGATGCAGACCATCATGCGCCTGACGCCGGCTACCGCGGGCAGCGTCACCTTTGACGGGAAAGAACTTTTTTCTTTAAAAAAGAGGGAACTGAGGAGCAGCCGCAAAGGAATTTCAAATTATCTACCAGGACCCGTTTTCTTCCCTGAATCCAAGGATGACCATCGGTGAAATCATCTCGGAGCCGTTGCTGGTGCACGGCGTCAAAGAGGCGAGAGAGAAAGCGCCGCACTTTTGAAACCATGGCCGATGTCGGCCTGCAGAAATCCTTTTATGACAGATACCCTCATGAATTCTCTGGCGGACAGCGGCAGCGAGTCAGTATCGCCCGTTCCCTGATTCTCAGGCCAAAGCTGATTCTCTGCGATGAGCCGGTTTCGGCGTTGGACGTATCCATCCAGTCGCAGATCCTGAACTTGCTGAAGGAACTCAGGGCGCGTTACGGGCTCACCTATATCTTTGTATCCCATGCCCTCAACGTGGTGAGACATCTCTCCAACCGGATCTGTGTGATGTATCTGGGGAAGATTGTAGAAATCGGCAGAACCGAGGATATCTTTGGCAATGCGCTGCATCCTTATACCAAAGCGCTGGTCTCTGCCATACCGGTACCTGATCCGGCTTTTCAGCGAAACAGAATCTTACTCAAAGGGGATGTAGCAAGCCCCAAAGATCCGCCGAAGGGCTGCCGCTTTCATACCCGTTGTCCTTTTGCCGGTGAACGCTGCATGGAGGAAGAACCTGTCTTGAGGGACTATGGAAACGGACATCAATGCGCATGCTTTCTAAATGAAAGGTAAAGGAGATGATGACGTGAAAAGAAGATTAGAAATTGAAGATCTGCTTCGCTATCGCTTCCTTTCTTCCCTCAAGGCTTCTGCGGACAAAAACAGTGCGTGTTCAATGTTCATCAGGCGAACCTGGAGAAGAACGGCTATGACAGCGATCTCTATCTATACGATGCACAGACAGAGGGGGATCAGACGCCTGACCGATTCCGGGTCGGCAGGAAGCGCCATCTGGCTTGATCAAAGTCATGTCCTCTTTGCATCAAAGGAAGATCTCGGAGCGGAACCGGGGAAACCCGTCACAGAATATTTTGTCATGGATATCGACAGCGGTGAGAGCCAATTCTATATGCGAATTCCGGCGGAGGTCAACTGGATCAGCGATTTGGGCGGCGGTAAATTCGCGTGTTTGGCCAAGTCCTACATCCCCGACGAAGGCGGGCCTGAGCCAAAGACAGCGGAGAAAGAAACCTGGTACCACGAGGAAAGGGACTATATCATAGCAGATGAGCTGCCCTTTCGGCAGGACGGCATGGGGATCACCAACGGCATGCGCTATCGCGTCTTTGTCTACGACAGGAAGGAAGACACGCTGAATGCTGTCAGCGACAAGTGGCAGAATGTTGAATCCATCAATGCAAAGATGGGAAGATCATCTTCAGCGCGCGAAGATTTCAAAAACGGAACCCTATCTGTTTTACGGCGACGTGGAGGTTTATGACTCCAGTACCGGAGTTCTGGATGTTTTGATGGACGATCACACCTACAGAGTGTACGGCGTGGATTTTATCGGGGAGAGTCTGTGTTTATCGGAACCAGGGGGACTGCAACACGGCTATCAGAACGAGAACAGTTCCTTTTACCGCTTTGGTAAGGCGGGTGAACCGGAAAGATTCTGCTATAACGACAGAAGCGTGTCAAACACCGTAGGAACCGACGTGAAATATGGCGGGGTGACAGAATACATCGCTGATAAGAACGGCGTTTATTATCTGAGCACAGAAGAAGGCGATGCCGTGATCAAGCTGGCAGGGCTAGATGGAAACATAGAAACTGTCAGCTGCGAAGAGGGCAGTGTTGACGACTTTGCTCTTTTGGACGGCAAAAAATCATCTACGCGGGGCTTCATGAGAACCGGCCGCAGGAGCTGTACCTTTTACGAGAGGGAGAGACTGTAAGAGTCAGCAGTTTCAACAGTGAGATTGCTGATACGTGTACGCGCAGCAAACCTGTGGCAATTGCCTTTCCGGGAAGAGAGATGTCACTGACAGGATTTGTGATCAAGCCTGTGGGTTTTGAAGAGGAGAAGGCAGAGGCGGAGAGCTATCCTTCTATTCTGTATATCCATGGCGGCCATAAGTGCGCGTTCGGCCCTGTTTTCTTTCACGAGATGCAGGTTTGGGCCAACCGGGGATTCTTTGTCATTTACTGCAATCCTCACGGCAGTGACGGCAGAGACGATTGTTTCGCCGACGTCATAGGACGTTATGGCTTCTATGAAGAGGCAGATCTGCTGGCGTTCCGCGATGCCTGTCTGAAAGCTTATCCTGCCATGGACCCGCAGCGCATGGGGAATTGGCGGCGGCAGCTACGGCGGTTTTCTGACCAACTGGATGATCAGCCGCACGGACTATTTCAAGTGTGCCGTGTCCCAGAGAGGGATTGCCAGCTGGAACGGCATGTTTTTCACATCAGATACGAACTATTTGTTCCCGTGCTGGAGTTTTGAAAACGACGTCTGGATGGACCCGGAGAGATACTGGCAGCATTCACCACTGAAGTATGCAGAGCACTGTCATACGCCAACGCTCTTTATTCACGCAGAGAACGATTATCGCTGTCCGGTCAGCGAAGGCATCTCCATGTTCCAGGCGTTAAAATTCAAAGGCATTGAGGCGAGACTCTGCATCTTCAAGGGGAATCCACGGATTGAGCCGCAGTGGAAAGCCGAGAAGCAGGATCAAGCGTCTGAAAGAAATGACGAACTGGTATGAAAAACATCTGCTGCCGTAATGACTGCTGTAATAAATAGCAAAGTGAAAATTGGAGGTAAGATATGGTTATAGATTCTCATACACACATTCGCGAAGGGAATGAAGACATCGGTGCGTTCCTGGCAGGAATGGACGAGGCCGGTGTGGACATGGCGGTAGTTTCTCCCATCGCGCCAGTGGAACTGGGATTTCACGACAATAAATACATCGCAGAGCTGGTAAAGGAGCACCCTGACCGCATCATCGGTTATGCGTCGGTTCACCCGGCGGATTTGAACGCCCTCGATGAACTTCGCCGCGGCGTAGAGGATTACGGATTGAAAGGCCTGAAGCTGCACCCGCCGATTCAGAACTTCTCGATGTTAGATCCCCCGCGTCGGGCCTATCGTAGAAGCATGCATCGATTACGACATTCCCATCCTGGTGCACACGGGGCCGGTCTATTCGAGAGAATCGAGGATGATCTTCAGCAATTCTGTGGATATCGACGAGTTAGCCATTCGCTATCCAGAGGCAAAGCTGATTATCGCCCACGCCCATCCCTTTGGCATTGATCCCGTAATGGTGGCGAAACACGAAAATGTGTATATCGACACGACCAGTACGACTTCCGAGTATCTGACTTTGTTCCCGCAGTTAGACCACATGCTCTACGATTGGATGCGCAGAGACGACCGCATTCTCTTCGGCTCTGATTCCAATCAAAACCACCCTGAGCGCTTTGCAAGCGATCTGAAACCTCTGCGGGCGATGGATATCCCAGAGGAAAGCAAGGAGAAGCTGTTCTCCGGCAACATCAAACGTCTGCTTCACATGGACTGAGAAAGAAAGGATGATACGTATGGAAAACTGGCTTCCAAAGATTTATGATGAAATTGAAAAACGATTTGAAGAGGAACACCTTCCAAAGGTGCTGTCCCTTGTAAGACAGCCAGCATTGCTGGCACAGGAGAGGGCATAGAAGAATGTGCGCAGATGGTTCTCGATATGCTGAATGACCTGGGCTGCGAGGAGGGACATCTGGAGCACTATGTTTACAGCCCGGTAGTCAGCGCCAAATTGAAATCAGAGGTCGAAGATGCGCCGACCCTGGTGATCTACGGCATGTACGATGTGCAGCCGCCGGAGCCGCTTGAAGAGTGGCGTGTCGCCGCCTATGAGGGCGCGATTATCGATGTGGAGCCTTATGGGGAATGCGTCGTCGCCCGCGGAATCGCAAACTCAAAGGGACCGCTGGTCTGTTTCTTCAACACGGTAAAAGTGATCAAAGAGACTCTGGGTTACTTTCCACTGAACTTGTGGTTTGTAATCGAAGGGGAAGAGGAGATGGGCAGCGAAAGCCTGGCGCCGTTTACAAAGAACCATGCCGACGAGCTCTCAAAGTGCCTGGGCGTATACCTCTTATCCGCCAGGCAGGACGAAAACGGCAAGCCGTTTACAACCTTGGGAAATAAAGGAATTCTCTATTTTGAGATGGAAGCCCGCGGTGGAGAGTGGGGAGGACCGCAGAAGCTGGATATCCACGGCAGCAACGCCGCCTGGGTGTCCAATCCGATTTGGAGACTGGTGAATGCACTGGATACCATGCGTGATGAAAACGATCACATTTTGATCGAGGGTTTCTATGACGATGTGGCGCCGCTGAATGAAATGGATGAGTTTTATACAGATCGCATGGCAGAGGTCTTTGATGAGGATATGTATCTCAACAAGCGACTATATACCAGCCGTTTCCTTCACGACAAAGAGGCAGGGACGCGCAGCATGCACTGCGCTGGGAGCCGACACTGAACATCGACGGCATCTGGGGCGGCTATACAGGGCCTGCAACAAAGACCATCGTGCCATATCATGCAACGTGCAAGGTCGATGTGCGCCTGGTTCCCAATATGAGACCGGAGGAGACGCTGGCAAAAAATCAGGAAGCACCTGGACGATCACGGATATTCTGATATCGAGCTGATCACCAGACAGGGAACGCCTTATTCCAAGGTGGACGCAGGCAGTGCTATCGCCAGGGCCTGCATCTCGGCCATGGAACAGAGCGGCTATCCGGAAAACACCGTGTGGCCGATTTTCCCTGGCAGCGGTCCCGCCTACTTATTTACAGATCCGCCGGTATCCCTACCGCTAGTTGACTACAGCCTGGGAATCAGCGGCCAGATACATGCACCGAACGAATATTTTACCGTAAAGGGACTGAAAGAAAACGAGATGTCCGTTGCGGCGGTGATATGGAACCTATGCAGGATTTTGGAAGAAGAGGCGTGAAAATATTATTGTAAAATATTGACATATAAGGAAAACTGATGTATCATTGTTATGGAAATTAATGTAAAACTATGTGCTGGAATTCATACACTCGTAATAAGAATGGAGGATCTATGAATAAACACAATCCCAACAATGAGAACATCAAATTCCCTTGACCAACGACCTGGTGTTCAGCCTGGTCATGCAGGATACTGACCTCTGTAAAGAGCTTATCCAACGCATCTTTCCTGAACGAAAGATTGCCGAGCTTAAATTCAGCGATACATATGTGGAAAGTCAGAAGAGCTTGATCAACGGCATCATCGAAAAAAGCGTTCGCCTGGACGTGCTATTTATAGGGGATGACCAATGGTATCACTTGGAACTCCAGACCACCTTTGACGAACATCTTCCTATGCGTGGCCGTTATTATGGTTGTTCCATGGACATGGACCAGATAAAAAAGGGTGAGCGGTACAACCAATTGAAACCCAGCTATGTTATCTTTATCTGCACCTTTGACTTTTATGGTCTGGACCAGGCAATCTATAGCTTTGAAAACTATGATATGAGAAACAGCTTGCCATACGGCGATAACTCCTATAAAATAATAGTAAACACAACCTGTAGTAAAGAGAGTACCCCACCAGAACTGAAGGCTTTCTTTGACTATATCAACGATATGGATGTGCCGGAGGATGACGGGTTCATTAAAGCCCTGCACAGCCAGGTGGAGAACTATAACACATCGTATTGGAGGCGGAAGCTGATGACATTGGAAGAGAAGATGAGGATTGACCAGGAACAGGCATATGCAAAGGGTAAGACGGAAGGAATCGCGGAGGGAATTGAAGAAGGCGGGGCGAAGAAGAACTTGGAAAACGCCCTGAAGATGAAAAAAGTGAGGGGCTTGAAGCTGACTTAATTGTCAGGATTACAGGCCTTACACCAGAAGAAATTGAAAAAATTATAAAGATTTTCCGCCTTTAGCGGCCAGCCTTTTACATTAAAATCACCAGTTAAAAAGTTAGCTGGTGATTTTTAATATCATTATGCAATTTCAGAATTAATAGAGGGGGGCATCATAAAGGGTGAATGGATCAATCTACTGGTTCCTCTTTTTCACTTTCCAATTCTCCCAGCCTCCGATTAACCTTTTTCACTTCGTTTCTGTTATGAAAATAGAACCCGGACCAGATAGCGGCAAAAATCAATATGCCCAGCAGGAAATAAGACGCGATATAGACTCCGTTGGTGACAGGCATCCAGCCTAGTTTATAAGCTACAGAGAAGTAACCCGCGAGGCCCACAATGAAGTGGATGGTGATTTGCTGCCAGAATTGCATTTTGTCAAAGGTGTATACGATTGCAGAGGAGCCGCAGCAGATGCCCACTAGTGCAGAACCCAGAGCCTGTCTGACGAAATCGTCCATGATGGGCTTTAGATACGACTCTCCAGTCAGCCAGACGCCGAGGAGATTGATAATCATGAAAAAGCTCCAGCCCCAGGAGATGCCATAAAAAAGATATTTCAATACTCTCTTTAACATATGCTAGACCCCCAATCGTTCTTTAAACTGCTTTTTGTAACTCCGGGTGATGACCTCTTCAATGCCGTTCTTCATGACGACCTCCATAGTCCCATTGAAGGATGCTTCGGCGTGATGAATGCGGCGGAAGTTGATGATGGCCGACTTCGAAATGCGGATAAAATCATTGCCAAGGAGGGCTTCCAATTCATACAAAGGTTTGCTGAGAAGGTAGCGCTCCTCTGATTTGCTGTACAGCACCAGTTCACGACCTTCGGTACGAATCACCTCAATCATTTCAGGCTCGATCACAAAAAACTTTTCCCTCTGCTTGTGCCGTGATCATTCTTTGAACACCTTCGTTTTCCAGTATCTTAATAGCCTCCTGCACTGCGGGAGTTAGTTTTGATATATGTAATACTGCAAAGGGTTCTTCGCAGTTTGCGTCTATTTGCAGTTCCACTCTCATAAGCCGCCTCCTTCCACACCATCATTGTACCATAAGCACTAAGCTCTGTCTTCGCTGACGCTCGCCACTCGCTAAGTGCTCTGGGCACCTGTCGTACCTCGGCTCTGTCTTCGCTGACGCTCGCCACTCGCCGGGTAAGAACATTGTACCATAAATCCGAGCCCCTTTTCATGCATTTCATCTCCGAATTTACGCAACTTACACAGGAAAAAGCGGCGGAATATGCCAGGGCCATTGCGCCGGACGAGTGCGGCGTATATGATGAAAAAAAAAGAAGGGAGGGTGTCTGATGAGAGAAAAAACTCGCGCAAATTGAACGCCTAAAAATGCGTTACGGCACAGTCAATGCCGTCACTGACGTCTCTTTCGAGCTCTACGAGGGAGAGATTCTGGCACTGATCGGACCCAATGGCTCCGGCAAGACTTCAACCGTAGAATGCCTGGAAGGTCTGCGCAAACCGACCGGCGGCAAAATAGAACTATTGGGTTGTAATCCCCACGAAAACCGTCGTCAGATTTATAAGGAAATCGGCATTCAGCTGCAGGAGACAGAGTATCCTGACAACATTCGAGTAAAAAAATTGTGCAGGTTGTTTTCGGCTTTTTACGATCGTCCTGTCAATTGGCAGGCGCTGCTGGAACAGCTGGGGTTATCAGAAAAAAAGCCAATCGGATGGTAAAGAAATTATCTGGCGGAGAAAAACAAAGGCTGTCAATTCTGCTGGCCTTGCTGCCCCATCCGAAGATACTGATTCTCGACGAATTGACCACGGGGCTCGATCCTGAAGTGAGACGGGGCATGTGGGAAAGCCTGAAGCAGATCCGTCAAAGCGGGACCACGATTCTCCTGGTATCCCACTACTTGGACGAAGTGGAATACCTTGCAGACCGTCTGGTCTACCTGGAGAGCAGTCGTTCCCGCTTTGTCGGCTCTTTAGATGAATTCAGAAACTTTGTCAGAAGCAAAGTGCCGGCGGAAGACTGGAAGGAATCACTCACCTTAGAAGAAGTATATCTTTTGATGTCTCCGAAAACGGAGACATTGAGATGGGAGGGAATACTATGAAAAAAGTAATTGCCATCTTTCAAACAGAATCGAGGCTTTTTATGAGAGACTTCTTCGCCTTTTTCTTTACCTTTGCGTTTCCTGTCTTCATGCTGCTGCTCTATGGGAGCATTTATGGAAACGAGCCGACACCATATTTTGATGGACAGGGAACCATGGACGTATCAGTTCCCGCCTATGCGGCCATGATTATCGGCGTTACGGGTTTGATGGCTTTTCCCCTGACCATTTCAACCTATAAGGAGCAAAAGATATACAAACGTTTTGATGCATCGCCCGTAGGAAAAGGGATGATCATGGCAGTACAGGCAGCGGTGAATGTTTCTATGACAATCATCGGTTTTGTATTACTCTTTGTCGTCGGCAAGTTGGTATACGATATCCGAATCCAGGGTGACTGGTTTACCATCGCCCCAGCCATGTTGCTGTCCATCGCATGCATATTTTCACTGGGCTTTTTCTTCACAGCCCTTTCGCCGTCAACGAAAATCAACAACCTGTTGTGCTACATCTCCTATTTTGTGATGATTTTTTTATCCGGGGCGACCATGCCAAAGGAACTATTCCCCTAACGTCATCATCAAAGTATCGAAGTTTCTGCCCCTGACCCATGTGGTAAATACCTTGCAGGGGACCTTTCGAAATGCACCGGTAGGCCAGTATCGAGACAGCCTGGTCGTATTGGCGGCCGTCATGGTTTTCTGCATCGCGGCCGGTGCGCTGTTGTATAAAAAAGAAAAGTTGGATGTAAGTAGGAAAATCTTAAGAAAATCATAGATAAAAAGAGATAAATGCAGGCGTGTGAACTGATATAATGACAGCAGCTTAATGAAAAGGAGAATTGCTGGTGTCTGATAAAATACTGATCGTCGATGACGAACACGAAATTGCGGATCTGATTGAAGTCTATCTGAACAATGAAGGCTATGAGGTTTTTAAGTTCTACACTGCCAGAGAGGCCCTCGACTGCATTGATAGGACTGCATTGGATCTGGCTATCTTGGACGTGATGCTGCCGGACATAAACGGTCTTGCACTATGCCAAAAAAATCAGAGAAAAAATACACCTATCCCGTCATCATGCTGACGGCTAAAGATGGGGAAATGGACAAAATCACAGGTCTCACGCTGGCGGCGGACGATTACGTGACAAAACCCTTTCGGCCGCTGGAAGTGGCAGCACGGGTGAAATCACAGCTGCGACGGTACAAAAATATAATTCGCCACCGGATGGAAGGGCTGCGGATGATGTGATCATCCATTCTGATTTGGTTCTCAACCGAAAGACCCATGAATGCTGCTTAAATGAGAAAAAAAATCCCCTTAACACCCACCGAGTTTTCTGTTTTACGCATCCTCCTGGAAAATAAGGGGGAATGTGGTCAGCGCAGAGGAACTGTTTCATCAGGTTTGGCAGGATGAATATTACAGCAAGGCAAATAATACGATCACCGTTCGCATTCGCCACCTACGGGGAAAAACTAGGCGACGCAGTAGATAAGCCTAAATATATTAAAACAATCTGGGGAGTTGGGTATAAAATTGAAACTTGACGAAAAAGTGGACTATAGAGCCTTTCAGCGTAAAATCATGGAACGTTTTTGTGCGATTGCGCTGATCGCATTCTTCTTGGTGATCGTATTATATGTGCTCATTTTGCAGCAGAGGGTAGGCAATTGGATTGTCGATCTATTAAAGTTCTTTATGAGGATAGAGGAAGAAGAGGCGCTTCTCCTCTACTATTATTATTTTCGAGAGTATAAAGAGGTCTTCTTTTCCGTTGTAATGATTGCCGTCTTTGCCTTTTTGCTTTGGCAGCTGTTCCGGTGGATGACAAGATACTTTTTAAAGAAATTGACCATGGCATTGATGCTCTGCTTGCAGAAGATGAAAATGAAATGCACTTATCCCCTGAAATGATGCCTTTTGAGAAAAAAAACTCAACACTGTGAAACAGACACTGTCGCGACGCAAAGCCGAAGCGCAGCTGGCGGAGCAGCGAAAAGATGATTTAGTGATGTACCTGGCGCACGATATTCGCACGCCGCTTACATCCGTCATCGGCTACCTGAATCTTCTTGAGGAGGAACCCGACATGTCAGTGAAGCAGCGGGCAGAATATGTTCAGATTACCCTTGACAAGGCATATCGATTAGAAAAGATGATCGACGAGTTCTTTGAAATTACTCGCTACAATCTGCAGCAGATTGAACTGTCCAAAGATTCGATCGATCTCTATTATATGTTGGTGCAGCTCTCTGATGAGCTATCGCCGGTACTCGCAGCTCGTGGGAATTCTGTGGTCCTGAAGGCGGATGAGAACCTGACTGTCTATGCCGATGCCGATAAACTGGTGCGGGTATTTGGCAACATTATGAAAAATGCGGCGTCCTACAGCTATTCCAACACAGAGATCGTCATCACAGCAGAAAAAACAGAAGAGCAGCTGACCATATTCTTTCAAAACAAAGGGGAGACGATACCAGATGAAAAACTTGCTTTACTGTTTGATAAGTTTTATCGCCTGGATGTATCTCGCATTTCTGATACAGGCGGTACTGGTCTGGGACTGGCAATTGCAAAGGAAATCGTCTCTTTACACGGAGGCAGGATCTGTGCGGCCAGTGAAAATGAGGTGAATACCTTTTCTGTCGTGCTCCCCGCTTCTTAGGATTTTCTTAGGAAAAAAACAATTTCATCTTAAAACTTACAACGCTCCTGTCCCTTACAATAATGGTGACAGGGGCGTTTATGATTGCACCTTGTACATCATGAAAGGGGTTTTGATATGAAAGCCAATATGAAAAGAAAAAAAGTACAATTTAAGGCGAGGATCCTTTTTGTCCTGCTATGCTTTGCTCTCATTTTGACCACAGGCTGCAAGACAGGGGGGCAGAAGACCGGCCATCAGAAGTACCGGCGAACACATCCCACAGCGGCAAGCAAGCTGATAGCGGACCGTGGTATCTGACGCTGGTTAACCGGTGGAATCCTTTGCCGGAAAATTATGATTTGGAACTTGCAGAGGTAGAAGGAGGTGAACTGGTAGACCAGCGTATCTATGATCCGCTGATGGAGATGTTGGAAGCGGCCGAGGCTGAAGGATTGGGACCAATCGTAGTATCCGGCTATCGAACGAGGGCGGTGCAGCAGCGGTTTATGGATGAAAAAAATCGCGGAATTCCGCCAGGAGGGCTATTCAAGGAAGGATGCTGAGGAACTGGCAAAAGCAGTGGGTGGCCATACCCGGAACCAGCGAACATGAACTGGGGCTTGCCGTAGATATCAATGGCGATACGTATGATATCTATCCGTGGCTGCAGGAGAACAGTTACAAGTACGGTTTTATTTTCCGCTGTCCCGCCGATAAGAAAGATATTACAGGGATTGCCGAGGAAGTGTGGCACTACCGTTATGTAGGCCTGAAGGCAGCAAAGGAAATTTACGAAAGCGGGCTCTGCCTGGAGGAGTATCTGGACAGAGACTAAACAATCCATCGATTGAGCATGACTGTTTATTCAGCATAAAACACCTGCAGATACTTTCGCCCGTAATGGAGCCGGGAGAAAAGATACAGGGTACTGTTCAGTTTGATATCGTTATCGATATGGAGCAGCGTGCTGATTTTGTTGATACGATAGCGAATGGTGTTCTTATGTTGAAACATGGCATTGGCTGTCTTCTCGATGTTTCCGCCATAATAGACGTAATGAAGCAGGGTATCAATCAGAGCTGAGGAGCCGCTTTCTGTGGAGGATAAAGCATCTAAAATCTCCCCATAGTATTTGTCGTAGTACGGCGTATAGCAATGAGCGAAGAGAAGGGCGTCTATACCGATGTCTGCAAACTTGGCGAAGCGATCCTCTTCTAATGTGCAGCTGGTATTGGCAAAGATCGCTTCCAGCAGCAGGCTGGAAATATCGGCAAATCCGTGAATGGGATTTCCGATGCCGACCTGATAGCCGTCGAATATCTCTTGTGTGAAGAATTTACTGCGCATCTCATCCTGAAATGCTTCTACCACAGCGTCGTTTATTGTATTGCAGGTACTGATGAGGAACATTCCACGTTTATATGCTGCGAAGGAGTGAACGAAGGCGGTGTCGTTGAGCTGAAGGGGATGACGTCTCGCAGTTCTTCCATAATTTTGTTGTAATCTGACATGGCCGCAGGGGAAATTGCGGTTGTGTCAGATTTTTTGATATATACGCCGCAAGGACCGTATCTGAATAGAAAAAAGGAGTTGATTTTCCGCAGCAGAGATTCTTTCTCCAAAGCGTTCTGGTTTCTATCAAAAATCAAAGCCTGGAAGATGGAATTACTCAGTGTCGTATGGAGATTGTCCGATAATTCATTGCGAATGGCCACGATAATATCGTCGATGTACAGATTTGAAAAGAAGAGAATCGGCACATGGTGCTGATCGGCGTAATTCTTGATATCATCAGACAGGTCATCATAATAGAGGTCTTTGATAGCGATGGCTGCAACATGGTTGTTGATCAACAGCTTGAGACATCTGTTGGCAAAGGCCGCATCGTCTTTTGCCGCATAGAGGGTTGTGACGACAAATTCTCCCCTGGGAAAGTTTTTGACGATGTCCAGATCTTCCTCCCACTCAAAATAGCCGGTACTGTGAACGTCGTTATGCAGACCGCTCCTGCCGGCTGCGATGCGGAAATCCTTGAATAAAGATTGAGAGAAAAGGTTGAAACCATTGCCATATTATGAAACCTCCTATTGTCATTTACTATATAAACACATTATAATGCAGCGAGAAGAGAAAGTCACTGAAAATTCAAAAAATGATTGGATTTTGTACAAAAGTGAAAAAGAGGAATTTCTTTTTGTACAATTGAACTCTGTGCTGAAATTGATATAGTTAATGTAAGAGATGTTGGTTTTTCATGAAAGGAGAAATAAAATGGCAGTTAATTTTAAATTCGATGTAGATTACATAAGAGAACAGTTTCCGGCACTGAGCATCACGGTAAACGGATTACCGGCGGCTTTTCTCGACGGTCCGGGCGGAACGCAGGTTCCAAAGCGGGTGGCAGAAAAAGTAAATGAATACATGTTCTATCGGAATGCCAACGAGATGGGGGCTTTTAAGACCTCTCAGGAAAGCGACCAGTCAGTTCTCGATGCGAGAGGCGTATTTGCTCACTTTTTCAACTGTGACCCGGAAGAGGTCGCCTTTGGAGAAAATACTTCTTCTATCAACTTCAAGCTTTCCTATGCCTTTGCCCGGGCGCTGAAACCGGGAGATGAGGTTTTGATCACCAATATCGACCACGAGGGAAACCGGTCACCATGGCGGGTGCTGGAGGACTTCGGCATCGTCGTGAAGTGCGTAGACATCGACCCGGAGACGATTACCTTGGACTTCGAGGATTTTAAAGCAAAGCTCTCCGACAAGACGAAGATTCTTGCCATCAACTGGGCGGCTAACTCCTGCGGAACGGTCAGTGACGTGAAGAAGTTCATTGCAGAAGCCCACAAATACGGGGCGGTCACCGTGGTAGACGCGGTTCACTATGCGCCTCACAAGGTGATCGATGTCAAAAAATCGACACAGATATCCTGGTCTGTTCCGCCTACAAAAGTTCTTCGGCCCGCACCTGGGCGTAGTATATGTACGCAGGGCTTTGGGCGACAAATTGGTCTCCACCAGGGTCATGGCTGGAGACAATACGGAAATGCCGCTGAAGATGGAGACGGGAACCCTTGCCATGGAACTGGTCAATGGTGCGGCAGAAGCGGTGGAGTTTATCGCTGACTGCGGCAGACGTCATGCCGAACAACTTACGGATGAGCTGGAAGGCTTATCGGGTCTGAGAAGAGATATTGTCGCAGGCCTCAGGGCTTTTTGAAATCTATGAAGAGGGCCTTGCCAATAAATTGAGGGAAGAACTGAGCAAAATTGATGGCCTGAAAGTTTATGGCCCTGGCGCAGAGGCTCCGAGAACGTCTACGGTCTCCTTCACGATAGAAGGCGTCAACTCAATGAGATAGCAAAGTTCTTTGCAGAAAGAGGGTTGTTTGTCTGGGACGGCGACTTCTACGCCATAGCGACAATCAACAATGTGCTGGGACTGGAACCTGCAGGCGGTTTCCTCTCAGAGTCGGCTTTGCTCCATATAATCTCATGTCAGACGTGGAGAGAGTTATCGAAGCAGTAAAAGACTTTATCAAGACAAAATAGCCATTCACAGCAGGAGCCTGGGTTTCTACCTGAGACCCGGGTTCCGTTTCTTCATTGGAGGTAATGATATGACATTAAACGCGTATTCTTTTGAGCTGGCGACCAAAGTGGTCTTCGGGCCGGGAACCATCAGAGAAGCCGGACGAGAAGCAAAAAACTCGGTATGACAAAGGCCATGCTCATCGCTGACCAGGGCATTATCGGTGCCGGACTGACTGCGCCTGTAGAAGAGGCTTTGCAGGAAGAGGGCATCCGTTATGTCATCTATGATAAAATTGTGCCAAATCCGAGGGACTTTCACTGCCTGGAAGGAGCTGAATTTGGCAGGGAGCATGAGATCGACGGCATGATCGCCATCGGGGAGGGAGTTCCATCGACACGGCAAAGGCGATTGGAACCCTGATGACAAACGGCAGGGATATCAGAACCTGGGCTGGGTTAAACCTTTTTGGAACGAAAATCCCGCCGCTCATCGCTATACCGACGACGGCAGGGACCGGATCAGAGGTGACTTTTGATGCAGTCATCACAGATACCAAGACTCATGAGAAACTCAACATTCTCGATCTGAAAATTGCACCAAAGGTGGCGTTGGTAGACCCACAGACGCTGCTGAAGCTGCCTTCGAGGACCATGGCAGCCTGCGGTATCGACGCATTGGTCCATGCGGTAGAAGCCTATACCTGCAAGGCAGCCTGCCCTCATACTGATGCTTACGCCCTCTACGCCATCGACATCATTCAAAAACCTTCGCGGCGCTGCAGCATCTCCTGACATGGAAAACTGTACGGGCATGGCGCTGGGCAGTACCATGGCAGGCATCGCTTTTGGCTATTCTGATGTTGCGGCAGTCCACTGTATCGCCGAAGCCCTTGGGGGCAGATATGACACGCCCCACGGTGTGGCAAATGCCATCATGCTGCCGGTAGTGACGGAATTCAATATTCCGAGCAATCTTGAGAAAGTATGCAAATATGGCAAAATACCTGGCAGTGGATACTTCCAATATGACAAAGGAAGAAGCGGCGTATAGCTGCGTTGACGCTTTACAGAAATTATGTGAAGAAGTAAAGATCCCGAAAATGAGGGAAGTAGAAGGCATCAGCCCCGTAGACTTTCCGGAACTTGCCGAAGCTTCTTTCCGAAACATTTCCACTCTCGACAATCCGAGAGAAATCACCGTAGACGACTATCTGCAATTGTTAAATAAAGCCTATTTCGGATAGGATGATTGACGGCTGTTCATATGGGGGTATTCTATCGAAGTGTAAACAGAAACACTGAAATAGGAGGACATATGAGAAAAAGCCGTTTTGTATATCGCGATGAGCCTGGACGGGTTTATAGCAGAACTGTCTGGAGGTGTAGACTGGCTGAAAGGTGATGGCTCTGAGCCAGATACTTTAGGAAGTTACCCAGCTTTTTATGAGAAGGTTGATACGATCATTTTGGGATATACCACTTATCATCAGGTGGCCACAGAGTTGTTTCCAGAAAAATGGATTTACAGCGGAAAGAAGAGCTATGTATTGACACATAAGGATTTACAGTCAACGGAGGATATCGTCTTTACTGACAGGCATATGTCGGAGACTTCTGCGTGAATTAAAAAAAAATGCAGAAGGCGGGGATATCTGGATCTGTGGCGGAGCCGATATCGTAAATCAATTGTTAGAACTGGACTTGATTGACAGCTTTTGCATTTCGGTCATACCGACGATTTTAGGCGAGGGGATATCACTCTTTCAGAACAAGCGCGTGCGAAAAGATCTGAGATTGATTTCGACCTGCAGCTATGACGGTATCGTAGACTTGGTTTACGAACCTAGATAAGAGCAAAAAATATGACAGGACTGCATACTCTATAAATACATAGCAAAAAAAAAGGTGCATAGTACATGAAAATCAGAACGCTTGAAAAGAGCGATATGAAGAGACTTGCTGACTTATACCGCCAGTTTTGGAATGAACAATCTGACGTTGAAAAGATGGAGTTACAGTTTGATGCCATACAGCGGGAAAACAGCCATCTGCTTTTGGGAGCCGAGCAGGATGGCCTTCTGATCGGCTCCGTCATGGGCGTGATCTGTAAGGAGTTATATGGAGATTGCAGACCATTTTTAGTTATCGAAAATATGATTGTCGATGACCTTGGACGGCGGAAAGGCGTTGGCAGTGCGTTGCTGTCAGAGCTGGAAAAAAAAAGGGCGAGAGAAAGGCACTGCACCCAGATGATTTTGGTTACGGAAATCGAAAGACAGGATGCCTGCGGGTTCTATGAATCCTTCGGCTTTCAAAAGAATAACAAGGGATACAAGAAAAATTATGACCGGAATCATTACATGAAAAACGGCAGATCGCGCGGAAATGCATCTGCCGTTGGATTCCGTCATATGTTGCGATAAACGATTTTCTGCTCTTTTGCGTACTTTTCCGCTTGTGAATCTTTTTTCACACAGCAGAGTGAAGTAGTTGAGCTTATAAGCTCTGGCGTGTTCATACATGTAGCCGAAAGCACATTGTCCAAAAGTCACCACGGAGGCGGGGATGTAGAGCTCTGTCAGATCTGGACAGGTAAAGATGCCGAAGTCGGCAATTTCTTTCAAACCGGCGGGGAGGGAGAGCTTTTTTAAATAGCGGAGATCAGTAAAAGCTCTTTCTGAGATTTTGATAAGGGTCTCTGGCAAAACGATTTCCCGGGCAATGGATTTTTCCCTAGGGAAATAACGTCTGTCCCGATTTCGGTGACGGGACAGCCCTCAACGAAGGAGGGCAGAACTATGACGGCTTCCGGCTGAGGAATTCGCGTGATGACTGCTGTCTTGTCATCCCTGATATCGTATTCTAATTGCATAGTAGAATTCCTCCCTTATTTTTCGTTGAGACTCATCAAATCAAAATGAGCGTTTTCAGGCGCCCAGTGAATTTCTGCCAGGTATTTTGAAACTTCGTCAGCCTTGTATTCCTTAAAGAGCTCTAATATTTCCTGGTGTTCGGCATTGGTGGCCGTCAAAGTTCTGCTGATTTCACCCTCAGGATCATCTAGATAGCTCTTTTTTTAGGAACTTGTTTTTGATCTTTGCCAGTTCTTCGATCAAAGCGTTGTTGCCGCATTTGTCGATATAGACTTGATGAAAGATTTTTTGCTGCGTTAAATACATCTCATAGTTCTTCGATTCGATGGTAAGGGTCATACTGTCGATATAGAACTGCATGTCTTTAAAATCTTTTTTTTTTTTTTTCTCTAAATTTGGACAGGCTAATCTGGCAGCCAGACCATCCAGGTCTCCGATAATTACATATAGATCTGTCGCTTCTTCTTCTGACAGACTTTTTACGACAAAACCCTTGCGGGGAACGTTGTCTAAAAATACCTTCAGAAGCGAGTTGAATCAGCGCTTCTCTGACAGGGGTCCTGCTGATGGAAAGTTCCTCACAGATGACATTTTCATTTATTTTTTCTTCTGGTCTGAGATTACCTACTAAGATTTGATCTGCAATGTAATCATATACGTGGTCTTTTAATGTCTTAAACTTGTTCATAATCCTTCTTTTACTCACTTTCTGATATCTTGTAACATAAATATAACATATTTTATATAAATAGTGAATCCCATTTCCTGTTATTGTATATAAAATATTTTATATTTTCTGACGATAACTCTTGACAAAATATTAAAATATTGTATATAATATATCTATAAAACAAAACAACTTGATTTTGAGAGGAGAAACAAAATGAAAAAGTTTAATCACGTAATCGTAAGAAGACCGTGCAAAGCAATGGTAGAAGGCATCACAAGCGGACTGTATCCGGGAAAGCCTGATTTTGAGCTGGCCCTGAAGGAGCATGATGATTACATAGAAGCGCTGAAGCAGTGCGACGTAGACGTTACCGTATTAGAGGCTGACGAGAGATACCCCGATTCCTGCTTCGTCGAGGACCCTGCCCTGATTACAAGGAAGTGCGCCATCATCACCAACCCGGGCGCAGAGTCCAGAAACGGTGAGAAGGACGAGATCATCGGCGCAGTGAAGAAGTTCTTCTCTGACGACCAGATCGAATACATCAAGGCCCCTGGCACTCTGGAAGGCGGCGACGTCATGATGGTGGGAGATCACTTCTATGTTGGAAGATCCGCAAGGACCAACGAGGAAGGCATCAGACAGCTGACAGAGATCCTGGCCAAGTACGACATGACCTGCTCCGAGGTGAAGCTGGAAGAGGTGCTGCACCTGAAGACGGGCGTCAACTACCTGGAGGACAACAACATGCTGGTATCCGGCGAGTTCGTGACAAAACCGGAGTTCCAGAAATACAACTGCGTGCAGATTCCGGAGGACGAAGCATACGCAGCGAACTGCATCTGGGTCAACGACACGGTCATCGTACCGGAAGGTTATCCTGCAGTGCTGAAAGCGGTACAGGACCTGGGTTACAAGACCATCTTAGTTGACACATCAGAATATAGAAAACTTGATGGTGGTTTAAGCTGCTTATCATTGAGATTCTAGTCTCTTTATAAGAAGAGGAGGAACTTAATATGGGCAATAAATCCAATAATCAAGGTTTGGGCGTCGCCAAACTGGCGCTATTCTCCATAGGATTGACCTTAGCCAGCGGTGTCTTCAGTTTATCTGGAGACTTCGCCGCAGGCGGGGCACATACACTGGCGGTTCTGCTGGGATGGGTAATCTGCGGTGTCGGTATGTTGGGACTGACGATGTGTTTCTTCAAGCTGAGTGTGGTAAAAACAGATTTGACCAGCGGGATCTACAGTTATGCAAAAGAAGGATTTGGAGAGTTCGTAGGTTTTAACTCCGCATGGGGTTACTGGATGAGTGCAATGCTGGCACAGCTTTCTTTTTTATCACCCCTGCTATTTGCAGCATTGGGAAATTTCTTCGATGTTTTCGGCTCGGCAGCAACTTAGTTTATGGTTGTCGCATCGATTATCATCTGGTTGTTATCTCTGCTGGTATTGCGGGGTGTAAACCAAGCGGTAGCCATCAATGCGGTCGTTGTTATAGCAAAATGTGTTCCCATTGTCGTAATGGTGGTTGCCATCATTTTGGCAGGCGCGTTTAAATGGGATATCTTCATGGATAACTTCACTGGCGAAGGCAGCGGAATGACCTTGTTAGAACAAGTGAAATCGACCGTATACACCACAGTATGGACGTTCATCGGTATTGAAGGCGCAGTTGTTCTTTCCGGAAGAGGAAAGAATACAAAAGTTGCAGGTATTGCGACCGTAATTTCCTTCCTTTCACTGTTCGTACTCTACCTTCTGATTTCAGTGCTGAGTATGGGCGTTATGCCGGCAGAAGAACTTGGAGCACTTACCAATCCTCCTATGGCGGGACTGCTTGAATATGTTGTAGGCCCTTGGGGCGCGGTTCTTGTGAATATCGCCGTTATTGTTTCTCTGGGCGGAG